>Ga0315904_10006520_pt1 | contig 15951 bp, 10 predicted proteins | sample LakEriMetagenome_6_FD_203529 | JGI IMG/M metagenome (GOLD analysis project Ga0315904, IMG submission 203529) | Freshwater fungal communities from buoy surface, Lake Erie, Ohio, United States - Buoy 12 MA120 | ecosystem: Environmental > Aquatic > Freshwater > Lake | place: USA: Lake Erie, Ohio... | reverse complement strand
GAGTAGGTGAGGGTACCACAAACCCAATAAACTGGTACGAATATGTAAACCCTATATGAACGAAAATAAAATTTATATTAAAATATCTCCTGAAGTTTTAAAAAGTGAAATTTTTTTAGAAACATACACAGGAGATACCGGTGTTAATAATTTTGGTATTTACAGTGGAATGTCATATATTTTGAGTGGAGGTACTAATGGAACATCTTTATTAACCGGACTAACAATACCTATCTTTTTAACTCAATCTTATAACGATGTTGGTATATACTCAGAATTTGATGGTTTAATTGAGCAACAAAATGTAATTACTAATTTTTTATATTCGGGTTATAATCCATTTAATTTGTTTGAGGTTAGATTATTAAATACTTCAGCAAAAAAAACAAAGAAATTTTTAAATTTAACAAATTATACAGTAGATTGGGGGGATGGATCTCCTTTTGAAGTATTACCTAACGACACTTTAGATCATATATATAATGTTAGTGGTAATTACACCATAACATTATCTGGGTCTAATTCATTTGGTACAACGATAGTTCAAAAACCGATATCTATACCGTTGTCAGGGGCGACAGTAGACAACCCAAATGGAGTTATTACATACACCCCAATGGGAGGTAGTTGGCCAACACAAACTAATAACCTTGAAACAATCTTTCAAGGAGATAATAATAACTCAGTTTCTGCACAAACTTCAGATAATTTTACTACAGTTCCTTTTACAATATCAGGGTTTACCAAATCAAAGTTAAGTGAATTAAGGCGATACGGACCTCAAAAATACACAATAGGATATCAATTTTTTAAGAATAATAATTTACTTGGCCAGATAGATTCAATAACAAACGAATACACATCATATACAATTAATAATATTAGTTATTTTGATTTTCCAAACGGAAAAACTTTTTTTGTTGTAAGTTCTTCTGGTATTACGGATACTATGATTGTGTCTTCGGCAATTACTAAAAATGAATACCTTTTAGATTTTGTTATGAGTCCCGAAATACAGGCGGATGTTTTTGTTGAAAGAGGGAAATATTCACCATTTGAATCATTAGAAAGGTTGGGTGAAGTTGATAATACTGGCGATATGGTTAGATATGGATACGGATTTTTCAAGATTAACACCATATAAAAAAAGAAGATAAACTATTTATAGAATAAAAAAATGGCATTAGGAACATACGGAACAGTAAGACCTGCGGACGTTTCACCGGAAGACGTTGATATAATACTTCATTATACCGAATCAAGGGATGTGACCACAAATTTCACATTAAAAAAATTAAATGCGAGAACAATTTTAACTCCTTACTTTAATAACTCCGACACGGGAGGTAATTCAGGTGTGGAGATATTAGGTGGACTGTATAATTTAAAATTACCGGCATCAGAATTTAATAAAATTGGTATTTATACACTTTATATAAGACCGGCAGAAATTAGAACAACAATCACTGATTGTGGTGTTCTATCATCACTACCTAACGTTAAAGGTATCGTTATTGATTTAAATAATGTACCAACTATTTTTAGAAACAAATTTACAAATCAAGGATTGGTTGGATACAGAGTTGAATATTTAAATATTGACGGTAGTAAAATACAGAATTTCTATAGAGTTATAACATCTTCGTTTTTTTGTGAACCCGTTTTAACCGATCAAACAAACAGTACACAAAAATCAATAAGGTACCGATATGTTGATGGTGGTAGCGATTTAATTTTTTGTACACTTTCACCATCAACCGCACCAACAAACAAACCAACCGCAACACCATATATAGGACAACCAAATCAAAACATTATAGTAACTAATACTTTTTTTAATCCTATAACTATTGATATACAAATGGCGGAACATGACTTAGATACTATAGCGATTGCTCTTTATGGTAATCAAACTAAAAGTATTGAGGATGGTATTTACACATTATACGATAGTGCTGGAAATATTTACAAACAATATAACTTATTTGAAATTAGAGATAATTTTAATGAATTGTTATATGAAGTTAGACAAGATAGGGGATCTAATATTGATTTCAGTAAAAACTTTACAAATATTATTAGTTAATGGCTAAAAAAAAATTTTTATATCCACCAGCACCGCCATCGGGTTCGCAAACATTTTCTGACAATATAGTTGGATTACAAATTGTTGCGGGTGGAGGACTAACCCAAGGTAATTTTGAATTTACAAGTGCCATCTATGAAAAGGTAAATAGGAAGTTTGATACCGGAATATTTTCAGAACCATATACTTTAGAAAACCTTCAAATTGAAAATATAGAAGAAACCAAAAAAATTATACAGAAAAATTTTAAAGTTTACCCTAATTTTGATATATCCCAAGTTACAAGTTTTGCCCTTTATGGATCATTACAAAAAAGATTGTTGGCGTCTATCACCAAGGTAATTAATTATTTTCCGGCAGCAATTGAAGTTTATTCTAATCAATCTTCTATCGCAACATTACCAACAGCAACAAATATTACGTATGATAGTGTTGACGATGAAACCACTTTTGATATTGATGTGTTTTTATTTAATAACCCCTTTGGTATTGATTACTCAATAAATGCTAAAAGAAATGTAGAAACAAGACCATTGGGAGTTTCTAAGTATAGAAATATAACAGATAACTTCACAAGTTATGCGTTATATTTCAAAGATTTAAATATTGAATACAATCTATTGGATTTTGTACCTACAGAATCAATTACGGGAGGTACGGTAACAATAATAGTTAAAGGTGACCCATTTAAAAATAAAACATCAACAGTAACACAGTCAAACGAAACTTTAATTATAAAACCAAATAATTTAGTTACTGAACAAATATTTACGGACAGTTTTGATGAGATTGAAGACTTTTTATTAAATAGAAAAACAATCCCTATGTACACCTCTAATTTTAAATATTTTGATTATGATGGTGATGGTAATTATACGACATATAATGAAAGATTAACATGGAAAAAAGATGTTTATTGGAATTTAGATATAACTTCTCAGAACTTTGATAATTATCTTTTTAAATTACAAAAAATTGCAAACGCTTTAGATACATATAAAACTAATTTAATTAGTAGATTTTTAATAACAGGTTCATTTATTGAGTTTGACACACCTGATCAAAAAATAGAAAAAATATTACAAATTTACGGAAGAAGTTTTGATGAGGTAAAGAAATTTATAGATGCATTGGCCTTTATGAATTCGGTGAATTATAATGTTGGTAATGACATACCTTCACAGCTTCTTACAAATTTAGCTCAAACATTAGGTTTAAATCCAAACATATCACCAATAACTAACGAAAATTTTTTAACATCAGTTTTTAATCCTGATGCGACTCAAATTTATGCGGGACAATCAAGACCCGACACCCCAACGGAATTAAACTTTCAATATTATAGGAATTTAATTTTGAATGCCTCATATATGTTTAAATCAAAAGGAACAAGAAAATCATTAGAATATATTTTAAGATTTATTGGTGCTCCCGACGCTTTAATAGAATTAAATGAAATTGTTTATCTTGCCGATTCTAAAATTAATATTGATAGATTTAATCAACTATATAGTTCTATTTCTGGTGGTACATTATTAGATGTGGTTCCGGCTTTAGATCCGATAAATACTTTTAGTGTTTTAGGAAATACATATTCAGGGTTTACGACTTCAGCAAGTATTGGGATTGTAAGTTCAGTACCAACTGACTTTCCTACAGATAATGAAGGATACCCAAAACCACCAGCAAACAACGATAGTTTCTACTATCAATTAGGTAGTGGTTGGTTTGAATCAACACCTGAACACAGATCTGATGAGGTTGCAGATAATGTAAACTCCTCTTTTAATCCATCAAATCCATATTTGATATCATACTTAAAACCATTCACATATGGACAAGAATATTTAGATAGATTTAGAAATTTCCCATCAATGGGCACTTTTGGTTTTGAATTAACTAAAACCATTGATAATCAAAAATCTTGGGAAATTAACACTGAAAATAGAAAAGTTGATAGTAATTTTAATGGTGCTAATTATTTTGCGGAGGATGATAAATTAGTTTTGAACACAAAAATACTTGAGGTTTATTTGAATATGGGTCAAGGTATTACTTACGACGTTTGGGATATGTCTGTACAATACGATTACCCAATACCAAATTCAGGGTTAACCGCACCATACCCATCACCCGGTAATATTGATTGGACATACATTAATCCGAAACCTAAAGAAAAAACATTTTTTGAATTTGCTCAAAATTTTTACAATAACTTTATTAATGTTAGAAATAGATGGACAATATCTGATGGTAAAACAGGAGGGTACCCAACTTTACAATCTATTTTTTGGAGATACTTACAATCAGAAGAAACTGTCGGATTACCAAACAACAAATTTACATACCAAAAGATGATTGATTTTACTTTAGGTTTAGGTGATTACTGGCAAAGATTATTAGAGCAAGTTGTGCCTGCTACCACTATTTGGATGACAGGTCAAAAAATGGATAACTCTGTTTTTCATAGACAAAAAGTGGTTTGGAGAAGACAAAGAGGTTGTGTGTTCATTCCTGTTAACTGTATTCCTTGTACATATAACGGACAACTTTTCACTTATGATTGTATTGATCAAACATTAACCTGTAATTTAACAAACCTATCAAATCCACTATTTCCTCAAGAAATATTAAATGATTCAATTAATGACCTAATCTCATCAAGTGGATACACACAATCTCAGTGTGATGAAACCAGTGTGATAAGTACGTGGTATATAGATTGCAGATTGGACGACAATGTATTAATACAGAGTCCATTCTTTACAGGTTATGGTAATGAAACACCAACAACGACGGAAATATTAAATGGAATAGAAACCGAATTAGATACTTTATATAGTTTTGGTTTAAATTATTATTTGGCGGGAAATAGTTTAATAGTTAGTAATACTACATGTTATGATAGTTTCACCGATAAAACTTTATATATTAACATTGGTGTTGATATAGATATAAATTGTACGAACTAATTATAGAATATGGCTTGTGTTTCAGGATTAACTAACGGGATTTATACTTATGTTGATTGTTGTGGTAATCTACAATCAGGAATATCTTTAGGTGAGAGTATTTGTATTGATGGTGCATATTCTGGGAGTGCTACGGGAGTTTATGTTGCAACAGGAATCACATGTACACAAGATTGTAATACAGGTATTTTAAGTAGTACTTTTACTGTGACGGGTGTTTGTGATGCGACTTCGGGATCCACTATTATAACAGGGTTTGGTGGTGTTTTACCTTACACTATAGACAACATAATTCCGGGTACTTTAAGTGCACAAACAGGTAATGGTCCATTTACGTATACAGGACTTACCGGTGGTACCTATGTTTTTAGATTAAATGATAGTTTAGGTCTACAAAACAATGAACAATATATAAACATATATATTTCTGAGTGTTTTAATTCTGTAATCACCGATGTAAACACCACAACCTGCGGTTTACCAAACGGATCTCTAACGGTTAGTGCAACATCAATTAATAGTCCTTATGATATCATCTTATATAAAGACGGATCATTATTTCAAATTATAGAAACATTAACTTTACCATATACTTTTACTAATTTAAGTGCCGGAACCTACTATTCAACTATTTTTGATTTTGGGTCTGTCAGTGCAAATACACCAAACGCATTAATTTACAACTCAACAGGTGTTAATTTTGGACTTTGGAAAGTTAATACTTCTACTTGTGTCATCAATACAGGAAAATTGGCGGTAACAGGGTTAACCGGAACAGGTCCATTTACGTATCTTTGGGATACCGGTGAAACAACACAACTAATAACAGGATTAACTCAAGGAACGTACAGTTGTACAGTAACAGACAGTTTAGGTTGTTCAACTACAGTAGAAGAAACCATAGGTGTTGCACTTCCTTTAGGGTTAGTTGGAACGACAAGTTTGAGTCCAAGTTGTTTTGCGACAGACGGTAGTTTAACTTACACATTGTCCGGAGGAACATCACCGTATTTTTATTCGGCAAACACAGGTCAAGTTGGGTATACACTATCCGATACTTTTACTGTTAGTAATTTAGGTGCTGGTAATTACAACATATTTGTTAGAGATGCTAATTTTTGTCCAATAAATCTATCAGGATACCTTAATACACAAAATGGTTTTTCATTAAACACTTTAAATGTGACTAATTCAGTTTGTAGTCAAAATAATGGAGAGATATCGGTTTCAATAGTAGGACCTGGTAGTCAAAACTATTTGTATGTTTTGAGTGCTCAAACAGGCGGTACAGTTTATAGTTATTTTGGAACAAATCAAAGTTTTACACAAACAGGGTTAAGTAATGCGACTTACGATTTATTAATATCGGGTTCAGGATCTGCATGTGCATACACAACCACAGCGACTGTTAACTCACAACAAAAATTTACAGTTTCAGCAACAACAACAGGTTCTACTTGTGGACAACCAAACGGTTTAGTTGAAGTTATTGTTGGTACAGGATACACAGGATCAATAACTTATGTTTTAGAAAACATTGACACGCCATTTATTAATGATAGTGTAATACCAAACACAACCTCAAGTGCTGAAACATTCACAAGTTTGGTACCTGGAAATTACACAATAAGCGTGATTGACATTGATGGGTGCGTAGTATCACAAAGTTTTTCAATCACAACGACACCAACTGTAAGTTTTTCAATTAATTACACGAATTGTGTTGGAACTACTCTTGGTTCGGCAACTACTTCAATATATGGAGGTACGCCACCATTTACTTACCTTTGGTCTAATGGTTCTGTGGGGTCTTCAGTTGCGGGATTAACCGCAGGAACTTATAGTTTAACAGTTACCGATATTGATGGGTGTTCTGAAACCAATTATTTTAATATTACTTGTATTGGTAATTTAATATCTGCTTACCAAACATATAATTTATGTGAAAATGAATTTACAACGACAGTTGGTGCAAAAAGAGGGATCTCTGAAATGTTTTTTGAAGGTTTTATGGATGCAACATCAGGATATACTGGTTGTACTATTTTAAATGCCGATTTAACTTGTTCTATCACTATAAATGGTAGTGCATATACACAAACATTTGCCAACATAACTGATATTGATGATATACCATCAGATAGTTTATGGTTACAGACGGTTGAATACCTATTATCAAATATAAATGGTGTTGGTGATTTCACAATTGATGAGTTAAACAACACAATACACATAGAGTCTAATTGTTCAGGAGACATTGACCCAATAGGTGGTACCGAATATAAATTAGAACTACAAATAGATTATGATGCCACTTGTACGGGTAGTGCGTCTACGGCATCTACACCGACCATTGTGTGTTGTACACCAACAATATCAAGTGCGGGCCCAATAAACACGACAGGATTATTTGGAATATATTTTAATTTACCTTGTGGGCCTTGTTTATCAACAACGGTTGAATACTCAACAGATAGTGGTACAACTTGGAATCCAAATATAGGTGCTTGTGCACTATATAGAACGATATCTACTACGGCAACAACCGCAACAACAAGTACGGTATATTTTAGAGTAAAACAAACATGTAACGGTGCTGGTGTAAGTGATTACTCAAATACATTTATATACACGTATCCGGTTGCTCCAACACCTACTCCAACACCGACTCCAACACCTACACCGACTCCAACACCTACACCGACTCCAATACCTGCGTTTAGAACAACTGTGGATACTAGAATCGTTTATGGTTCTATATATGATCCTTATGGTGGTGGAACATTTGCAACATCTTCAGGTGCTAATGTTATAACACTTCCATTTAGTAGTCCTGGATACGGTTCATATTCTAATGGAACGATAGATTGGGGTGATGGAACAACGTCTTCACTTTCATACTCTAATAGGGTTCACACATATATAACACCTGGTATATATCAAATAACCATAACAGTAAACCCAGGTGGACTATTTACGGGAATTGGAAATAATCCGACAGCTAAAGATAGGTTGAAGTTTTTATCAATAGATGAGTGGGGAGATTTACAACTATATAACCCATTAGGACAAAACTCGTTTTTTGGATTCCATAACCTATCCTTGTCAGCTACAACAGACACACCAAAACTTTATGATGGAACAGTTAGTACAGATTTAGGTGTATTATTTGAAAACACATTTACAGGCATAACAAGTGTTAATAATATCGGTTCTTGGGATGTTAGAGATGTTAATAATTTAGGGGCATTTTTAGCAAATAACAGCGTATGGACTTCAGGATTAAACAGTACAAATTATGATAGTCTATTAAATGGTTGGGCGTCATACGGTGGATCTTTACAAAACGGATTAACCGCTGACTTTGGTTCTTCTAAATATAGTCCAGCTGCCGCAGCATCAATAACCTACCTAACAGGTACTAAAGGGTGGATCATAACTGACGGAGGACCGGTATAGTGGCATATTCAATAGACATAACAGGAGTTTCAGGTGGTACCGCACCGATTAGTTTCTATGCTTGTGACCAATATGGTAATAATTGTTCTTTATTAGGGACAACACCAGGTATCTATATATTACCAACATTATTACAGACGGCAACTACTTTAATGATAAAATCTGTTGATAGTACGGGGTGTTTATATTTTCAAATTATTTCTTGTGATGTTGAAAGTTTTGTTATATTGACAGAGTTAGGTGATATGATGACAACAGAAGGTGGGGACTTTTTGGTTTTTGAATAGAAACTATTTATATGTATGTTAGTACAAATTACAGGAGACACTGGAGGACTTGAACCATACGATATATTTTTATGTGACCCAACAAACACAGGTTGTTTTTATATATCAGGACTAACATATATTCCAGCAACAGTAGAAATTGATACTCAAAATTATTTTCCTAATGAAAACTTTCTTTATTTAAGAATTGTTGACACTAATGGATGTGTTTACTCAACAATACTTGATTGTATTGGTCAAAAAGCGTTCCAAGATGAGATATACTTTAATTTTATGGACGGAGTCAAGTTTTATTTTCAATAATGAATATTTATAAAATAAACTATGCCAATATATCAATTACTTACTGACAGAACATTAGCACAAGCGTCGGCAATTACACCAACGACTTTAATTCATATTGTTTATACTGGTGACCCATCTCAAAATATTGCGGGATCATCATATAAGGCTGAACTTGGACAACTTGCTGGATTATTTAGTGGAGCATCTGACACTTTAGTAACGGGTGGAACATATTCTGCCGGTACAATTACTTTTACAAATAATAGTGGTGGAACATTTAACGTTTCAGGATTAACCGAACCTTTTACGGGAGGAACTGTAAGTGGGGCAACTGAATTTACAAATGGATTGACTGCAAATACAATTTCCGCAACAACTTATTTAAACTTACCTTTAGATATAAATGTTACAGGTGGTACATATTCTGCTGGAACTATTACATTTACAAATAACAGTGGAGGGACTTTTGACGTTACAGGTTTAACGACAGGATCAACATCAACCATTAGTGGCGATTATTTACCTTTAAGTGGTGGAACGGTATCGGGTGATACTAATTTTACAAATGGACTAACCGCAAATACTTTTTCTGCTAGTTCAATTTTTGTTAATGGTGTACAAATTACAGGAGACACTTTTGTTACTGGAGGTACATATTCTGCCGGAACTATTACGTTTACTAATAATAATAACGGTTCTTTTGACGTTACAGGTTTAACAACAGGGTCAACGTCAACTTTTAGTGGTGATTTTTTAGCGTTAAGTGGAGGTACAGTATCTGGTGCGACTAATTTTACAAATGGACTAACCGCAAATACTTTTTCTGCTAGCTCAATTTTTGTTAATGGGGTACAAATTACCGGAGACACGTATGTTACAGGACTAACATTCAATACAGGAAATTACAATTTAACGATAGGAAGAAACGATGGTGTTTCATTTACTGATAATTTAGGTGTTTTGGCTTCTGATAACACAATAACAGGAGGTACTTATAATCCCATGACAGGTGTTGGGACTTTTACAAATAACACAGGAGGAACTTTTAATGTGTCTGGGTTTTTAGTTGGGTACACAGACACTTTAGTTACAGGTTCTACATATAACAATAACACCTTTACGTTTACAAATTCAACAGGAGGTACTTTTGATGTATCATTCAATACAGTTACAGGTTTAACATCAACAGGATTGATAACATCTAATAGTATAAGTGCAACAACATATCAAAATTTACCGCAATTTAGTGGTGGTTCAGGAAACTGTATTACCGACTTATATGTAACAAACATTCACGGATGCTCACCTATAACCATATATGACTCAATTAAGTCAACGGGTTCTACAGTTTCGGGTCAATCATCAATTTCTTTTGGTTTTCAAACATCCGCAACTACAGACTATTCACATGCTGAGGGATATAGGACGACATCATCAGGACAATATTCACATGCTGAAGGTGGTGGGTTTGATGGGGTTTCATTTTATTCTGGGGGAACATCAATAGGTAGTGGATCACATGCTGAAGGTATCGTAACAACATCATCAGGTTTTGGTTCTCATTCTGAAGGTGGTGGAACAACCGCTTCAGGTGATTTATCACACTCAGAAGGTGAAAGTACTACAGCCACAGGAATTGGGTCACACTCTGAAGGATTTGGTACAAACTCATCGGGGAATTATTCTCACGCTGAGGGTGGTAGTACATCCGCATCTAATGTTGGATCACATTCTGAAGGATATCAAACAACGGCTTCAGGATCCTATTCACATGCTGAAGGTTTTGGGACTTCCGCCACAACAACTTATTCACATGCTGAAGGATTAAGTACATTGGCTTCAGGACCGTCATCACATGCCGAAGGTCTTAATACTTTATCTTCAGGAAGTGGTTCTCATACAGAAGGTTATCAAACTTCAGCAACCACCTTTTATTCACACGCAGAAGGTTATCAAACTATTGTTTCAGGACAAGCATCACATGTGGAAGGAGACCAAACTTTTGTTTCAGGGCAATATTCACATGCTGAGGGTAGTGGTGCAATAGTGACATCTAATTGGTCACACGCCGAGGGTCGTGACACTTTAGTTAGTGGTAATTATGCACACGCTGAAGGACGATTAACCGTTGCTTCAGGAATCTATTCACATGCGGAAGGTGTTTTAACTATCTCTTCTGGAGTTGGTTCACATGCCGAAGGTAGCGGTACCACCGCAACAAATTCATATTCACATGCGGAAGGGTTTAACACATCCGCAACAACAACCTATGCTCATGCGGAAGGAAACAGTACATTGGCTTCAGGATCGGCATCACATGCGGAAGGGCTTCTAACTATCGCGTCTGGCGGTCTATCACACGCGGAGGGTAGAGAAACTGTAGCGTCAGGTGGTGGATCACATGCGGAAGGGTATCAAACTAGTGCTCAGGGTACATATTCACACTCTGAAGGATATTTGACGGTTTCTTTGGGTAATTATTCTCACGCGGAAGGTCTTGGAACTTACGCAAGGGGAGAATATCAATTGGCGGTAGGTCAATGGAACGCAACAGGAAATACAACCCAGAGCGCATTTATTATAGGTAACGGAACCAATTCATCAAATAGATCCAACCTACTATTTGCCGCAACTACTGGGGTAACTATAAACGGAGGTTTAAATATAACAGGAACAACCACAAGTGGTACTTTAAATGTAACAGGGACAACCACACAATCAGGTGCGATAATTAGAAAAACAACATCAGTTACATTAGGAAACAGTCCAACTAATACATATACTATACTAAATACCGACAATGTTATTATCGCCGTATCATCAACTCTTGGTAATAAAACAATAATTTTACCAACTATTGATAGTAGTAATAATGGAAGAGTGATTACGATAATTAATAATAGTGTTTTAGGTAATAACGTTTCTTTAATTAGATCGGGATCTAACACTATAAACGGAGCAACTACTAAAACATCTAACGGCCAACGAGAAACGATCACAGTAATTGCCACTTTAGAAAGTGGAGTTGGGGTTTGGTTTATTTTAAATGAATACCCTTCAGGTTCTTGGATTTAATAAAAAAACAATTTATATTTACAAACATTATCTAAAATCTATTTTTAGATTATGAAAATATTTGTTCAAATTGCATCATATAGAGACCCAGAACTAATACCAACCATTAAGTCTTGTTTAGAAAATGCAAAATATCCCGAAAATTTAGTTTTTGGTATATGTAGACAATTTAGTCACGAAGATAAATTTGACGACTTGACCGAATATGAAACGGACGATAGGTTTAGAATTTTAAATATCCCACATCAAGAGGCTTTAGGCGTTTGTTGGGCTCGTAATCAAGTACAACAATTATATAACGAAGAAGAGTACACACTTCAAATAGATTCTCATATGAGATTTGAAAAGGATTGGGATGAGACCTTAATTAGTATGATTAAACAACTTCAAGAAATGGGAATACCAAAACCATTATTAACAGGTTATGTCCCATCATATGATCCAAATAATGACCCAAATGGTAGAGTTAGAACTCCTTGGCGTATGGTTTTTGATAAGTTTTCGCCTGAAGGTATTATAACATTTTTACCTGAAGTCATGCCGGAATGGGAAAAATTTGAACACCCAATACCTACTAGATTTTATTCTGCTGGATTTTGTTTTACTATTGGAGAATTTGTAAAACAAGTGCAGCACGACCCTAATTTATATTTTTATGGAGAAGAAATAACGTTAGCAGTTAGGGCTTTTACACACGGGTACGATTTATTTCACCCAAATAAAGTGGTGATTTGGCATGAATATATAAGAAAAAATAAAATAAAACATTGGGACGATGATAAAACATGGTCAGAAAAAAATAAAAAATCTGTGTCATTGATAAGAAAATTATTTGGAATTGATGGAGAAACACAAGAAGGGTTAGATTTAAAATATTCATTTGGTAAAAATAGAACACTTAGGGATTATGAAAAATTTGCTGGTATTATATTTGAAAAAAAAATGGTTCACCCTGAAACGGTAAGTAAAAATTACCCACCAAACACCGAATATGAAACAGAAGAAGAGTGGGAAAAAAGTTTTAATAGTTTTTTTGAATATGAGATAAATATAGATAAAAAAAAATTGGTTGACGATGATTATGATTTTTGGGCGATAACCTTTCACGATAAAAATAATAAAGAAATATATAGAAAAGATACCGACATCAATGAGACACGAGAATTAATGAATAACAATGAAATAAAAATATTTAGAAAATTTGTTACCAACGAAACTCCAAAATCATGGTCGGTTTGGTTACATAGTTTTTCAAAAGGTTGGACAAATCAAATAGTGGGTAATATATGAATAAAGTTTTAATTATAGGTAGTGGTCATAGTGCTAAAGATTATGAGAAATATATAGGTTTAAATTTTATAGTGGTCGTTGTAAATAATGCTTGGAAAATTACAGACGATTGGAGTTATTGGGTTTTTGCTGGTGATTATAAAGGAGATTATCCTGTAGATATAAAAGAACATCAAAAAAAAATAACTGTAAATGATTATAATAAAGCGTTAATGAAATACGGGGGAGTACATGAGTGCGGGTTTTCAATTATGTTAAATACGTCATATTGGGTTTTAGAAAATTTAAACCCTTCTGAAATATATTATTTGGGTGCTGATATGGATTATACTACCGATGAAAACGGAAATACCCATTTTTATGGTGTAGGTAGAGACATAAAAACATATAGAAAATCAGATCCTGATATAATGGTTGAGTTAAATTCTAAGGGAGATGCTAATTATCTATACAATATCTATATGAGGTTCTACCACATTGCAGATAATAAAAATATTAAAGTTTTTAATTTATCCTGTAATGAGAACACTAGATTACCATACCCAAAGATAAGTTTAACTAATACACCATAAAAAAGATAAATAAAACAAATATTTGCTTATTTATATAAAAAAGTTAAAAACTGAATGGCTGACATAATATTAAGTAGTTGTTGTTACAATCAAATATCTTATAGTGCAACGAGTTGGGGCGGTTTGACGGCCATTGGTACCGTATTTAATATAACAGGAGATACGGTTATTGTTGATGGTTGTTATACTGTTGCAAGTGGAATAACACCAGTAATTACAACATCTTTAGTTGGTACCGCAACAGTGGTTTCAGGTTGTACTCATCCTTCTTGTGAGTCTTGTTGTGATGATATAATATGTATAGAATTACTTGGAAGCACTTATTCAGGAATAACAGGGACTTATAGTCTTGATGGTTCTTATAATGGTTATTTATATTTTACTGGTGGAACTGATCCGGGTTATTTATATTTTGACAACAGTAAATGGTGTTTAAGTACGTCTCTTGGTGGGTCTTGTGATTTTTATGGGTCTTTTCCAACAACAAGCTTTTGTCCTGATTTGGCACCATCAATACAAACAAATGGAATTTGTCCAACACCTACTCCAACACCTATAGATCCGTGTTCGGTTTTAGATTTTGATGTTTTATTGGAATGTGAAATACCCACCCCTACGCCTACACCGACACCTACGCCTACACCGACACCTACCCCAACCCCAACACCTACACCCGATCCTTGTGCCGTATTTGCTGCCAGTATTAGTGTTGTTGAAATAATACCCACACCAACCCCTACACCAACCCCTACACCCACACCAACCCCTACACCTGGTATACCAATTACAGGTGAAAGTGTTACTTTTGTGGTGGATCAAGGATTTTTTGTATGTCCAGCGGTTAAAAAACTTGTTGATTGTCAAACATCTGACATTTATTATGTTACTGACAGTTTAATATATAGTGGAACTCAAATACAAACAGGAACTACATTTGTGGTGACATTAAGTGATTTTAATTCAGATCAAATACAGTGTGTGACTTACACTCAAGAAGTAGGTGGTTCACCAAACAGAACAGTAAAAGAAATAATTGAAATATTAATATCAGGGTGTTCGCAATGTGATTTACCAACCCCAACACCAACCCCAACACCGACTCCGACACCAACTCCAATACCTACACCAACCCCTACACCGTATCCTGTTGGGTCTTCATTTGTATTTACTGCTTGTAGTAGTAATAGTATGGTAGTACAAACAACTTACCCACCATCTAATGTGGTAATAAATGATATAATAAAAACAAATTCGGGAGTTTGTTATAAATACATAGGAGATTATGTTGGATACATCCCACCAAGCGGATTCATAGTTACCAATTCAAGTATATTTGCAACATCTGCACAAACAGTTTATGATAGTTGTTTAGATTGTAATACGCCTGTAATAACAGGAACCACATATAAAAGTTGGGAGGCAAAAGGAGAATATTCATTATCTTGTCCTGTTTGTCAATTAACTAATTTTGGTGCTGCTATTACCTTCTACACTTCATCGGCTGATACCATAATTCAAACGGGTGTTTATATCTATAAAGATATTAATTTAACTAAACCAATAACTATTGATTATGTACAATACGGAACTAAAATATATTCAGTAAATAGTTCTGGTATGTTAACAGAGTTTTGTACACTAAATGGAAACTGTAAAAGTACAGGGTAAAATATTTATAAATAATGTCGTATCAAGTAACAATAAATTCAATAACTAGCGGGGCTTCACCATATAATATATGGATATGTGATACGTGTTTTGGTACATGTACGTATTTAGATACTATAACAACAACACCCTATAGTTTTACACTTCCATCAGTATATGAAACATACCCAACCTATGTGATAAAAATTATTGATTACAATGGATGTGTTTATTGCGAAACGGCATCGGCATCATATAAACAATTTGAAGATGGTGAC
>Ga0315904_10006519_pt1 | contig 15955 bp, 18 predicted proteins | sample LakEriMetagenome_6_FD_203529 | JGI IMG/M metagenome (GOLD analysis project Ga0315904, IMG submission 203529) | Freshwater fungal communities from buoy surface, Lake Erie, Ohio, United States - Buoy 12 MA120 | ecosystem: Environmental > Aquatic > Freshwater > Lake | place: USA: Lake Erie, Ohio... | reverse complement strand
TCTGAGTATCTGGTGATGCAGCAGAAGGTTTAGTAGTTGGAGCAGTTGCAGACTTAACACCTCTGGTTGCATCGAGTTTACTATCCAGAGGTTTTTCCAGTGTATCACCACCTAAGTCTTGGACATTAGCACCTTCAGGTTTTTGCATTGGCATAGCAGGTGCAGAACTCTTGCTACCTGCAAGAATTTCAGCCGCTGCTTCCATGAGTTTATTTGTTGCCATTGGATATCTCCTTATGATTTCTTATTTATAAATTTTAAAGTTTTGATAGGTAATTTTCAAACAGTTTCAGGGCAACCGACTCTACTTGAGCACGTGGTGCCTGACGAATTTGCCTCTTAGCATTGTCAAAATCTACTTCGACAAATCGCCCCTCGACAAACAACCATTCTTTGTTTTCCATAATTCCTTGAACGAAAGCACCAGGCGCAGATGGATCGGCAACAATATCTGCCGCAGTAGCAAGGCGCAAATCATCTTGAACTAGATTGTAACCCTCTTTGGTCATGACCACAGAACCCATAGCACGACTGGATACACCAAGATTAACACCAGAGTCGATAAAGTTCTTAACAATCTGACCGTACGGAGTTTCAAGAACAAGTGCTTTACCACGGAAAGTATTACCATCTTCTACAAGACTTACAATCTTATGTGACACACGTTCCAGATTCAATGAGGGTGTATCTGGATGTCCTAATTCACCAAGAGCACGATTGGTGTCAACATATTCTTTGTTGTAACGTGCAACTTCTTGGCGTAATGTATCCATCTTGTACATACGATTGTTTCGATTGACTTCATCGCCAACCAGAAAACGACCTTCAATGTACATGTTCTTTTTACCATTTTCTGTGGTTTCTGTGAGGTAACGTACCTCTTCGATATGTTCTTTAATTAGTTTCATATGATTGGATATCCTGTGTATGGATCAACGTTATATGTTGCTTCTTTACCTAATTCCATAATCAAAGTTCCACCAGTCGTAACAATAACGTTTGCATTTGATGTGCGATTGTTGGAGAACACATAACCCAAATCATCAACACGCATTTCGCCAGTGTTGTGAAGAGTGACGATGTTGTTACCATTACGAACAATCATAATGTTTCCATTTGTTGACCAATAGAGTCTCTTAATGTCAAATGCGGCAACAGTTTCAGTGGTTGCATTATCTCTCAAATCTGTGAGATTAATTGGATAAGTTCCAACACCTTCAACTCTAACAACTGAAGTACCTCTTAACGTATTATTAATTTCAATTGGCATTTTACTTTAGTCCTATAGATGCTCTTCGGCGCATTGACATCTTTCTTTTAAACAATGTGCGTCTGAGTTTTGCTCTTCTTGTTGTTTTCCACGAACGTTTCAACTTTCGTGCTTTTGCTATTCTTACTGTTGCGGGTATCTTTCGAACTGTACTACCCGATAATCTGTAACCTTTAATGCCCGATTTACGAACATTACGTTGTACTATAATTCTACCTTTTTTATTGCGACGAATGCGGCGACGAATCTTTAATACACGACCCATCTTTTGAATGTTTGGATTGCGTTTTTTAGTCGCCTCATCCAATTGGTCATCGTCTTCCCATTCGACTTCTTCAAAAGTGGCATCAACAACAAATGGCTTTACTTCTTCCAACTTCTGGGCAACAAGTTCATCTAAACGTGCAAAGATGGCCTCACGGGCTTCATCTAGTTTAGATTGAATAATGTGATCTACAAAACTCATATGCTTTGTCAAAACTTTCTGCGGAACTTGTTAGTAAGTCTATAAATTTTTCTTTGTTTTCTTCTTTTAAACCATCATAAGCATAAAGAATATGATCAACAATTGAAGCATCTAATTCTACATAACTACCATCTTGCAACTCTAATGTGGTATCTTCAGTGAGATTACTCATCGCTCTTAATTCATCAATGAAACTTTCTGCCTGTACAGCAGAAACATCTGCTTCAGGAGTACCAAAAGGAACGCTAAAATAACGTTTCATCTTATCGTTGTAATACAAAGCAATACGTGTACCATCTGGATACAATCTTACTGCCTTGCGTTTGATTACCAGAATGATTGGTGGCACTGGTACAAGTGGTGAATCCATTCTTGTGCCTTCTTCCAAATCTTCACGCACTGCTTGTTTTGCTTTAGAGTAAATCTGTTTATTATTAGAAATTAAATCTACCATGCGGTTAAATAAGTTCTGCATTATGGCACGATCAGCAGGATTAAAATTAGGTTTTTCTTCACCCATCTTATCCAGTATCTTGTGAATACGCTGCACTTGTGCTTTGTTTGCTAAACCCGCACGAACAAGAGCATCAAACTTTGAATAGTCTTTCTTCTCTTCTTCTGTAATAAGTTTAAAGTCTAGTAACGATTTCATTCTTGCTCTATTTCTTCGTTTTCTTCTTCGGTTTCGGCATCATCTTCGGACGTTTCATCTTGCCCAGCATAAAGAGCAGAAGCGATTTCCTGTTTGCGATCCTGAAGCGCATCGAACGCTTTCGTGGATAATACATTCTCTAATCCCTCTTTAGCGTCAAGATTTTCACCTGCTGCAATATTATTAATTATATCTTGAATATCCATAATAACTCCTATTTACGTTTAGTATTTATGCTTACCACAGACTTGTCTACTTCTTTGTCAAGACCAGGTGTCAATGACTCTTCTTCTTCGGTATTCTCTGTGGTATTATCTTCTGGTGGAAACTCATTAGGGTCTCCATCATTTTGTGAAGGATTCATTACTGAACCTTGCATCTCATCTGGTAACGAATCTTTTTCTTCCGCAAGTTCTTCATCCATCTTTTCAATTTCTTCATCAGTCAACATCAAAATTTTGTTCTTAACGTATTGATTAGAGAAGTACCTACCAATATATGGATCAACCAACTGTAACATCTGTAAACGATTCTGTAATAACTCTGAAGCACGAAGTTCGGTAAAGTTGTTATCTTTCTGAAAGTCGTAGTAGATATCTTCTTTGAAATCTTCATATTCTTCCAATGTACAGATACCTTTGAGTACCAACTGAATACGCAAAGCATGATCAAACAACTGTGTAAACTTATTACGAAGTCTGGAAACAAACTTGGCAAACTTTAATTCGTCACGTGTAACTTCTTGTGAACGACCCATGCCTGCAAAGCCACCACCATTTTCTTCAAGGCGTGAATATGGTACATTTAAACACTGTAACAGTTTCTTCTGGAAGTATTTAACATCTTCCAATTCACCTAAGTTTTGACCTGCGGGCAACGTAGTAATCTCTGTGCCTTTACCACCTTCACGGCGGGGCAACCAGAAATCTTCAAGCATTGACATGTGTTTACGTTCATCACGGAGTTCACCAGTGTTAGCATCGTAGACCATCTTGTTACGGTACTTAACCATAACATCACGAAGGTACTGTTCTGCTTTGCCACGTGGTAAGTTACCAACGTCAATGTAGAATATACGGCGTTCAGGAGCACGACTAATACGATAGATAACAATCGCATCTTCAATCATTCTAAGTTGATTGAGTGGTTTGATTGCCTTATGTAGATATGAAATAACAAATGTATTCTTTGCATCCATCAAACCAGAGTTCACATTGATGATTGAATCTGGTGCAATACGAATGCCTTGACCTACATTCGATGTGAATGTTTGAGTAGTCTGTCCTTTATCATTAAAGACATAATACTCTGCGGTAGATACAACAATCGATGCGCCTGTTTTAGGATCACGATCTTTTTTGATCTCACGAACTTTACGAATTTTACGTGGATCAATGTATCTTAGTTCTTTTATACCTTCTTTTGGATTCTTATCATTGACTACAACATGATAGAACAATCGTCCATCAATGTACCAACGTTTAAATAAATCATCCGCAAGATTAGAAAAGTTCAACATCTTTAAGACGTTTTGAAACTCTTCATTAATTTTCTTTTTAATTGATTCAGGTTGCTTGAGATTATCCATTACGATATCACAAACTTTACCTGCTTCATCATGGGATATCGCTTCATTGACAATCTCATCAATTGCCATATCTAATTCTGGGTGATTCGACATTTCACGATAACGAGTGATTAGTTCAATCTCATTACGCACCGAACCTTCTAAATCAACATAGGTTCCATAATAAGCATTCTGTGTAACGGTAACTGCACCATCGTCAATAGCAGCAGTAGGCAATGCAAAGGATGACTGCTCAGGTTTTTCTACCTGAACAACATCCTTTGAGCCTAGAGTAAAGCCGAATAATTTTATTGCCATTAATCTTTCATCCTATAGATAAAAGTAAGGGGAAATCCCTACTTTTAGATCACGCCAGTTGCTACTGATTCCCACCACTGGTAGGACATAGTAACAGAAAATTCTTCAATAGCATCATTTGAACCCCAATCGACATCGATTGGAGTCAAATCTGTTGGGAACAAACCAACAAATTTATATTGCTTTAGTGTGTCGCCTTTTTTGCCAAATTGTGTAACATCACCGTCTACCGAATAACCTAGTGGTGTGCCAGCAATAGGATTACGAACGTTTAGATTGTGACTATTAATACCATTCATCCAACGTTCAAATGCATTGCGTACTATAAAATCTTCATCATTGATAATAGTAATTGTCCAATCAGCAAATGAACGATTGCCCACAAACTTTAATTCACGACCAAAGTATTGCACAGGCACAACACCTAAGGTTGCGCCAGGAAGTTGTGCTGTCTTACACATGAACGTCAGTTTTGTTTGTGCGTTTCCTGGTACTGAGAACACAGGAAACGGCATACTGACCTCAAATAGATTTGGGCGGGCACCGTCACCTGTTAATTGTGAACGGAACTGATTTACATTAAATGCCATTTATTTTCTCCTGTTTCTCTTATTTAGAACGATCCTACAACTTCATTGAACGATACGCCTGTACGAACGGCAACAAAGTTCAACTGAATGAAGTTGATTGATCGGGCTGGTTTGATATAAATGTCACCAACAAACTGATTTGAATCAATTACTTGACCAGTATTGTTTGTATCATCGCAGACTACACGAAAGTCAGTGATACCACGACGACCTTGAACATCACGGAGGAAAGGCTCTACAATTGCTACGAATTGAGCACGGGTAAATTGGTCATTGAATTCGAACAATGAGAAACGTGCTGCACGGGCAATTGCTTTTTCAAGTACAATGAACAGACGGCGAACATTGATACGATCAAATGCACTTGGTTTGGACAACATTGTTTTGTCACCAAACAGAACTGTACCTTCACCTGGGAATGAAACAACTGGATTAATACCTGATGAATACAACGTATCACGGTCAGTCTTAGTTGGATTCCAAGCAAGTTTAACTACATTTTTAATTACGCCACGATTCAAACCACCTGGTGAAAACCAAGGATCACGTTCGTTATCTGTACGTACACACAAGCCTGCAATGTCACCGTTCAGAGGAATCCAACGATAGAGATCAGCATATTTGTCGTACTGGTATTTGTAACCACAATCGATTACAGCATACGAAGAAGAAGTCAGACCGTTACGGAATGCGACTGCTGCTGCTGCTTCACCACCTGGATTGTTTACAACATTTGCTTTAGTTGGCGAAATAAATGCCACGCAATCTTTACGGGTCTCTGCAATGTTACTGATAACATATGTGGCAATTGTTGAGTTACCTGTACCAGTTACTAACAGAGAGATGTCAATTGCTTCAGCATTCTTGAACAAATCCCAACCAGTAGTAATCTGAGATGTACTAATGTTACCATCAGCACCATTAGCAAGAGATGCCGTTACATTTGCAGTCAATGTTTTGAATGCAGAATTGTTTGCTGTTGAACCCCATGCAGTACCCGAAGTTAAGTTTCCAGTAGCGGGGTGTGCTACCCAATGAATCCATCGTGACTGAGCAGCAATTACATTCTTATAGTAATTTGAGTTACCCGAATCATCTTTTGCATCGGATGCTTTGGAAACAAAAGCATATTTTTCTAGAACTGTACCTGCTGTACCAGAGATCAAACCATCTTCATCAACAACTACAATATGAACTTCATCGTTTGAAGCGGAAGTACCTTTGCTGGCAACATACGTTGATGTGTTTGGACGTGCTGTAAACTGAGATGCATATGCCCAGCCAGTATAAGAACCACCGTCAGCAATAGAGACTTGTAATGAGTTACCTAATACGCCTGGGAAACGTGCCGCCCAGCCACCAAAAGAACCTTCAGCATTACCTTGTTGATTTGCTGTCCAGTCATCAAGATTTCTAATTAAAATTGTTGTACCGTTCGCAGTAGCATTGTTCGAACGTGTTGCTGGTGTGGTATCTACACCACGAACTACTTTTAAATTGTTTCCGTATGCCAGAAAGTTTGCTGCTGAGAACCAATATTCATAATTATCGTTATTCGGTACACCAAATGTGTTGACTAAACGAGTTTCGTCAGAAATGGTAGTAATTTCACTGCATGGTCCCCAAGCAAAAGGTCCTACAAATGCTCCTGTAGAAGTTGCAACTGAAGGAATAACTGTAGTCAGATCAATTTCTGATACATTTACTCCAGGTGATAATTGAAATGCCATTGGATTTCTCCTTTAATTGTTTGGGTCAATTGTCTTTGATACTGTATTTAGTTTTTTACAACCTTGACATTGGAAACCCACGCTTTTCTGCGAAGTGCCAACGGTCATCACCGTCATCTTCAACCTCTTCTTGGAGACCGTTTTCTATGAATCCAAATGGAGTCATGGTCTCATCAATTAACATATTCTGTTCATCTAACATCATCTTGCGAATGTCAATATTGGTAGAGTCTTTGAAGAACGACTGTGCCGTTAACCAAGAAAATAGTACCAATCCCATAACAATATCATCGTTACTACCCTCTTCTGCGGCATACGAGTCACGTACACGCACAAAAGTATTCATTTCATTAATCGTATCAAAGTCATTAATAATCAACTTATCATTCTCTATCAAAGTCTTTAAATTGGCACAACCAATCTTTTTGACTGACTTGGTAGTCTTGATACCAAATGATGTTGATCGTTTAAATCCAGAAGAGATAGACTGGCCTTTGATGTGATGTTGTTCTGTCTTGTAGATGTTCTCATACTCTAAGTCATAGTGTAGAATATCTACCACTTGCTGGCCAACATTATTAGTTTCTACTAATACGAATGCTTCATTGTATCGTTTTGCAACCGAGTAAATGACTGTCGGAAAAAACAATAGAGGTAGTTTATTGTTACGATATCGTGCTACCTGTTTGTATGGTGCTTGTGTGGCATCAAGTACATTAATGGTAGAATAGTCTAAATTTACACCTTCTGAACAGTCTACCGTGGCAATGTATAGATGACCAGGTATAGGTTCTTCATAAATGTGAAAATTTTCTTCCATTCTAATGGGTTCATGAAATGCTAATGATCTTAGTTTGGCACCAGAGATTAATGTTGCCGATGAACCAATGAACTCTGTTTCAAATTCTTGTCTGAACTGTTCTTCAGAAGTGTTCCGTATTGTTTCTTCTTTCCACTTTGCATCACGACCTGGAACTTGTGACCAGTGAACTTCAACTGTCTTGTATGTTGAACGTCTTTCAATTGCATCTGTCCACATCTTGTAAAATAGATTCAAACCGTTTGGAGTTGAAACGATAATTACTTTAGATGTTTGACCAGAAGAGATAACAGGATACGTTGATGTGAAGAACTCAACTGCCATATTGTGTGGAACGAACGCAAACTCATCCAAGAAGATTAAGTTATATGTACCACCACGAACACCTGCTGCTGATGTGGCATAGGCAAATATTTTAGAACCATTCTCTAACTCTAAAGAACCTTTGTTCCATGTCATGATACCTTGTTGCAACCAATTAGGAAGATATTCGTAGGCCTTTTGAATACGACCTAAAATGTCTCTTGCTAGTTGACCTTTGTTGGCAAGAATACCGATTGTATATTCTTCATTGAAGATTGCCGCCCAAAGCATATACCCGACGGTGGTAGTTGTCTTACCAACCTGTCGAGGCATCTTTGCAATGGTGAATCGATTCTCATGAAAGGTACGTACCATGTCCTCTTGAAAATCCCACATGTCAAATGGAATAAGACCACGGTCAACGTTGACAATCTTTACATATTTTTTGATAAAGTATACAGGATCATCTGCACACCTTGCGGTTTCTAATACTTGTTCTTCAGTATAGGATAGTTCAGTGCCCGTTCTTTTGAGCCTAGCATTACCAAGGTATCCGTCATCCATTTTTATTTAATGATGCTTCTCAACATCCATCCATGTTTTTGATGTGCATCCAAAATGTCTTGCAAGAAATTACCTACAGCAGGTTCGTTAGCACCATCAGCGGCAACTATACCAGCACGAAGATGCATTATGAAACGATCATTGTCGGCAGCAAGATCACGCATCATTGCAATACCATCGGGTATATTTGTTGCTTCTTGAATGTCGGCAAGTTCAAGCATTCGAGCAAGTGAACCTGGTGCATACGAATTCAATGCACGAAGGTGTTCTGCAATAGGGTCTATCTGTGCAAATAAAGAAGTATAAAGATTATTTAAGAAATCATGGTATTGTGGAAAGTTTGGACCTTCAACGTTCCAATGATAACCATGTGCTTTTAAATACAAAGCAAAATTTGTGCCTAAAATTGTTTTGAGTTGATTGATAAGTGTTTCCATTATGTTTCCTGTTTTTGAGTTTTAAGCATTTTTACCAATTCTGCGGTAGATCCCACGAACACTGCTTTATCTATGTTCAGATTATTTTGTGCTTCCGTTTTTGGTATTAAATCTTTTTTGCGTTTCTGTATCTCAAGCAAGTCTTTGTTCATGTCTGCCAAGTTCTTCATTAGACCAGACAGCACTTCAAATGCACGTGGATGTTGACCATCTCTTGCTATGAGCATCAATTCGTTTACCGCTTGATTACCTTGAGTTACCAGTTCACGAATATTGTTTCGTGCAAAATCTGCATCAGCATTTACTGGATCAGCATACTCTACCACAGCAGGTAAAGTTTCTACTTGTGTTGATTCTTTAATAGGCTCAACATCAAATATCTCCGACAGATTTGCATTTAGTTTTTTCATAATGTGTTGGGATATTCTTTTATTGTTTCGATGAATCCAAATTCATCACCAAGAATAGCAGTTCCTGGATTGGTTGTGGTTTTTATTTGCACAACATTAAGTGAGTTGACATCGGTCACAACAACATTAAATGACGCTCCAGTGTAATCGCCAGTAAGTTTATCACCAACTTTAATAATTTGATTAGCACCAGTTACAACCAATATGCCACTTGAAGAATTGCTGAAGTAATCGACTGTACCAAACAAAGTATTATCATTAGATCGAAGAGTTTCACCTTGTGCAAACACACCATTACCATTTGCATAATCAACGTAGACCTTTTGAATTTCTTTGGTAGTCAGATCAATAAACGAATTGGTATTTGCAGTCTTGATATACTTACCAGACTTGACTGGTGGCCATATGTAACCTTTGGCAGTGAACGTTAAGTCCCACAAAATTAATCGTGTCGAACCTTCAGACATTCCACCTTCATACTCTACAGTTGATGCTACCGAATCAAGTATAATAGGTACATTATATTTTTGATCCATTTCTGGAATAAAATCTACGGTAACATTAAAATCTGGTGTAAAGAATGGTAGAATCTGTTCAAGAATCTGTGTGCCATCTTCTGTGTTACGAACATAGATTGATAATGAAAACTGAAAGTTATATGGTACAGGTACAAACTGTGTGCTTACTGAATTATTGACATCACTCTTAGCAAAATTCATAAGAGTGGATACTTGTTTACGCTGAACATCATATTCCAAACTGTCAAGATTGAACGACATACGTGGAACAATTGTGTTGATTGATTTGATTAAATTTGGATCAGAAGTAATTGCCGTTAGAAATCTTTCTTTAGGCGAATATGAAAGTGGTACTTTCCATTTTTCTTTTGGAACACCTGCTTGTGTGTATCGAACAATCTCTAAATCGTTAAAGAGTGTACCAAATACAACAACCATCTTACGAATGGTGCGATGATAGAACTGAGCATTACCTAACATTACGGTTCTCCAAACGGATTTTGTTCCGTAAAGTCAATGATGCCGTCCGAACTTGCTTCAATACGAGCATTGTCAAATATGTCCTCAAACACATTATTCATGGTAGCGGCATCGGAAACAACACTGATTGTTCTACTTGTGCTGGTACTTGTATTACCTTTTAGTAAACCTGTAGTAAAATTGCCTTGAACACGATAAACATCAACATACTGGCCTGGCAAATAGTCATAAACTAATGCTTGAGCATTTGCTGATGCTAAACTACTTCCTTGATATACAATTTCATCATTCAAATAACCGCCTGTACCACCAGCAGAAAGTGAGAGTCTTGTTTTTTGATAGTAATCTCGTATGACAACATCGATTTCTTTTACACCAGTATTAATAATTTCACTGGAGAACACAAACTGTTTCATTTGCAATGCATACACATACACATTACCACCACGACCACGACCTAATGTGTAAAACATTGCTTGATTATTTTCACTTTCAACATTAGTGATTTCAAAGAATGAAGTCATCATAGGAACATAAATTAAATCGCCCTCACGTGGACGAGTATAACCATTTACTGTGTAACGGAATCGTAGTCGAGAAACAAGCATTGTTACTTCATCACGAATTTCTAAACCAAATTTAGATATGAAATCACCCTCACCATCCATTGCTGTGGTATTTTCAAGGTACATTTCAATCGGATGAGCGGTGCGATATTCTTTGAGCGTATCTTCGCCAAATAAATAATCTACTTCATCACGGGTTGTGCGTGGTAGATAATAAACATCCATACCATAAATTTTCAAGGCCTCAATAACCAAATCTTCAACGAGCAGTTGCTCAGAGGTTATCTGATTTGCAGGAAAGTTATTAAAATAGAAGTTGGTAGCCACAATTATCCAGTAAAAATTTCAGATGGCAATGAACCCATCATGTAGATTTCTTCTTCCATCTTTTCAATCTCTGCTATTGCTTCATCATAAATTACTTGGCCATCTAATGTGACACCACCTGGCATTTGAATACCAGAAAACTTTTTGAGGTTAGAACCCCACTGACGTTTGATCAATGCACAGGCATACTTCTTTAGAAACCTATCATTCCAAACATCCGTTACACCTTCAATTACCGCAGTTACATTTGTATAAGTCTGTGCTGGATTACCTTCCAACTCTAAAGACGTAGGGCTTGAAATTTTTCTTACTTGTTTTTGTTCAGTACCGATTGTAATAAAATCAAAATCAACAAGTTCTTGATCAAATTTTGTACCTACACCGGTAACTGTATTAGAACCCGGAGCACACGATAAAGTACCTGTCAGTGTAATTGTTTCTGGTTCCAATGTACGATAGCATTCAATGATAACATAGTTACCTGGCTGAACGTCTCTTGTCCAATCAATGTCTAAGAATACTTTATTCTGGTGTCTATTGAACCGAAACTGTGGAGTACCAGAGAACAATAGATTCAATGTACGTAAGTGTTGCATGGTAATTTCATATGACACATACGATACCGATGTGAAGTCATAGAGATCATGCAGACGTAATTGGTAACGCAAATCGAACATATTGATTGATGCGTTAGACAAATCAAATGGCATAACACCAGTAACAAACTGTATCGCATCAGGAGCATAAATCCACTGTCGATCAATATCTTCAGCAGTGATAGCATGTTTCATAAACAATTTTTCTGTACCATCGTAATGATAGTCACCCCAAAAAGAGAGTGCTTCATCAATACGATCATTTACCTGATCATCATCAACATTAATTTCAATAACAGGAAAACCTAACTTACGTAGGCAGTATGTTTTGAATTGTGATCTTGTTGTTATTTTTGCCATTTGTTATTTTTTACATTCCTCTAAATAAAAAAGCATCGTCTGCCATTTTACCTTCTTGTAGTGGTTTGCAGACTTTATCAGTGTTGCACCAATAATATCCAGCGTCACATTGTTTTTTGAATTCGTTAGACATAAGTTTATTTATGTTTAGTCAATGATATAGCCAAATGTGTATGGTGCAGCCACTTGTGCTGCGTTTGGATCGAAGGTATATGTAATAATTAATACTCCAGTATTTCCTAAAGAAAATGTTCCGGTTCCTGGATTTCTACCACCGCCACCGCCTCCACCATATCCTAAACTTATTCCTCCAGTTCCAGTATTGTTTGCTCCACCGCCACCACCACCAGGACCAACTGGACCAACAACACCCTCATAAGTATCAATATACCAAGCAGCGACATTATACATTGCGCCATCGCCTGCCCGCTGGGCAGCAGGTTGGCCAGTGAATGCGCCACCACCGCCACCGCCATTAGTTCCGTTTCCTGCTGCGGCTCCAGATGTACCACCAGCACCGCCAGGACCACCACCTGTTCCAGCATTACCACCAGCACCACCTGTAGCACCAGGAGAAGCAGTTGTACCGCCCGCTGATCCTGCGGTTCCTGGTGATGCTCCAGTCGCTGCACCTCCACCACCACCGCCAGCAAAACTTGGTGTTGCTGTTGGGTTGAAGGTACCTCCTCCAGAACCACCATCAAACAAGAATGCAGCACCACCGCCACCACCGCCTCTTCTTACTGTTGCAGAATTTGAGCCACTATATCCTAATCCACCATCACCGCCATTAGCAACTCTTTGTCCGATAGATGTTTTTACTGAAAATCTTCCAAAAGCAGTTTTTGCAGTAACAGAAAAATTGATACTTGCTGGAGATGTTGGTTCTCCCGTGTATCCAATTGTGGCATAAGTATTTGTACCACCAATATTATGAAGGGGAGAATTTGCTACAGCATAAGTGATAAACGAACCAGTAGGAAAAATTGTTGTGTTTACTGTGTTAGCGTAACTTCCTCCACCACCACCATGAAATCTTGATGTAGAGGTACCAGGACTTAATGCAGTAAATCCTGCACTTCCTCCACCAACAGCATCAATTGTTACCCTAGTAGTTCCTGCTGGAAGAACCAAAAGTTGTTCTGATGTGACTGGACCTTTAATGACACGGGTTGTGGTATTTGCGCTTGTTGGTTTTCTTCTGGTGTATGTGATTACAACTAAACCTTGACTACCACTACCACCACCCCCTCCATATAAATCTGCTGTGGGACCATTATTCCCAAGGTCTGAACCAGAACCACCAGATAAACCATAAGAAGTTCCACGAATGTCAGTCCAAATATTTTCTACTGTTCCTTTACTATTAGGATTACCGCCATCCCCTCCAGTGGCTCCTGCTCTTTTTACTCCTGCTGTTATTCCACTTGCACTTCCTCCACCATTTGCAGCACCACCTGCACCACCGGATGATCCTGGAGAATTACCACCATTACCACCTCGACCAGCTGGACCAGCAGAACCACCACAACCGCCACGATAAACGGCACCAGATGATGGAGTGCCATCGGCTCCACCATTCCATTTAACATCTCCTATACCATCATTTTCGTTTGTTGGTGTAACGCAAGGGTCGCATGGGCCTACTCCTGATGAATAGGTTACTGCTAGACATCCATTGGCTAAAGTTGTAGGTTCTGTAAATGATATTTTATTTACCCATGTGTCACCGCCTGCGGCACCGACCGAAATAAATAATTTTGATCCTGGTGTTACAGAAACATTGTTTGTTCTGGAATATGCTGAACCAATAGCGGTCGAAAAAAATCCTGTACCACTCAAACATTCTATTGTAACAGAAGTGCAATCTTCGGGAACAAGCCAACCGCTAACTGATGATGTAAAAACTATAGTTTCTTTGATTGCTGCCATGTTTTATATTGTTTCTGGAATAATATTTTTTGGAAGTAGAGACTGTAATTCTTCATATGTCACAAATCTATTCATATACCAAACATGTCCTTCAGGAATTAATTCTTTTCTCCAACCTTCAGGCAATTTATCATTTTCATCACATATAATATGGTTTTGAAATGTATTATTTTCGTCAAAAATAGCATAACTAGGCATAATTATTTCCTTTCAAATATATTAATAAAAACTGTACCATCTTCAAGAGATTCTATTTCATGCCACTCATCTTCTTTAAGTATAATTGGTGGATGATCCTTGTTCATTTCTTTATAGATGTTTTCTTTTCTTGTTACAGTTTTACCAGAAGTGGTAACTGTTAAATGTGAAACAGTATGTGAATGTTTTAGTAAACCCTCTCCAGTGTTAGCATGATATAAATTAAATGTCATATTTGCATATGAGAAGATATATTTTGGACCAACATTAATTATGTTTTTATTACTCTCAGGCATACTGACGCTCTTGTAATTGTAGAAATAGAAAAAACATTATATGATAACACATTTGATGCTGCTATTGATGCTTGTGGTGATAATGTGTAGTTATTTTTTGATGCTGAAGAAGTTATAGAAACAGGAACATCAAGGACAAGTTCTGCTCCTGCCGGTCTTGGTAATGTTGAACCCCATGTACTATACGTTTCATTAAATACATTCATTACTATAGTACCATTTTGATCGGTCAAAATAGTCCAAGAGACCACATTGCAATTAAATGGTACTTCAAGTGAACCACGAAGTCCTGTAGATATGGTCGAACCACCACCATCTATAACAAAAACGATTTCTGATGTGTTTGCACGTGTAAACGCAGCATTGGCGGTGTTACGTGCAAATTGATCTGCACCACCGCCACCAGTATTTGCTTGATTGAATGCAGCATTCGCATGAATAAATGCAGCATTGGCGGTGTTACGTGCAAATTGATCTGCACCACCGCCACCAGTATTTGCTTGATCGAATGCTGCATTCGCATGAATAAATGCAGCAGTAATAGAATTATTTTGGGTTACATCAATAGCAGCAGAAGCGTTAGCAGCAGCAAAGGCACCATTGGCATATATCGCAGCAGAGTTGGCAACATGACTTGGTGTATTTGCCTGCAAGAATGCAGCATTGGCATATATCGCAGCAGAGTTGGCAACATGACTTGGTGTATTTGCCTGCAAGAATGCAGCATTGGCATATACACCAGCAGAGTTTGCAGCAGCAAAAGCACCATTCGCATATATCGCAGCAGAGTTTGCTACATGACTTGGTGTATTTGCTGCAATTGAAACATCGTTTGCAAAATTGAACGATGAGTTCGCATGAATAAATGCAGCATTCGCATATTGTCCAGTTGTGTTCTGTGACAAATAAGCGGCATTTGCATGAATAAATGCTGCAATAATAGAATTATTTTGCGTTACATTTACTGCTTCATTGTATGTAATGTATGAATTGGAATTTGCAAACGCCGCATTTGTATGAATATATGAACTATTGGCATGAATAAATGCGCCATTAGAAACAGTAAACGCAGCATTGGCATATTGACCTGTAGTATTCTGACTTTGGTAAGCAGCATTGGCATGTAAGAATGCAGCATTAGCGGTGTTAAGTGATACAGTAATGTTATTATTCTGTGTTACATCAATAGCAGCAGAAGCATTAGCAGCAGCAAAGGCAGCATTTGCTGTTGTATATGCATTATTGGCATAGATGAATAAATCAACTGTACCATTTGATGCAAAAACATAGTTAGCAAAAATGGCGTTAGCACCAGAGATGCTGCCATTAGAACCTGTTATTGTTATTGTATTAGATGTTAAGTTACCAACGACAGTAACATTACCAGAAATTGTACCGCCATTATTTGCATCTAACGAGTTATTAGCACGAACAAATGCGGCATTGGCATACTGACCTGTTGTATTCTGTGATTGGTATGCAGCGTTTGCGTGAATAAACGCTGCATTTGCTTGGATGAATCCAGAGTTTGCTTGTGCATATGCAGCATTTGAAT
>Ga0315904_10006518_pt1 | contig 15958 bp, 16 predicted proteins | sample LakEriMetagenome_6_FD_203529 | JGI IMG/M metagenome (GOLD analysis project Ga0315904, IMG submission 203529) | Freshwater fungal communities from buoy surface, Lake Erie, Ohio, United States - Buoy 12 MA120 | ecosystem: Environmental > Aquatic > Freshwater > Lake | place: USA: Lake Erie, Ohio... | reverse complement strand
GCGCACGAAGTCGACCACCTCGATCGCGAAGGCGATGGCGGTTCCCTACGACGCTGTGTTCTTCGCGGGCGGCCACGGCACCATGTGGGACTTCCCGAACGACGCGAACGTGCAGGAACTCATCCGCGTCGTCTACGAGCGCGGCGGCGTGGTCGCGGCCGTGTGCCACGGTCCGGCTGCGCTCGTGAATGCACGCCTCTCGAGCGGCATGTATCTCGTCGCAGGGAAGGAAGTGTCCGCCTTCACCGACGAAGAAGAGATCGCGGTCGAACTCGAGAAGGTCGTGCCTTTCGCGCTCGAGTCGAAGCTGCGCGCCCGCGGCGCCCGCTTCGTCGAGGCGCCGAACTTCGAGAAGAAGGTCGCCGTCTCCGAGCGGCTGGTGACCGGGCAGAATCCGGCCTCGGCGACCGGGGTGGCCGAGGCCGTGGTGGGCCTTCTCGGGCAGCGCAGGCGCTGAGATTCTCCCGTCGGCGCACCGACATTTCGAGATCGACTCTCCCCGCGCCCTTCCGACGCCGCGGTGGCGTCGTAGCACGAAGAAGGAGAGCCGCCGTGGACACGCCGAACCGAACCAACGTCCTCGGAGGAGCCCCGATCGCCGTCAGCACCATCGCCGCAGCCAGCCACGTCCTCACCGTCAAATTCCAGAGTTGGACGGCCACCGATCGCTTCGACACCTTCTGATTCGGCTACGTCGACACCGTCCCAGTGCCGGGCGCGACCGCCGTGCTCGTGGCGGCCGGCATCTTCGGCCCTCGCCGTCGCTTCTGATCGCGACCGCTCACGCGCCACGCGCGCCGCGCGACCTGGCGCGCCGTGCGCGCGGCGTCGAACGCTCAAGCGCCTTGACGAGCGCGCGTCCGAGCTTCGCCGCGGCGGCATCGATCGCACCGTAGTACGAGCGCGCGCGCTCCTCGACCGACAGCGTCAGCCGCCTCGCGTCGGTGAATTGGATGGAGCAGCGCTTGTCGAGTCCTCCGCGCGGTCCATTGACGTCGCTGAGACGCACCGCGATCTCGGCTCGCTCGGAGAGCGCGCCGCCCATGACACGCCCGACGCGGTCGAGCACGTACTGGAACTCAGCGTTGCTTGTCTTGATCGGACCGTCAAAGATTCGGATGTGCATCGGATGTCCCGTTCGTCAGAATGCGCCCGCAGGAACGACCGCGGGCAGATATGCGGCACGCGTCCATTACGCCGGCGCGCGGCGCGAGTTCGCGGGCTCTGTGAGGTACGCTGCAAAGTTGGCTGCGGCCGCAGCGGACAACGGCCACTCTTCGAGGTCCTTCCAATCTTCGAGGTCCTTCTACTCTTCGAGGTCCTTCCATTCTTCGAGGTCCTTCACCGTCATGCACGTCCGCGCCGCGACATCCCGAGATCTCGATGAACTCGTCGCGCTCGCGCGGCGGTCCTTCTTCGACGCGTACTCCGAGACGGACGACCACGAGGTCATCGAGGGATACTGCGCCCGCGCCTTCACCTCCGAGCGTTTCGAATCGATCCTCGCCGACCTGCGCGCAACGCTGCTGATTGCGCGCGATGCTGAATCCGGCGCGCTCGCGGGCTATGCGCACGTCGGCGACAGTCACCCGCCCGAGTGTGTCGTCGGGCCGCGCCCGATCGAACTGGCGAGGCTCTACCTCGCGCGCGAGTGGATCGGCCGCGGCGTGGGTTCCATCCTCATGCGCGAGGCGGTTCAAGCGGCGCGCCAACTCGGCGGGCGCACGCTCTGGCTCGGCGTGTACGAGCGCAATCCACGTGCGATGGCGTTCTACGGTCGCTTCGGGATGAAGGTCGTCGGAACCAAGCCGTGGGAATGGGGCGGCGAGGTCTTTCAGGATCCCGTGATGACGTGCTCGATCTGAGCGAGTTCAGATCCGAAACGAAGACGCGCGCCGTTCAAGCGCGCGCCACTCTTCGAGGCTCGGGATGGGCTTGCCGGTATTGAGCGCCGGGAGCGCATCACAGAGCGTGACGGAGTTCGTCTCGATGACTGTCGTCAGGGCCGTCGACGGAACTGTCGAGGAGACTGTCGACGAGACTGTCGACAGAACTGTCGCGGAAACCGGCTTGGGGGCCGACGGGGACGGGGCCGCGCCGTAAACCGACAACTCCACCGGTCCTTTCGGGCTGCCGTCGGCTGGGGGCTTGAGTCCTGGGGTCGAGGTGACCGGAGACATCTGGGGCAATAGTCCTACGACAGATTTCGGCCGTCGGCGCAACACGGTCGCAAAAAGCGTTGAAAAACAACGGCTTGCGTCCGGGAGACGCGCCCCGCATGGGCATATTCCGCTCTTCTGGGCCAGCGCCGCCGTCTCTGGCCCGGCTGGTTGGGCCCCGCGCCCTATCATCGTCGCCCCATGTCCACGCCCGAGAAGTCGATTCGCGTTCGCGGTGCGCGCGAGCACAACCTGAAGGATCTGTCCGTCGAGATCCCACGCGACAAGCTCGTGGTCGTGACCGGCGTCTCCGGCTCCGGCAAGAGTTCGCTTGCCTTCGACACCATCTTCGCCGAAGGCCAGCGCAAGTACATGGAGTCGCTCTCCGCCTACGCGCGGCAGTTCCTCGACCAGATGCAGAAGCCGAGCGTCGAGGCGATCGAGGGACTCCCGCCGACCATTGCGATCGAGCAGCGCTCGGGCGGCCACAGCCCGCGCTCGATCGTCGCGACGACGACGGAGATCTGGGATTACCTGCGACTTCTCTACGCACGTTGCGGGACGCCGACCTGCTGGCATGTCGAGCAGGCGGCGGAGAAGATGGCCTCGAAGGCGAAGCCGGTTTCGAAGGCAAAGGCGGCTTCGAAGGCAAGGAGCGCCGTGCCGCACGTCTGCGGCAAGGAGATCAGCGCCTCGAACCCGAGCCAGATCGTCGAGACGCTGGTGACGAAGTTTGCCAGCCGACGCGCCCTGTTGTGTGCGCCCGTCGTGCGTGCGAAGAAGGGCTTCCACCGCGAGGTGCTTGAAGGACTGCAGAAACAAGGCCTCGTGCGCGCGCGCGCGAACGGCAAGGTGGTCGACCTCCGCGACGTCCTCAAGAACGGCGGCGAGAATCCGTTGGGCTTCGGGCGATACGAGAAGAACGACATCGACGCGGTCGTCGACCGCATCGTGCTCGAGGAGTCGGCGCGGCAGCGGATCGCCGAGAGCGTGGAGACGGCGCTCAAGCTCGCGGAGGGCGCGCTCGTCGTCCTTGTCGAGGACCCGACCGGCAAGGAGCCGGGCTCGAAGGATGGCTGGACCGAGCATCGCTACAGCGAGAAGTTCGCATGCCCCGATCACCCGGATTGCGCGCTCGACGAGCTGGAGCCGCGGCTCTTCAGCTTCAACTCGCCGCAGGGCGCCTGCCAGGCGTGCGCCGGCCTTGGCACCGTGAACGAGTTCGACGAGGCGCTGTGCGTGCCCGACATGACGAAGCCGCTGCGCGAGGCCATCCAGCCTTGGCGACGCAACGGACGCCGGATGAACATCTACTACGCCCGCGCGCTGCGCAGCTTCGCATCGCTCGCGAAGATCGACCTTGACACGCCGTATGCAGATCTTCCCGCGAAGATCCGCACGGCGCTGATGTGGGGCTCGTCCGTCGAGGGCGTGAAGCTCGCGTTCGAGTGGGAGGGCGTGCTTCCCCATCTGAAGCGCCGCGCGACGGAGACCGAGAGCGAGAACGTGAAGGAGCGGCTCATGGCCTACATGAGCCAGGCGCCCTGCCCCGCGTGCGCGGGCCGCCGCCTGCGCACGGAAGCGCTCGCCGTCAAGCTCAGGAGCGGCACGCTCGGACTCTCGATCAGCGACGTCGCCTCGATGACGGTCTCGCGCGCGCTTGCCTTCATCCAGTCGATCGAGCTCTCGAAGGAGTCGCGGCAGATCGCGGCGCCGATCCTGAAGGAAGTCGAGGCGAGACTCGGATTCCTCGCCTCGGTCGGCCTCGACTATCTCTCGCTCGACCGCACGAGTTCGACGCTCTCCGGCGGCGAGGCCCAGCGCATCCGCCTCGCGACGCAGGTCGGCAGCGGCCTCGTCGGAGTCTGCTACGTGCTCGACGAACCAACGATCGGCCTCCATCAGCGGGACAACGACCGGCTGATCGCGACGCTCCGCCGGCTCTCCGACATCGGCAACACCGTCCTCGTGGTCGAGCACGACGAGGACATGATGCGCGCGGCCGACTGGATCGTCGACATCGGCCCCGGCCCCGGTCGCCACGGCGGCAGGCTCGTCGCGGAAGGAAACCTCGCCACGATCGCAGCGCATCCAACGAGCCTCACCGGCGAGTATCTGTCGGGCCGCAAGAAGATCGATGTGCCACGCAAGCGCCGCGCCGTCAGCGAGTCGAGCGCGATCGTCGTGAAGGGCGCCGCCGCGAACAACCTCCGCGGGATCGACGTCGCCTTCCCGCTCGGCGGGATCGTCTGCGTCACCGGCGTCTCCGGATCCGGAAAGTCGACGCTCGTCAACGACATCCTGCTCGCGGCCGCGCGCAAGCACGTCCTCGGCGAGAACGTGAACCCCGCTGCGCACACGCGCGTGACCGGCTTCGGCAAGATCGCGCGCGTGGTCGAGGTCGATCAGTCGCCGATCGGACGCACCCCGCGCTCGAACCCGGCGACCTACACGGGAATCTTCGACGAAATCCGCCGCATCTGGTCGCTTGTGCCCGAGTCGAAGATCCGCGGGTACGAACCGGGACGCTTCTCGTTCAACGTGAAGGGCGGCCGCTGCGAGGCGTGCCAGGGCCAGGGCGTGAAGCGCATCGAGATGCACTTCCTTCCCGACGTGTTCGTCGACTGCGAGGTCTGCAAGGGCAAGCGATACGCGCGCGAGACGCTCGAGATCAGGTACCGCGGCAGGACGATCGCCGATGTGCTCGACGCGACGGTCGAGGAGGCGCTCGCCTTCTTCGACGCACACCCGAAGATCAACCGCATGCTCGAGTGCCTGCGCGACGTCGGCCTCGGCTACATCCAGCTCGGGCAAGCCTCAACCACGCTGTCGGGCGGCGAGGCGCAGCGGGTGAAGCTCGCGACCGAACTTGGGAACGCAACCGATTCGCCGACGCTCTACGTCCTCGACGAGCCGACGACGGGCCTTCACTTCGCCGACGTCGCGCGCCTGCTCTCGGTGCTCGAGCGCCTCGCAGACAAGGGTCACACGCTCGTCGTCATCGAGCACAACCTCGATGTCGTGAAATGCGCCGACTGGATCGTCGACCTCGGGCCCGAGGGCGGCGATCGCGGCGGCACCGTCGTGGCCACAGGCACGCCCGAACAGATCGCGAAGCAGAAGTCGAGCTGGACCGGCCGCTGGCTCAAGCCGCTCTTGTCGGGGACAAACTGACGCAAGGCGCCACGCGCCGGCGCGAGAATCGCTCCGACAGACAAAGCCCAGAGACAAGGCCCAGAGACAGGGCCCAGAGACAGGGCCCAGAGACAGGGCCCAGAGACAGGGCCCAGAGACAGGGCCCAGAGACAGAGCTCAGGCGGCCACGCTCACTTCGACGACTTGACCTTGATCTCCGGGCCGGGCATCACGTGGCCCTCAACCGGCGCAAACACCACAGCGACGTGGTGGGTTGCGCTCGGAGCCTTGCGGCTGTTGTTGGCGCGGGCGCGGGCGCGGCGGGCGATCTCGTCGATCTCGCCGCACAGCGCACGGATGCGAGAGACTTCCTCGTCGGTGAAGCTCTCCCAGTACAGCGCGATCCTGCGGGCGCCAAAGCCGCCCGCCTTCTGCGACAGGGCGAGCGTCCGGCTCTCGGCAAGCCACGGCCGGTAGAAGTCGGCGAGCCGCTGCGACTCGCGCTTCGAGTCGATGTCGACGACGAGCGAGACATCGGGGACGGTCGCCTTGTAGTAGCGCGGACGCTTGCCGCGGCGACCTGGCGTCGCCTCGCCGGCACGGGACAAGAGAAGGCCAGCCTTCTCAAGATGCCGCAGGTGGAAGTAGAGCGCGGTTCGATTGAGCCCAACCGCCTGCGCGAGCTCGGTCACCGACGTCTCGCCGAGTCGGCGCGCCGTCTCGAGGATCCTCAACCTCAGCGGCAAGCGCACTGCCTGCCAGATTGGTGAGCGGTTGATCTGCATGTTCGGGGATTCGTTTTGTTGGTCTGGCATGGCGATGCACGAGGCGGCTCGATCGCCGAACGATCGAACCAAAGGTAGAACACACTCCAGGGGTCGGGTGCGGGGAAACCGCCCTGATCCCCTGCCAAGGCTCCCCGCCCGAAGGGCGGAAGAGGGCAACCGAGGGGACGCCGCGAAACGCGGGCCACCTCGGTCAACTCGCCGAAACACCGTTCGCCATGGAAAGCGCGCGGGGCTCGGCACTTTTCCACGGCAGGGTTGGCCCGCGTCGAGAAGCCGAGGTCGATCTGAGAATCGGGGAGGCGAAGCCTCGCGCGGCTCTCAGACGATCCGGCCGTCCGGGCCAAACCATAAACTTCATACACTTTCCTAAAAGTTGTCGCGATGTCAAGTGGGTCAGCGACTGAATCGCTCCGATTGCGCGATATCCAATGCATACCCGCATACGAATGCGGGAGGCTTCGCGAGTTAGGATGACGAGATGTCCGCGTTTCCCCCGACCGACGTACCCCAACTTGCACTGCGCGTCCTGATGATGCCGCGCGACACCAATCATCAGGGCACGATCTTCGGCGGGATCATCCTGGCCTACGTGGATCAGGCGGGCTACGTCGAGGCCCGAAAGCACGGCCTGCATCGCTGGGTCACGGCATCGGTCGATCGCGTCGACTTCAAGGCGCCGGTCGCGGTCGGCGAGGTCGTCGAGTTCAAGACGCGCACCATCCGGCTCGGTCGCACGTCGGTTGCGGTCCAGGTGGTCGTCGACGCGCAGCGGCTCGATGGCACGTGGGCCCGCGTCACCGAGGCCCAGCTCACGATGGTCTCGGTCGACGAGCACGGCCGTTCGATACCGTTCCGGCAGACGCCGGGCATGGATGGCAAGCCTTGATGTTGCGCCTGCGACAGTTCGCCGACCCGACCACATGACCCGCCAGCGATGATCCATCGATGATCCAACCATGACCACCGGTCGAGACTCTTCGACGGACCGTGCCCGGCTCGCGCTCCTGATCTCGGGAGGAGGTCGCACCGCCGCGAACATCCACGCCGCGTGCGTCGATGGTCGGCTGCACGCCCACGTCGCGCTCGTGATCGCGCACCGCGACGACATCGCGGGCGTCGCGCTCTGCCGGTCGCTCGGGCTGCGCGTGGCGGTGCTGCCGCCAGGCGATCGGCTCGCGGATCGGATCGACGCGTGTCTGCTTGCTGCGCGCATCGAAATCGTCTGCCTCGCCGGATACCTCCGCCGATTCCGTGTGGGCCACCAATGGCCCGGGCGCACGCTGAACATCCACCCCGGGCTTCTCCCCCGCTTCGGCGGCCAGGGCATGTATGGGCTCCGCGTACACGCGGCGGTCCTTGCGGCGGGAGAGCGCGAGAGCGGCTGCACGGTGCACGAGGTCGATGAGGAATACGACCACGGCGCCACCATCCTTGAGCGTCGCTGCCCGGTTCTCGCAGGCGATACCCCGGAATCGCTTGCGGAGCGCGTGTATGGCGAAGAAATCGGCGCGTATCCTGAGGCGATCGCGCTGAAGCTCCGCGGCCGCTGAGGTCCGCGTGCGTTGCCGCGCGCAGGACCCGATCAGGAACTCGAACGTTGCCAACGCGTCATCCGTGCACGCCCTTCCACTCGATTCCACGCGCGCTGGCGGTGGCGGTGGCAACGCTGGCCATGGTCGGCTCCGACGGCGCCGCCCACGCGATGCCTGCGCCTCCGCCGGCGGTCAAGGCGCCCACGCTCGAGCGGATCGACGCCGTCCTGCGCGCACGCGACTACGTCGAGGCGGACAAGCTCATCGCGGAGAGGCTCAAGGTCGACCCGGACGATCCGACGCTGCTCTACAACCACGCGTGCGTGCTGGCGCAACTCGGGCGGCTCAAGGAAGCCGAGGCGCAGTTGCTTGCGAGCATCCGCAAGGGCTTCGACGACCTCGATCACCTCGAGTCGGACCCTGACCTCGATCCGATCCGCGACGGCCGCGTCTACACGAACATCATGGAGGCTCGGGAGCGCATCGAGGCGCGCAAGGCCACGAAGCCCGCTGCGACTCGCGCGCGCGCCCCCGCCCCCGACCCACTCGCGCGTTGGAAGGATGCGCACGGCGACGCGTATCGCTACGAGATCGACGCGGACGCCGGCGTCGCGTACGCGACGTTTCTCGACGAGACATCGCATGCGCGGATGAAGGAGACGCTCGAGCGGCTTGAGCGGCACCTCGTCGAGGCGTACTTCAGGAAGCCGCCCGATGAGCGCGCGCTGATTGCGATCGTGCGTCCCGCCGACGCCGCCCGCTACCTCGATCGACCCGAGATCCGCGGCATGTACCTGCACCGCGAACGTCGCCTCGTGGCCCGCGACACCGGCCAGAGCCTCCAGCATGAGTTCGTGCATCTCGTGCATTACGCCGACATGGAGCGCCTCGGGCAGACGCACCCCATCTGGATGCAGGAGGGGTTGGCGAGCCTGTATGAGGACTACTCGTTCCGCGGGGACGGCAGCGTGGAGTTCCACCCGAACATCCGCTTCAACGTCGCGCGCAGGCAGGTCCTCTCCGGCACGGCCCGCGAGTGGCGCGCGCTGACGTCGCTCTCCGCGGACGACTTCATGAAGGACGCGGAGCGACACTATCCGCAGGTGCGCGCGATGTTCGAGTATTTCGCACGCGAACGGAAGCTCGAGGACTTCTACCGCGCGATGGTGGCGACCTACAAGGACGACCCGACTGGCGCCACCGCGATCGAGCGCGCGTTCGGCGAGCCGCTTGGAAAGATCGAGCTCCGGTGGCGCAAGTGGATGCGCGAGCGCGGCGCAGTCGACGACCGGGTCGAGCCCGGCGACCCGTCGCTCGGAGTCCTCGGCGACGACGTCGGCGACGGCGTGCGCATCACCTCGTTCGCGCCGGGCTCCGCCGCGCGGGCCGCCGGACTCCGGGTCGGAGACGTCATTCAGTCCGTCGCCGGCAGCCCGATCCGAAGCAAAGACGAACTCGTGCTTGCGATTGCGCGCCTTCGAACCGGCGAGTCCGTCGAGGTTCGCTTCCGCAGGTCTGGCGAAGAGACGGCGCTGATGGTCCTCCCTCGGCCGCTCGGCCGCTGAAGCCTCGGCCGCTGAAGCCTCGGCCGATCGAGCATCGGCCGCTCAAGCCTCGGCCGCTGAAGCCTCGGCCGATCGAGCATCGGCCGCTCAAGCCTCGGCCACGCCGCACCCATCGAGCAGCCGACGCCCGAACCCTCCGTGCGCGACACACGGACAGGTCGCGACTCCCTACACTCGCAGGCATGATCGAGGGATCGGGAGTTCCAGAGCAATCGTCTGTCAAGCGTCCCGGAGGCGGGATGCGTTTCTTCCTCAGGGGGCTCGGGGTGATCCTGCCGAGCGTCCTGACCCTCTGGATCCTGGTGGCTGCGTTCCGCTTCATCGACGGGAACATCGCGGAGCCGATCAACGCCGGGCTGCGCCTGGCGATCGCCGCATCGGCAGACCGGGGCGAACTCGGTCCGTTCGCGCCGGACGAGGCCATGCTTGCCACCGAGCTCGCCCGCGCGGAGAGGCTGCGGCTCGACGCCTCACCCGAGTCGGTCCGCTGGCGTGCAATCCGGACGAACGTCGCAGACTGGTGGGCCGCCCGCTGGTACCTCGACCTCGCCGGACTCGTCCTCGCGATCGTGGTGGTCTACGTTCTCGGCCGGCTTGTCGGAGGCTATCTCGGTCGGCGGCTGCTGGCGCTCTTCGAATCGGGGCTTCTATCGGTGCCGGGCATCCGAAGCGTCTATCCCGCACTGAAGCAAGTGGTGGATTTTCTGTTCGGGGGCGAAAAGAAGAAGCTGAACTTCAACCGCGTGGTGATGATCGAGTACCCGCGCCCCGGCATCTGGTCGATGGGGCTTGTGACGGGAGATGCCGCGCGGGAAATCCGCTCGGCGGTAGGCGACTCCGTGACCGTCTTCGTGCCAAGTTCCCCCACGCCGTTCACGGGATGGACCGTGACCGTGCCCCGCGGCGAAGTCCGCGAACTTCCCATCACAATCGACCAAGCGCTGCGCTACCTTGTGTCTGCGGGAGTGGTCGTTCCCGGCGATGCGGTCGCCGGGGCGGACGGTCCCGCCGGACAGGGAGCGGTCGCGAAGTTCCACGCCGCCCGCACAGGCGGCACAGGCGAAGCAGAAGGCCCGATCAAGACTCCAGCGCCCTGAAGGCAGGACGCGTATCGACCGAAAGGGAGAGCCATGCAAATCAACATCAAGGGCAAGCACCTCGAGATCACCGAAGCGATCGACGCCTACGTCCGCAAGAAGAGCGAGCGGCTGACGCGCTACTTCGATCGGGTGCAGTCCATCGACTGCATCATCGAGAAGGAGCCGAACGCCTATCACGTCGAGTTCATCGTCGACGTCGAGCATCACGAGGACTTCATCGTGAACTTCCGCGATCCCGACCTCTACGCGGCGATCGACCTGGCGATCGACCGAGAGGCCCGGCAGATCGTCGAGCACAAGAATCAGATCCGCAACCATAAGCATCCACGCTGACGCAGCCGCGTCGCGTCGGTCGAAGAGGCGAACATGAAGCTCCGAGATATCGTCGTCGAGAAGGCCATCGTGCCGAACATGACAGCCGTGAAGCGCGATGAGGCGATCCGCGAGCTGCTGGACGCCATGGTCGCGAGCGGCCGCGTGTCGGCGGACATGCGCGACGCCTTCGCGAAGGCCATCATCGCCCGTGAGAACAAGGGTTCCACCGGGCTCAACCACGGCGTTGCCATCCCGCACACGAAGTCGCCCGCCATCAAGGCGCCGATCGCTGCGATCGGCGTGAGCCAGGCGGGCATCGACTTCAACTCGCTCGACAAGCAACCCGTCTACTCGGTGGTGCTGCTCTTGTCGCCGGATTCGAAGCCCGAGCTGCACCTCGAGGCGATCCAGGCGATCTTCTCGCATCTGTCGAAGGACCGCTTCCGCCGCTTCCTTCGTCAGGCGAAGACGGTGGAGAACGTGACGACGCTGCTCGACGAGGCCGACGCCGGCCAGGTCACGGCCTGACGACCATGCGCTCGGCGTCCGCAACAATCGTCAACAAGCTCGGGCTGCACGCGCGGCCTGCGATGACGTTCGTCGAGGAGGCCTCGCGCTTCGCGGCCGAGATCACCGTGCGCAAGGTCGGCGACTCCGACGCGGTGGACGGCAAGTCGATCCTCCAGATGCTGATGCTCGCAGGGACCTGCGGCAGCGTGATCGAGATCACCGCCAACGGCGACGACGAAGGCGCTGCGATCGAGGCATTGCTGGCGCTGGTGGCCGCGCGCTTCGGCGAGGACGAGTGACAGCCGACCGTCGGTCGGCGTCACGCTGGCTCGACGATCCGCTCCGTCGATGCCTCTCGGCGCATGAGTTGCGCGAGCGCCTCGCGCGGCGCGAGCCCACGGAACACCATGGCCTCGACCGCCTCGCAGATCGGGATCTCGAGCCCCTTCTCGCGCCCGAGCAGGGCCAGCGCATGCGCGGTCGGCACCCCCTCGACCACGGAACTCGTGCAGGCGAGCGCCGCCTCCACTCCCTCGCCGCGCGCCAGACGTTCGCCGAAACTGCGGTTCCTGCCCTCTTTCGCGAAGCAGGTCGTGGCGAGGTCGCCGACGCCCGCGATCCCGAAGAATGTCTCGACGCGTCCGCCGAGCGCGACCCCGACGCGCGAGATCTCGGCGAGTCCGCGCGCGAGCAGCGCGCTCTTCGTGTTGACTCCAAGCCCCATGCCATCGGCGACGCCCGCTGCGATGGCGATGACGTTCTTGCAGGCGCCGGCGACTTCGACGCCGATCAGGTCGGTCGACTGGTAGACGCGGGTCCACTCGCTCGTGAACGCAGTGGCCACGCGGGCGGAGAGCTCGGGGCTCTCGCTCGCCGCGACGAGCAACGCCGGCAGCCGGCGCGCGAGCTCAGCGGCGATCGTGGGCCCGCTCAGCGCAGCGACGGCGCGATCCGGCCCAAGCACCTCGCGCAGGATGTCGCAGGGCATTCGAAAGGTGTTCTCCTCGATCCCCTTCGCGATGCTCACGACCGGCGCCGTCCCAGCGAGCGCGTCGCGCATGCGTCCGAAGGTGGCCCGGATGTACTGGGTCGGGATCGCGCAGACGACAAGCGTCGCCTCTGAGGCCGCGCGTGGATCGGCGGTCACTTGGACACTTGGATCGAGCAGGAAGCCGGGGAGGCGGTCGCTCGAGCGTGTCTCGGCAAGCCTTGCCGCCGCATCCGCGAAAGGCGAGATCAGGACGACCGGCGTTTGCCGTGCCTGCAGCACATCCGCCAGCACGAGGGCCATCTGCCCGTCGCCGACGATCGCGACCCGCTCTGTCTCGTGTTGCGCCACGCTCGCAAGGATAACCGCCCCGAGCGCCCGTGAATCCCGAACCGCTCCCGCATCCGGTGCGAATCGAACCCCGGTTCTGCTACCCTTCTCTCCCGGGCCGCGGAGCCCTGCACGGAACCCCTCCATGTCGACGCTTACCTCCTTCTCCGGCACGAAGTCGAACGCGGATCTCGGTGACGCCCAGGGCGCGGAACGCCTTGAGCGGCAGCTGTTTGTCGCGCTGTTCGGCGGCGTCCTTCTGCTCGCGGCCTGGATCGCCAAACTGCTCGACATCGAGTCGACGGTCGCGAACATCCCCGCGCTTCTGGGCGCGCTTGTCCTCGTCTTCCCGCTTGCGAAAGGCGCCCTCGAGGAACTCCGCGAAGGCCGCGCCTCGAGCGACAGCCTTGCGTGCCTCGCTGTGTTCGCCGCCATCGCCAACGAGCTCTACCTCGCCGCAGGCTTCCTCGCGTTCTTCCTGTGGTTCAGCGAACTGGTGCTGTCGCGCACCGCATGGGGCGCGCAGCGGGCCATCCGTGAGCTGATCGAGCTCACACCTGACATCGCCCGCGTCGTCGAGTCGTCCGGCGAGGAGCGCGAGGTGTCGCTCTCGCAGCTGCGCACCGGCTCGACCGTGCGCGTCCGCCCCGGCGAGAACCTGCCGGCCGACGGCGTGGTCCGCGCGGGAACCTCGAGCATCAACCAGGCCTCGCTGACAGGCGAAGCCGTGCCGATCGAAGTGCAGCCCGGCGCCATGGTCTACGCAGGAACCACGAACCTGACGGGCCAGATCGACATCGAAGTGACCGCGGTGAAGGGCGAGACAACGATCGGCAAGGTCGAGAAGCTCATCCGCGAGGCGGAGAGCGCCAAGGGCAGGAAGCAGGAGCTCATCGAGCGCATCTCGTCGTACTACGTCCCCGTCGTCCTGATGGTGGCGTTGATCGTGTGGTTCTTCACCGCGAAGTCCGGCTCCCCCGACGCGAAGGCCGTGGCCGCCGAGCGCGCGATCACCGTGCTCGTCGTCACCTGCCCTGGCGCGCTCCTGATCGCCTACCCGACCGCGATGGTCGCCGCATTCGCGGCCGCCGCGCGTCTTGGCGTCATGATCAAGCAGACGCGCACCCTCGAGGCCGCCGCTGACATCGACACCGTCGTGATGGACAAGACCGGCACGCTGACCACAGGCAAGTTCGCGGTCAGCCGCCTCGCGCCGGCGGAAGGCGTCGACGGCGCAGCGCTGCTCCAAGCCGCGTCGGACGCCGAACAGTCGTCGAACCATCCGCTCGCGAAGTCGATCCTCGAGACGGCCGAGCGCGCGCGAATCAAGCCGCATGCGATCAGCGCCTACCGCGAGATCCACGGCCGGGGCGTCGCGGCCACGACGGCCGATGGCGAGATCTTCGCCGGACGCGGCGCGTGGATCGTTGAACTGAATCCCTCGGTTGCCGCGGAGGTGAAGGCGGTCGAGGCTCGCATCGAAGGCATGTCGGGCGTGCACGTGATGGCGGGTGGACGCTATCTCGGCGCCGTCGGCCTCGAGGACAAGCTCCGCCGCAACGCAGGCGAGGTCGTCACCCGGCTCCGCGAGCTCGGCGTCCGCCGCATCGCGATCTTCACGGGCGACCGCCTGCCGGTCGCGACGCGCGTGGGCCAGTCGGTCGGTGTCGACTCGATCGAGGCGGAGTGCCTCCCGGAGGAGAAGCACGAGGAACTGAAGTACCTGATCCGTCAGGGCCACAGGACCCTCGTGGTCGGCGACGGCATCAACGACGGTCCGATCCTCGCGACTGCCGATGTCGGCGTGGCGATGGGCCTCTCCGGCTCCGACATCGCGACCAACAGCGCGGGCGTCGCGCTGATGAACGACGACCTGCGCAACATCCCGTTCCTCCTCGACCTCGCCCGCAAGGCCCGCTCGGTGATCGCGCTCAACATCACGGTCGCGATTCTGCTTGCGATCGTCGGCCTCGCGCTCGCCGCCACCGGCCGCCTCTACATCTGGGTGACGCCGTTCTACCAGGCCGCCGCGTACGTCTTCGTGATCGCGAACTCGCTGCGCCTCGTGCGTTTCGGCGAGGACTTCGCCGCCACCGAGGACATCCGTCGCCAGCAGGAGGCGGCCATCGCCGCGAAGCCGTCGCGCAAGCTCGCCTCAGCCTGACGCCCGAGCCAGACGCCGCGGTGTCGGCAGGACCAACGGCGGCCACCGCCGCCGCGAAGCCGTTTGCTACATTCCTCGGGCGCCCGGAAGCACCGGGCGCCCTTCTCTTTCCCCGCTTCGGGACATCCCATGTCGACCCTCGCCCCAATCCAGTCGCTCCTCGGCGCGGAAGCCGATTCGCTCCTCTCGCACAAGGCAAAGGTCTCGAAGGACCTCCTCCACCTTCCTTCGCCGTCGTTCGTCGACGCCACCTTCGCCCCGACCGACCGCAGTCCGCAGGTGCTGCGCAGCCTCCAAGCGATGTTCGGGCACGGGCGCCTCGCGAACACGGGCTACCTCTCGATCCTTCCCGTCGACCAAGGCATCGAGCACTCCGCAGGCGCGAGCTTCGCGAAGAACCCGATCTACTTCGACGGCGAGAACATCGTGAAGCTTGCGATCGACGGCGGCTGCAACGCGGTCGCGACGACCTTCGGCGTGCTCGCGAGCGTGTCGCGCAAGTACGCGCACAAGATCCCCTTCATGGTCAAGATCAACCACAACGAGCTGATGACCTATCCGAACAGGTTCGATCAGGTCATGTTCGGCTCGGTGCGCGAGGCGTGGAACCTCGGCGCCTGCTCGGTGGGCGCGACCATCTACTTCGGCAGCGACCAGTCGACGCGCCAGATCGTGGAGGTCGCTGAGGCCTTCGAGGAAGCGCACTCGCTCGGCATGGCGACGGTGCTCTGGTGCTACATCAGGAACAACGCCTTCAAGGCGGGTGGCAAGGACTATCACGTCTCGGCCGACCTCACCGGGCAGGCGAACCACCTCGGCGTCACGATCAAGGCCGATATCATCAAGCAGAAGCTCCCGGAGCTGAACGGCGGCTATATGGCGCTCAACTCGGGAGATTCGAGCTACGGCAAGCTCGACAAGCGGATGTACAGCGACCTCGCCACCGACCACCCGATCGATCTCTGCCGCTACCAGGTGCTCAACTGCTACTGCGGCCGCGCGGGCCTCATCAACTCGGGCGGCGCGAGCGGCTCGAACGACCTCGCCGAGGCGGTCAAGACTGCCGTCATCAACAAGCGGGCCGGCGGCATGGGCCTGATCTCGGGGCGCAAGGCGTTCCAGAAGCCCATGGACGAGGGCGTCAAGCTCCTCCACGCGATCCAGGACGTTTATCTCTGCAAGGACGTCACGGTCGCGTGAGCGCGTCGTTCGGCTCGAGCGCCAAGGTTCTGTCTGACGGCTCCCCGGCCGTCGATCCACGCGGCATCGCGGGCCGCGCGCATCTTTGGGCTTCGGGGATCCGTCAGACAGAACCTAGAACCGGTCGAAAAAGAGGGTCTTCAGGCTTTCGTGTGGGCGATGGCACCGTCGG
>Ga0315904_10006516_pt1 | contig 15960 bp, 13 predicted proteins | sample LakEriMetagenome_6_FD_203529 | JGI IMG/M metagenome (GOLD analysis project Ga0315904, IMG submission 203529) | Freshwater fungal communities from buoy surface, Lake Erie, Ohio, United States - Buoy 12 MA120 | ecosystem: Environmental > Aquatic > Freshwater > Lake | place: USA: Lake Erie, Ohio... | reverse complement strand
AGTTATATGATCCTGAAGCTGGATCTAATAGTGATTCATCTTGAGTATCATTTACTACGGTTTCAACAATTTCAAAACCAACTCTATAGGTAGAATTTGCTGAATATTTGTCAAGAATTAAAAGCTGTTCATCTACGCGAATAAAATGGTCTTTTGCATAAATGACACCATACCCTACACGAACAGCAGAAGTATAACCGGTTGCACTACTTGATACTAGATTTGCAGTATAACCATCACCTGATATTACAATTTCACCATTGGCAAATGTTCTATTTGTACCATTGGCTCCAGTATATTTTACAAATAATGTCTTGACATCAGGCGTATTTGCTTCTGAACCATCATTAACATATAAAACATTGGCCTTAACACCTGAAGTAGATCCGGTGATATTATCAAACAAAAAAGAATATACATTGACTACAGTTGTACCATCTGTGGCCTTATCTCTTAATTTAAGATAGGTTATAGCATTATCTAACTGTATTTCGCAACCACGAACAACACTACCTTCTTTAAATACATGTTCAGCAAAACGGTCAATCTGATTTTGCAAAATTGATTGCATCTGTGTAAGCTCGCGAGCTTGCACCGCCATCCCTGGGCGAAATAATATTCTATGAAAATTCTTAGATTCATTAAAATCATCATAATACGGATCCACATTTAGATTTGTGGATATCGTGACTGTGTTAGCAAGAGATGACATCTTTCGTTTTTATCCTCTTAAAAAGTCACGACAAAGCGATAATCTTCAACTTGATCTGAAGTGCGAGTAATAGGAGTCTTATTTTCTATGTATATCACTTCACCGGTGCCTTCTCTAACTGCAGGTTTATCAAATGATGTAACTATAGCATTTATATTAGTAATACTGGATACCACTGTTTCTCCTGGTGTAAAAAATACACCAGTACCACCAGTAAATACACGCGTTAATTTTAATATACCTTGAGTTCTGGCTGTATTCGTATTAGCAAATAAAACCAATCTGCCTCTAGCACCGCTAGTAGATCCTGTGATAACTTCATCTTCACGATAATCACCTAATACACCAGTCACATATACCCTAGATGTTTGATCAATCAATACAGAATTAGCCATAGGACCAGAACGAAGTTTTGGATTACGCAACAATCCAACCATTCTTAAATCATTATTTGATGGATATGAATTAGCCTCATTAACACCCATCGAAACGGATATCATGATATTTCGACCACCTAATTCATTTCTTGCGTTTTTTCCATGGCCACCTGGTGGAGATAGTATTGGTTGTATTACAGCACCTGAGCCGTGTGAAGAATTAGCGATTATAACTGCATTAGCTGTAGAATAATTACGGCCTGGGGTTATCATAGTAATTTTTCTTACTTGACCTGCCACACAATTTGAAACATAAGCCGTAGCTCTTTGTGCAATAGTGGCACCACTATCACCTCTTATAACTACATTAGGACCTATTAAATAAGTTGATGTAGTATTTGGTGTTATGGTAAATGCATTATTTACTATTACGGTTTTGGTAATACCAATATATCTTACTATTCTACGTAATTGGCCGGCGCCCAGTCCTGATGATACATACACCGTCGAATAATTGTAAATACCATCAACCGAGCTGGCCTCAGCACCAAGTCTAAATGACGTACTATTGGTTACCTGAAGAAAATTATTACTTAATGACAAGTATCCAGCACCATTTGCACTTATGACAACATGATCAATAGCACCATTTGATGCGGCCTGCATAACAACCCATTGAGCCGAACCATTATTTGCAGTAAGATCCTTCACAGGTATATTTGTTGATGTTAAAAATCTTTGAGCATCGGCTGACGTCACGTTATACATGAATTTCCACCGATAACCATCAGCGGTGCTTATTATTGAGGTGCCAATACCTGCAGGTTCAACAGTAGATGCTGCACCTCTATTATTATCGATACATTTGTATACATTGTTATCCGATGATAAAACATAATACTGAGAATTAAACAAATTTTCATTGGTATCAGTATATTGTGTATAAACCGTTCCAGTGGTCCAATTATATCTTGATATTACATGTGATACATCTGTATAATTGACCCTTTTTAAGGTAACCATATCTCTATAGACTTCATATGATGTATTAAAGACATCATTTGATACGGCCGGAGGAGATGCATCATTAGCAAACGGAACTGTTCTACCTACAAACATGTACATGAGAGTAGGAGCAGCTTCATTGAATGACTCATGAAACTGTTCAGCTGTATTAATGCTAAAATTTGACGTTGTGGTACCTGGCATCTATCCGATCACCTTTCTGTGCAGGCTATTTATTCCTGTATCACAAACTCTGAAGATTGTGTCAATAATGCTGATTGGTCTTGATTCAATATTCTTGGATTATGTTGGAACATATCAATTCTATCCTGCACAGAATCGCATACAAATAGTTTAGTCTGATCAGGATTAAATGTAATACCTGTTGGAGAAGTACCTACAGTGGCAATATATTGATTCAGATATACCGCTGTTTCTACATTCCATGCCTCAGATAATGCAAATCCATAGATTCTATCACTATTTGACCCAGAGATAAACATCTGAGTCCCCTCAATATTAAACTGGACATCATTTGGATTTAAATCTTGATTTCCTATGTAAAAGAAAATACTGCTTTCAAGCACTAGATGTTGTGTATCTTCCATCACACATACATCATTATTTTCAAATAATATATTATCATATAATATCGAGGCCGTTCTAACATCCCAAGCGGATGATAATTGGCACTCAACTATCTTTCTATCACCCTCACCAACAACAAATAATTTGTATCCATCAGGCTTAAATGCAAATCCTTGATTTCCAGTATCAAGCTCTGTAAGTGACAAATCTGTAGTTGTTGTCGAGAAATCACCAAGAGCATCACCCGATTCTGTCGTTATCGTATCACCCGCATGGGTTAAAAATTTGTCTAATACGACATAAGCAGTTGACACATCCCATGCGGTACCAAGATCATATTGAGTTATGTTATCTCTGGTATTTCCAATGACATACATTCGACTACCATCAGGTTTAAATCTAATACCTGTTGGATTAATATCACCGTAATCAGAAGTTTTTGCTGTTGTATTTGCTACGGAAAAACTTTTTGATGCATAAGCCGCAGTAGTTATATCAAAAGGTGCAGTTAAATTATACTGATATACTCTATCATTTGTTATACCAACAATATACATCTTTCGACCAGATGGACTAAATTCAACACCACTAACATTCAATTCTTGAGTACCAATATTGAAATGAGTATTAGTTGATAGTCTGCTTAGATTATTGGCAAATATAACCATGCGTGTAGCGGTATCAGCATCAGTTCTAACAATATTGTGCCCAGCATGAGGCAAGCTAGAGATGGTTTGAAATTCACCAAACATCTTAGTGCCAGCAGGATGCAATACACGCTTGACAACATCACGATATTTGTTTATGGTTTCTGTTATTCTTAACACATAAGAATATTCTTGATAAAAATTGTTATCTTGTAATTTGTTGTTCCAGCTTATAAAGCCTTTAGTATCAGTATAGCGGCCTGGTAAAGTTATAACACCGGATACTTCTGGAGAAATTACACCATTATAGGTATTAGCACGTAATGTATAACGAGTTATACCTGCCAAATCAGTATAAGATGATGGAGTGAGCGCAGTACCTCTAACATTAGTCAATGATGCTGTAGAAAATCTATCAAATGATGCGTCTGATGCGATTATTGAAACTGCATCGATTGTTCCGGGTGCATTTTCAGCGACTATTAAAGCATCACCACCTTGGAAAAGATTATTTTGTCCGGGTATAGCTCTATCATATATTTCTTGATCAATAACAACAACCGTTGGTAAAGAAGTTTGATATCCGCGACCAACTGATGTTAGTGTTATTGAATTTATAGAACCCACAATAGAATTTGTAAAATTTAATGCTGTAGCAAGCTGAGATGAAATATTTGCAATAGCAAGATTAGCCGATAATGCAGTACTATTAGTACCTAATGAAGCAAAAGTAGCTCCGGTAGATAACACGACATTACGAACAGATCCAATTAAATCATTATTTAATGATAATGTTGATGTATTTGAAAGTGAAGAAACAATAGCTGATGCGCCATTGCCGCTTCCACCAATAACATTTATTATGCTAGTATTACCAAGTCTATAACCACTACCACCTCTTGTAATTCTAAATGTAATAGCACCTCCGGTTGGGGCTGTAGATACAACTCTACCAGTGGCAATAGCAACCCCTGACGTTATGGTTATACTATCACCTGCAGTGTGATAAGCACCACCATCTAAAACACCAGCTTTTACTATTGACCCAAATTGTGATTGAATACGAGCAGTATTTCCTAAGTTATCTTGGACAATTTCATCATTTTCAAAAAGCCCAACTACATTTTCTATGATCAATTCATATAGATCAATACCTAATACATTTACTTGTGATACACCTTGAACCTTTGCTCTAGCTCCAGATGTAAGGCCAATTAAATTACGACCCTCAAAAACAGTAGGTAATGCACTAAATGGACGACCTACCCTAAGCAGGGTTTCTTTTGCCCAACGCCCATCTGATGCTCTAAGAATATAATCACCAGGATAATATAAATCAATTTCTTTATTGAAAAGCGCACGAAATAAAAACCTGTAAGAAAATTCAGAACCTCTGGTTCTATAGAATTGGCGAATATGTTTAGTAAGAAGTCGTTGATCCGCTAATACATCCTTTGGGATGTTTAACATAAACTCTTTACGAAAATAATCAAGAAATGAATCTATAGTTCTATCAATATCTTGATATTCTATAAGACTTCTACCTGTTGTGACTACGTTTCCTGATTGCTCTAGAAATTCATAATAAGCTTTTAAAAAAGAAACAAATTTAGGGCCTTCTTCTCTAATGAACGCAGGAAATTGCGCCTCTATTAGAGGTGATATCTTCTTAAAGATTTCTTCAGCGCCGGATATATTCATTTTAGAAAGAAGTCACAAAAGTGATAGAGGTTGAGCTAAGTGTAGTAGTTGTACCAATCGTGTTGATTGGATCAATCAAAGATTCCTCTCTACCAGTATTGTCATTTAATACTTTAACCCTAGAATTGCTTATTAGTAGTATCTGATTTCGTATAGGATACACATTATAATCAGCAATCTTGACCGACAGATTAATCTCACCATTTAATGATTGTGGTCTAAATGAATTAAGAACTATTTTCCCAGTATTGTAATCTATAGATCCTATATTGTCGACCACAAAATTCTTTTGGGCGTTTCTTAAAAAATAAATTCGAATATTACCAAAACCGTCATCGTCAAAATAACACTGCTCCCCAGAATAGCCAAATGCATTTGAGCTTACAGCAGAAACATATCCGTCATTTGGATGGAATATAGGCCTATTAAAAGTCAATGTGTAAGTATTTTCGCCAGTCAAAGATGGTATAAATCTTTTCTGCACAGAAATATCAGCAGTGGTCGATTCGATAGATGTGCTAGCCGAATCTAGAATATCTAAGAATCTAGAATACCTAAATTTGCCTTCAAATCTATTCAAATATGTTGATTCATATTGAATGATTTTATTTGCAACAGCATCACCAATTTCAGAGGCTGATAAGGTAGTCTTTAATGGATCATATCTTACAGTGATAACTGGATTAATATAAAGATATGTTGGATCCACTATTTCCATATCTATAGTCTGAACGTTGTATTTACGCATGTCAGCTTTAATCTGATTTTTGCGTCTAGTAGAAATCAGAGTACCTTGTTTAGCTGTAAGCGATGCATATACTTTACCATAAACTGGTGGTGAATTTTCTTCACCACCCCATACATTGACGCCAGATATATCCGGATTGTTCTGTAAAATGATGCGTCGATAATCTTCAGAAGTAACAGCTCTACCTTGAGTTTCATATAATCTAGGAGCATTAAATCTGATGGAATCCGTTGTTTCTACATCAGCGCCACCAATTGCTCTTTCTATTGTTGATAACGTAAATGATGACTGCCCACCAACAGTACCAGAAGCAGTAAAATTATTCGCACCATTAGGCCTGACACCATTACATACACGATATGAAATTAATACAGTGCTGTTATATGCTGGTCTAGTTCCTAAAACATTGTCACCAAATCCGACTTTATAGAGCTTATTTTTATCAGGCTCAATGAAAAAGACTTTTGATGATGAATTGACTGTTGTTAAATCAGTCGCTTGTATGTATGTCTGTGTATTACCACCAGTGGTTACGTCAACTGATATGCTTGATATATCCGTATTTGCATTAGGTAAAACAAATGATGTATTAGCTGTCGTAAATGCATATCTATGGGTAAGAGGAGTTCCCTCAGTTATATCAATATAACCATTAAACCTATTTGCAGTATTAGCTTTTATAGAATAAGATTTAGGTGTGACAAAAATATAAGATACACCATTTACTAAGGTTGTAAATCTAGTATTTTTTGCGACAGTTATAGTACGAAAGCTTGCATTAGCTACAGCAGAGGTAAAAGTTACCTTTACATTGGCAGTTGCACCACGTGCAGAATTAGGAAGATATCCAATCATTTTAGCTCTTGATACAACATTGTCATATATCTGAGCTGTATCTAAGAAAGATTCATTTGCAGCCATATTAGCATAAAACGACATATAATATGTGTTATATGCTAATAGATCAAGCAAGGTACCAATCGCAGAATCTTCAAAATCAAAATCTGAAAATTCTGATCTACCTGCAATAAAATTTCTCAGATTTAAACGGATCGAATCAAAATCTAGACCCGCTACTGTTAGAGCTGTATTTGCGGCCATTAACGTAAGGCCTCCAATGAGAGAACCAAATTAGACGGTGTTTGATTAGTTATAGTCCTGAATGATATATTTACCTGAAGTCCATTTTCTTCAGGTACTCCATCAACAGCAACATTTAATATCTGAACACGTTCTTCATAATTTGCCGCAGCAAGTCTAACATCTAGGTCTATACCTGTTGCTATACCAGGATCCATCAAATCAAATAGCTGACGTCTAATATCTGAACCAAACGCGGGACGAAAAGGACGTTCACCTCTGTCTGTCAAAATCAAGCATTTAAGGGCTTGTTTGACAGAATCATTATTCTTACGAATGATTAGCTTACCGGTTACAGGATGCACTTTCATGTTCAAGTCTAGATCCCTGAATACTGGCGTTTTGACTACACTTGACATGAGACCTCTCCGTTTATGGCATATTTATCAGGAACCAGAACCACCTATATTGAGTGATGATAAACGGCTACGAACATCAGCTAGTTCAGATTGCACTCTCTGTATCTCATTAGGATCACTATTAGCATTAGTTCTTAAATGAGAAAGTTCCAATTCAAGTCTATATCGTTGAACATTTAATCTTGCAGATTCTACAAATCTCATTTGACCTAATGTATTCTGTGCTTGAGTAGGATTATTACCAGATAATACTTGTGATGTAACACCTGAATTAGGAGAATTTACTTGACCAGGAACTTGCGGGCCTGGGACTCGTGGTGGCGATTGATTAGCATTCTGCCCAGAAGGTGGTGGTACTGATGATCCGCCGGCAGCAGTTGATATCAAGCTACAAAAACCAGAACCTTGTGCAATCTGTTGTAATAGATTTTGTAAATTTATATTTGGATATAGGCCCTGTGTTCTTAAATACTGTGCTGCAAATGCAACAGGATCATTAACTAATCTAAGTAGATTTGCAATATCTTGTCTAAGTGTATTACCAGTTGGTGTTGGTAAACCACCTAATACATTACCTAGCTGATTAACTGTTGAATTTATCTGCGCCGATATAAGATTTGGTATATTTTGAACAACTGACACAATATTCTGTGCGCCACCAATCGCACCATTTATTGCACTTCGCGCACCTGCTAATGCAGAATTAAGACCTGATTGCGATGCACCAGTGCCACATATCGAAGATGCGCCTATGCTGCTATTTACTACACCAGATGCGCTTTGTAATATCTGCTGTATCTGTTGCAGACTTTGTATAGTACCACCCATGATAATTCCTTTTTAATCGCCTGGAGGATTAAGGTCTATTGTAGATCCTTTGACCACTGTTGGGCCAGGAGATCCCATATTCATTGATGTAGCACCAGCAGCTTGAAAGGTCTCACCTGAAGCAAGGTTTACATCACCTGATGTAACTGAATTAAAAGTACCTTGATTCATGAAAAAGTAATTACCTTGAATTACATAACTAACATCATTGGTGCCAGTATATTGATTTGTGCCTTTTACATTTTCAACAACATTTCCGCCTACTATCAAAGCTTTATCACCTGAGATTCTTTTGGCCTCATTTAAATTAATCTGAGTATTTACAGAACCAAGAACTTCTTTTTCTTCATTACCTTCTATCTTTGATACCATAGATCCTTTAACGTTAAGATAATAATCTCCTGAAATTTCTTCAACCTTATTTCCGTCAATTCGTACTCTAGTATCACCAATTATAGTTACATTACAGTTTCCATAAATCAGAACATTTTTATCTTTTAGAAAAATCTCATAATCATCACCTACTATACGAGTAACTCGTGTACCATCATCCATTATCTCGCGATTGGTACCTGAAGCATGATATTCATGTATACGTCTAGCACCAACTGTATCATCGACTTCAAATACATGACCTGATTCAGTTGTTTTGACATGATTATAAGGATAAAGAGGTGGTGTAGTTATTGCATGTAATTGAGGCTGATCCCATGTTGGTGTCTCATATTCAGCTGAGTCTAGATCATCAGAGACCGAATCCGTTTTTCTAATAGCCGACATAGGAACCGATGTGATTCTATTTTCCACACGTTCCTTTGTAGTTGGGTGATCAAGATATACATCACCTTGAGCAAAAAATGATGTATCTGGTATACCCTTAGTTAAGGGATATACCGAATACGGATCATCAAATCCAGCACCTTGATTACTATCGCCATTAACACCATGAAATGACCCTAGAATCATGGGTACTTGGGCTAGCTGGCCATCCATATAAAAACCTATCACCCAAGAACCTTCAACCAGTCCTGTAGGTGATGTACCAACTCCGCTAATTGAAGCTGATGTGACAGGAATTAATACCTGGGCCCATGGTAAAGATTCTGTTGGAAGAATACTTGTATCTCTAGTATGCCATCCAAAACATCTAACTCGAACACGACCTATTTTTAGAGGATCATTTCTATCCTCAACTATACCGACAAACCATACAAAGCCGTTCGTACCCATCCATTCTTCATCACGAACTGGCATATCACTGTCTCCCATCCACAGGTTGTATGTAAGAATCTTTGACGCACTCTAGAACTGTGCCATATGCTAGGCCACCAGCTTTTATTCTATGAGCGACCGCCGTAACCAGATATTTACCACCGACAAAATTGTCCATTCTGCGCTGCGAGATAGGAACATCACCAGATCGAGGCACACGTATTTCTATTGTATCACCAGCACAAATACCTGAGTCACCATGAACCAATACTTTCGTTACATGAGTGAGAATATCGGCTTTAGCTCCAGTCTCTTTTCCTAAAAATTCTTGCCGTCTTCTATAAGTATTTTGCATATCAGAATCACGTTCTGCAACATAAGATATTGAACCCTGATATGAATTTGAAACTATGAATTTTTCGCGAGATATTTCAGAACTTAACTGTTGTGATATTTCAGGTGATACCCTTTGATTTCTAGCTAAATGATCTACCTGATTGAAATCTCTATTATACAAATAATTTGATGTACGAAATCTTTTTGCTACAGGATCTAATACTAATACATTAGTTCCCCATTGACCATAAGAAATACCTTTTAATATATCAAATCCAACTGGTTCTTCTAAAGCAACTACACGATTTCTTTCAAATTGACGATCTCCCGCAAGATAATCTTCAAAATGATAAAAGATTTTAGTTGGTGGTTGTCTCATCAAATATTGAAATGATGCAAAATGATATCCTCTAGCATTTTCAAAAAAGAAATAATTTGATGTACTTCTATTGCTAGATGATTTTGCTTCATTTGCAAGATATTTCATTGCTGTAAATGGACTTACTCTAGGAAATGCTGTATCGAAAAGTCCATCGGTCTCATCCAGCGTCATTAATCCTTTACCTGATACAGGAAGAATATAATCATCAAATATTTTAACGGCCATATCGCTAACTGTTGTAGAATCAAATGCATTTGAGACTCGTTTATACTGATCTTCCATCAATTCAAAAGATGACATAAATAAATCATAAGAATCAACATGTGGTTTTAATCGTACTCTGTTTGCTAGCTTATACAGCTGCATTTGACCTTGGATTGTAGTCGTATTTCTTTCCGAATCAGAAAATGAATAATTTACAGTCTCTCCACCTATAATAGGTAATTCATTTCTTAATCCAGCACCATCAACCATTGCTATGGCAATCGAAGTTGATACAGAATCAATACTTTCATAATAGTTAAATTCGGCCATCAATGATTTAAAATCGATTGTCATACCAGTCGTTGTCGATTGCATCGACAATGCTTTTATTAATCCTGTACCTGATCTAGTTTCAATATTACCAGACATTATCTGTATACATTCCTAAAAGCATCTAATATTGCGGGGACGTAACTAGCATCTATGATTGAGATATTTCTTCTCTTATCATTTAATGATATCTCATAATCATATGCATATACAAGTTTACGGTTTGCTGCATCATTCTCAAAATATGTAGTTCGGTCTACAACTAAAGTCTTTTCAGGTAATAATATCTTTTCACCATCTGCATTAGTTATCTCATTTCTTTTCTGTGTTATGATTTCATAATGATGAATTTGCGTCATTGCATTTTCAACACTACCATATTTTTTACGAATGTAATCATTAAACCTATTTGTCTCAAGAGGCCATTGATAATATGGATCCAATATCTCATTTGGTAATAAAATTAACCAATCTAATGTAGATTCTCTATAAAATTTATATGCAACGTTATCAGGCCTTTCGCCATCTTGTATATCATAGGTATAATATGAAAGAAAATTACGTCTATAAAAATCACGCAACACGACTCTTTTGGTAATATCCGTTGCGAATACTCTTTCACCTAAAGCAGGAAGCTTATAATTTATTATTGGGAAATTGCTAAAATATTGTGACATGATTACCTATTATTTTCCTTGATTTGTTCTTTTGTCACTATATCTGTTTCTTTGAAAGTAAGAGATATAACTACTTCCGATGGTGAAGCTATATTTGGACTATCTAATGATCTAACATATGCGGGATAATTTTGTGGATGATAATTTACACTAAAATCAGTTAGTACAGATTCGCCTATTTGAAACAATTCTTCTTTATTTCTAAATCTGATAACAAATACTTCAGGATATTCAAAAAATGCTCTTGATGTAGCGCCAGCTTCTGCCGTAATACTACTTGTAGTCTGACCAAGTTCTGGAAAACCTAATCCTGTAAGCAATCCTCTAGCTATACCAGGCAGACTACCCACACCATAACTTGGTGACATGTAATATTTAAATAATCTAATAATGTCTTTTATATTTTTAGCTTCTTTAGCATTTCTAGGTGTCAAACTATATGTAAAAGTATGTGTTCTAAAATTAACACCACTAAACAATACAACCTTATGAGGGTTTCTAGCAATTCCAGCCATATTAGCTAAAACTGCCGTTGATGCTGGTGATAATCTAGCTAATGCACCTGCTGCTGCCGAAGCTGTTGCAGCAGCAACCGTACCACTGCTAACACCCAAATTACCTAATACCGCAGCAAGATTATTTTGTAATCTCTGTAATGCTTGTGAAACACCTTGTCCTGTAGTTTGACCACCAAAGGCCCGTGCATATTCGGCAGGATTGATCGTCTGACCTAATTGTCTGGCAAAACTTTCAGCATTAGAACCACCAACATTTGATGCTGCGGTAGCTACAATTTCACCTAATGCACCTATTGGTGTTTCGTCATAATTCACACCATAATTTGTTAGCAATGCACCTGGCATAGGTAGTGTAATTCTATGAACAGTTCGTGCAGCCTCTGTTGTACGATTAGTTAAGAGAGGACCATCGCTAGCCAGAGATGAAGTTCGTGTTACGCTTTCAAATTTCAATACATTAAATGTAACAAAATGATCAATATTGAGATAGTCATTTGGAAAATAAATATTACCTGGTGGCGCTATATTAATAACAGGACCAGCGGGTTGAATAGTTTGACCTACAGACCCGGCGGCCGCAGCCTCAGCATAAGTTGCTCCCTCAAATGCCATCTGTGTTTTACCTCGCTAATTAGTATTATATTTATTGCACTTGGAACAAAGTATGGCTTACAAAGGCAAATACAGACCAATCAATCCTGGAAAATATCGAGGAGACCCGACGAATATAATATTTCGTTCACTTTGGGAACGAAAGGTCATGGTCGAATTTGATACGAATGATTCGGTTCTTGAATGGGCATCGGAAGAGATGTTTGTACCATATAAGTCACCAATAGATAATAAATGGCACAGATATTTTCCCGATTTTATTATAAAAATGCGCGATAGGGGTGGTAATATAAAAGTCAAAATGATTGAAGTCAAACCCTATAATGAAACGAAACCTCCGGCCAAATACGACGGATCAAAAAGACCAACTAGAAAATATCTTACTGAGGTTGCCAAATATGGGATAAATAGCGCAAAGTGGAAAGCTGCCCAAGAATATTGTGCTGATCGCGGGTGGGATTTTGAGATAATCACAGAAAAGGAATTAGGGCTGCGCTGATGGTAGCATATGTCTTTGATAACATATTAAAGCAGGGTTCTGAACGAGGCATATTACAAACAAAGCAGCAGACATCAAGAAATTGGTTTCGCGCTCAGGCCAGCAAAGTTGCTATGAATCCAAATGCTTTAATGGCACAAGACCGAAGCGCATTTCAATCTGTACCTATGATTGGTCAGATGTATCTTTTTGCATATGATCCAAAGACAAAAGATAAACTACCATATTATGATTCATATCCCTTGGTAATACCTATTGATTCTGTTAGAACTGGTGGCAGAGCAGGTAAAGAAGGTAGTTTTATGGGTTTGAATATGCATTACCTACCTTTACGTTTGCGCGCAAGATTAATGGATGCCCTTTATACTGTGATTAGTGACGAAAAATATGATGAAAGAACCCATCTAGAAATTTCTTACAAAATGTTGAAATCAATAACACGGTATGAACTCTATAAACCTTGCATCAAGCAATATCTATTTTCTCATGTACGCACTAAATTCTTTAGAATAGATCCAACATCTTGGGACTTAGCCCTTTTCATGCCTCTTGATAGATTTGTCGGCTCAAGCAGAGAAGGTGTATATAATGATAGCTATAGGAAACTGAAATAATGGCTAATCGCAGATTTAATGTCTCAGAATTTACTGCTGAAGTACATAAACGTGGTATTGCGAAACCAACTCATTTTTCTGTTATGGTAACTTTACCTAGCGCCATACGAGGATTTTTCAATACATCATTCATGCCATTTAAGATTGAAAGCGCATCCATTCCTTCACGCAATCTGATGACAATAGATCAAAATTATCATGGACCAGCCAGAAAGATTCCGTATCGGGTTATGAATTTTCCAATGCGTCTAAGGGTTGCTCTTAGTGAAAATATGATAGAGCGCGAAATATTCATGGCTTGGCAAGACCTTGCGATATCTTCTGGTGGTATTTCCAGTTATCGTAGAGGTGGAGGAAAGGCACCAAAAGCAGGTGGATTTGATTCTACATTCTATGATGAAATGACTGGAATGATTGACATATTACAATTTGCAGAATCACCAAAATTTCAAATACCTTCTGCATTAGAAGTTGGTGGTGGTCTAATTAGAGGTGATGTTGGAAGTATAATTAATGATGTGATCGATATTTTCAATCCATTGAATATTAATGTATTTGATTCTCCAGGCGATAGATCAATATTTCCTCAATATCGCATTCAATTAGTAGAGGCTTATCCAATCAATATTGGAGAAGTTGAAATGGACTGGTCTGCTGATGGCCAAGCCAAACTTAATGTAGATATTGAATATTTCATCGCATATGAAAGACATCCTGATGCTCTTCCATTTGAAAATCTATATGCTTTGGAGTCTCTGATCCGTGGTGTAGCAAATATGTTAGATCAATTTTCTCCGCTTATATCATTGTTTACCAGAAATGGTATATCTGGCGGTGTACGCGGTGTTGTGAATCAGGTCGGAAATAATCTTAGAAATTCATTTTCGTCTCAAAGATTTGGTATCTGAATGTGATAGGAGAACATCATGCCCTTACCTAAAGTTTCGTCGCCTACGTTTTCATTTAAGCTTCCTTCTACAGGAAAAGATGTTGTGTTTAGACCTTTTCTTGTCAAAGAGGAAAAATCACTTCTTGTAGCAATGGAATCTAAAGACCTAGATCATATGCAAAGGGCTATGATTGAAGTTCTATCTGAATGTATTATGTCAGAAGGTGTCGATGTTAAAAAACTACCAATGTTTGATCTCGAATATCTTTTTCTAAAGATCAGATCAAAATCTGTAAGCGAAAAAGTAACATTAAATTATCGCCATGTTGATGGGATCAATTATGAAGGAAAAGAATGTAGTATTGTCACACCAGTAGAAATTGATCTTGAAGAAGTTGAAGTCAAATTTAGAGAAGATCATAAAAGTACTATAGAATTGACTGATAAACTTGTATTGAAAATGAGATATCCTAGCTTTGTTGACACCGTAGTAGGTGAAATCAATGATGAATTGGATTTGATTGCAAGATGCATAGAAGCTGTATATGACGATGAAGAAATCTATGAACCTGATAATCTGGAAGAGGCTAAACAATTCATTGGTTCTCTCAATAGTCAACAATTTTTAAAAGTTATGCAATTTTTTGAAACCATGCCAACATTAGAACATACCGTGACCTACAAATGTACAGGATGTGGTCAAGATGATACTATAGTGTTGAGAGGTTTATCTGATTTTTTTTGATGGCCCTCTCTCATAATACGCTGTCAAATTACTATACATTGAATTTTTCGCTTATGCAATACCACAAGTATAGCTTGACTGAAATAGAATCTATGATGCCATGGGAGAGGGAAGTTTACGTGAAGCTTTTGATAGATTACATCGAAACTGAAAAAGCTAAAAGGGAACAGTAAATTGGCATCACTTACCGAGGCCATAATGAAATATAATATGAGCGGCCTCGAAACAAAAGCTGCTAACGTAGCTGTGTTGCCATTTCTATCATTAGTCACAAACAAAATTAAACCTAATACAAATGTCATCAGAACTTCTGGTGGTATATCTGATCAGCTTTTATCCCTTCGAAATTATGGTAGAAGGATGTTATCCATACTAAAGGGGATAAATGCTGAAAAAGAAAGACAGAAAGCTATTCTTCAGAGAATAGAACGTGAAGAAGAAGAAAATAAAATTGAAGCATCTACCAGAGCGGTAGCAACTAAAGGCGAAATACAAAAAGTAAAACCTGATGAAAATGAGGAAGATGATGGTTCTTCGATAATAAGAAGAATATTTGATGTAGTTCGCGGGGCTTTCACTCTTTTACGCCGAATGATTACTAGACTAACCATAGGTCTAAGAAGTATTATACCCGCATTAAGTGCGATAGGTGCTACAGTAAGTAGATTTTTACCGGGCCCATTAAGAGCTTTGGTATTAGGTACTTCATTGGCATTGCAATTTATGACAAGAGGTTCGGCTGCAACAAGATCAACTGAATCTGAAGATATAACTGGTCAAGGTTTTGGTAACTTACTCAATCCTGAAATTACTGGTGGTGCAGGAGAGACAACACAA
>Ga0315904_10006515_pt1 | contig 15961 bp, 12 predicted proteins | sample LakEriMetagenome_6_FD_203529 | JGI IMG/M metagenome (GOLD analysis project Ga0315904, IMG submission 203529) | Freshwater fungal communities from buoy surface, Lake Erie, Ohio, United States - Buoy 12 MA120 | ecosystem: Environmental > Aquatic > Freshwater > Lake | place: USA: Lake Erie, Ohio... | reverse complement strand
TTCACCGCGCTCCCGATCCGGTGGCGATCCGCGGGCTGGTGCCCGACCTCGAATGGGGCCGGGCCGCGGCGCTCGCCGCCCTCGACGTCGTCCGCACGTTCACCGCGCCCGCGTTTCCCCAGGACTATGAATGCGTCGCCGTCGCCCCGGCCACCGGTTATCTCGCCGCCGACACGGAGACCGCTCCCCGGATCGTCTCCACCGCGGGCCTGGACATCCCCTGCGCCGCATTCCCCGCGCATTTCGTGGAGCGGCAGGTGCCGCATTCGACCGGCCTGCACTGCCTGCGGACCCAGCCGGACGCGACGACCGGCGGCCGGCCATACCTCACCGGCCCGCTGGCGCGGCTGAACCTGTTTCGCGACCGCCTTCCACCGACGGCCCGCCGCGCGGCCGACGCCCACCGCGTCCATCCCTGCCGCGACACCTTCCAGAGCATCGGCGTGCGGCTGGTGGAGATCGCCGCCGCGTTCGAGGAGGCGGCCGGGATCGCCCGCGCCTGCCACGCCGCCGTCGCCCCCTGCCGCATCGACTTCGCGCCGCGCGCGGGCATGGGCAGCCACGCCGTCGAGGCGCCCCGCGGCCTGCTCTGGCATCGCTACGACATCGACGACGCCGGCCTCGTCACCGCGGCGACGATCGTGCCGCCGACGTCGCAAAACCTCGCCCGCATCGAGGCCGACCTGCGGGCGTTCTTGCCGGGCGTGCTCGACCTGCCCGAGCCCGAGGCCGCCCGCCGCTGCGAACATCTGATCCGCAACTACGACCCGTGCATCAGCTGCGCGGCCCACTTCCTCACGCTCGCCGTCGATCGCCCGCCAGCCGGTCCATGCAGGCCGTGACCGCCGCTGCGCTTCGGCATCTCCACGACCAGGGCCTTCGTCAGCCCTGGATGATCGGGGTCCACCTCATCAAGCCAATGCCTGCGCCGTCCTGCGTCGCCGCGCCAACGACTCAAGTTCGCGACGCTCCGCGTCACTGACTTCCAGCCCCGCCATCGGCCGGCCGTTCGCCATCCGCCACCTCCTTGCAGGAAACACGGGTTCCTGCTAGGAATGCAGGCACGCCCGGCAGAGGGCGCAAGAGCAGTCAGCGAACGTCTGGCTCAGAACACGAGCTCCGCTTGGAAAAGCCCTCCATGGCCTCTTTCCACTCGATCGACCGCAGGAAACGCCGAGGGTTTCCCGGGTCGACCGCCATCGCATCCTGCCCGGGCAGGCTGGTCCACAGCCTGCTAGAAGTATCCCAGACGCGGTCTAAACTACGGTTGTTGCTTCGGAGCCCTTCATGTCATCCCCTCGTCCCGTGAACCCGGCCGGACCTGGCCGGCATGAACGAGCCGGCCGACGTCGGCTGGCCGCTCTCCTCGGCGCCTGCCTGACGGTCGCCATCTGTCGGCCATGGGCATGCCGCGCCGCCGATGCGCACGCACTTCCCGACGATCCCACGGCCATCGTCATCATCCTCGACTCCGAGGGTGGCTTCCGGGCACCGCCCGGCGGCGACAAGGACGACGTCGCCTTGTGCATCAAGGCCGACGGCACGGCCAGCATCCGCTCGCGGACGCCGCCGGAGCGAAAGACGTGGCGGATGAAGCCCGAGGAGCTCCAGGATCTGCTGCGGTTCCTGCTCGACGAGCAGAAGTTCTTCGCCCTCAAGCCGGCCGTCGGCCAGGCTCAGCCGGGGATCGCCGATGCCGGCGGATGGATGATCCGCATCGAGGCCGATGGCAAAACCCACACCGTCCGCGGCCCGATGGCGGCCCGGGGTCCGGCCAACGACGCCCGCAAACGGTTCGAACGCTGCCTGCGGCGGCTGCAGGGCACGATGACGGTCGTCGACCTCGGAGGCACCGACCGGGCGAACCGGTTCCTCGAGGCCGCGAACGCCGTGTTCGCGAAGGAGTGGCCGCGGGAGCCGCCGCTCACGCTCGCCGACATGGGGCTCGGCAGCGTGCTGGCGTCCGGCGCGGTCATCGTGCCGTTCAGCCGCGGCACGAAGATGCTGAACGCCAACGCCGGCGGGCTCGAAGGCCCGATCGAGTGCGTCGTCGTCAACCGCTGAGGCGCATCGCGACGCCCGCAGGCGTCGGGCGTGAGGCCCGCGGCGCGCCCGCGGCCGTCCTGCCACGATCACCCGTTCGGCAGGGGTGCGCCTGCCGCCACGAACAACTTGTCCGCACGGGAGCCTGCGGTCATTCCTCCGCCGGGAGCGGCGGCCCTGCCGACACGTCGCCGCCGATGGTGGCCAGCCGCCGGTTGTTCTCCTCGCCAGCGACGAACTCGACCAGCACGTCCGCAGGAATGGCCCGGGGCACGATCACCACCTCGTCGGCCGCCTGTTCCGCGGACGGTCGCACATCGACGACCAGCCGTCGGGGCATGTCCTTCGTCACGGCGCACAGCCGAATCTCGTGGACGCGGTAGCCTCCGCGTGGCGGCAGCAGGATCAGCGTCTGCATCGGCAGTTTCAGTCCCAGTCGCCGCACGAGGGCGTTCACCCGCACCCGCCGTTCACCCTCCACCATGGGTCCCACCGGCGTGGCGCTGCCGCCGCCCCCCGCGCCGCCGATGATTTCGATCTCCACTTCAGTGCCGTCCGGTTCGATCGTGAGAACCTTTCCTCCGCCCGCGCGGGCCACCCGGGCATCCTCGATAAACCCCGTACGCAGGCAGGCCTCGACCGCCTCGTCGATGTCGCGGACGACACCCCACGACGAACGCAGCGGCGCGAAGTCCGCAGCCTTCTTCGCCTCGACCCGGCGGAACTTGAGTTTCTCCCCCAGCGCGACGTCCGCCCCCCGCGCGAGCCCGAGTGGGGCGATCATCAACGCAAGCAAAACGCACGGAACGGGACTGATGAACATGGCGTTTTCCTTGATGAAACCGGTGCCCCTACGTGACGAGACCCTACCCCGAACGGCTGGCCGACGGCAAGACGCGCCGCGATCGCCATCCACTCTTTTTGGAAAAGCCGCCGCCGCCGCCTGTCGCCCGTTGGGCGAGTTCGCGGCAGTTCCAACCGATCGTGAAAATCGCTGTGCGAGGCCCGGCCCTTGTGCCAGAACTGGAGGAAGATTCTGCCGCCGGCGGCACGCACGGCCGACGTCACGCCCTGCCTGCCTGCCTGCCCGCCTGCATCGCATCGGCCGCGGTCGACGCGAGAGGCCGCGGATTGTAGTCGCCGGCGGGCGGAACTCGCACATCTCGCCCCGTCGTTGAGCCAGTCTGCCTCTTGGGCCTGGTGTTGCGTTTCCGGTCTGTCGGGTTTGGCGGTTCCGTTCCTTGAAACCCGAGGCGCGAGCCGAGCGAATGTGGAGCGGTTTTCCGTGGAGCGACGCGGATTCCCTCATCTGACGATTCGGGCTTCCCGGCAGCGGCGCCGGCGTGGCCACCGCGGCCACCGCGTTGCTGGTTCCGACGCGCAACACCTGTTTCATCTGCTATCGCTGCGCGCATGCAGCGGCTCGCGCCCGGGAAACCTGCGGCGAACCCGACCGTTCCGTCGGCCGGGGCAAGCGAGATGTGCGAGTTCCGCCCGCCGCCGGCCTTAGCGCGCGTGCAGGCTTTCGAGGATGCCGCTCGCGTCGGTGAGCAGGGGCGAGTGGCCGAGGTATCGTTCCGCCATCTCACGGCGGCCGCGGGCCAGGAGCATCGCGTAGACGTGGAGCTCGAAGTGGAGCCGCAGGCAACGCTCCGCCTCGTGCTCGCCGATACTCCGAAAGACACCCATCAGCGCCTCGGCGGTGGAGAGTTGCGCTGCGGCCGGCTGATCGCGCAGCCAATAGCGGCTTGGCTCCGCAGTCGGATCCGGCAGGCGCACGCTCCGGCCCATGCCCTCCACGGCCCGGAGCATCTCGCCGGCCTGCCGCCATGTGCCGTCGAGCAGCAGAATATGCCTGCGTGGCCCCGCGGGGGCACGTCCTCCATGCAGGTGCGAGGGAAGCGGCGCGCCAGATGGATGGAGGATCCAGATCTCGCCGGCGGGCTCGATGGCATGAGCCGGGAATCCGGTGGCCGGAAAGAAGCGTGTCTCGCGCTGGTAGACATGACACGCGGCGCCGGTCACGGCTCGGGCGATCAGCTTGCCGGTGCTCGAAGGCTTGCGTGATTCGCCGCGGTGGATCAGCACGTGCACTGCGAGCTGCGTCTCGACAGGCGGGAGCGTGTCGCACGTGCATAAGCGCGGCGGCAGGCTGCAGCGTGGGCAGCGGGCAGCACCGGCGAGCACGACGCTTCTTCCCATGACCTTGCTACAGCAGCCCTTCGTTGCGGAGCCGGGCTTCGACGACGTCGGCCATTTCGCGGGCCTCGTCCTCGAGTTCCTGGAGAAGATCCTCGTCGTCGACGTCGGCCGCGCGGCGGGCCCGGGCGAGCAGGTAGGCCGCTTCGTTTCGCCAGGCCTTGAGCCAGTCAGGCCGCGTGGAGAAGGGCCGATAGATCAGCCCTTCCAGCCGGTAGAATTCGTCGCTCTCGAGACTCATGCCGACAGTCTGACACACAGCCGTCGGGGCATGAAGCCGCTGCTGCTGGCGGCACCCGATCAGGAGCAGGACGATGGCCGGGAAGCGGCGGGTGTTTGGGGCGGCATTCAAGGCGCAGGTGGCCCTTGCGGCCGCCAAGGGGGACCGGACGACGGCCTGGCGCGGAGCAGCTGGTACTACGAGCCTCCCGGGGAGTCGCCCGACAACCTGGCCCTGATGCGGGAGATCGACCGCTTGTACATCAAGCGGCCGTCCTTCGGCACGCGGAAGGTGCGGGAGCGGTTCGGCATCAACCGCAACCGGGCCCAGCGGCTCATGCGACTGATGGGCCTCGAGGCGATATGCCCCACGCGATCCACCAGCCGCCCCGCTCCTGGCCACAAGGCTTACCCGTATTTCCTGCGGAACATGGCGATTACGAAGCCGGATCAGGCCTAGCAGACTGTGGAACAAGTCTGCCCGAGAAGGATGCGACGGCCAGCGACCCAGGAAACCCTCGGCGTTTCCTGCGGTCGCTCAAGTGGACAAAGGCCATGGAGGGCTTTTTCCACGGGCAGCTGGGCGAGCGACATCACCTCCATCCCGCTGCAGCATGGCTTCCTTTACCTTCCGGCGGTCATCGACCTCTACAGCCGCAATGTCCTGTCGTGGCGACTGCCCAACACGCTGACAGGCGACTTTTGCCTGGAAGCCCTCGACGCGGCGCTTGCCCGTGCACGACCGGAGATCGTCAACACGAACCAAGGCGCCCAGTTCACGGCGCCGGCCTTCACGAGCCGATGGGAGCAGAGCGGCATTGCGATCTCGATGGTTGGTCGCGGCCGCGCGAGACCCTTGGTAGGTGACTCGCGGGCCACCGCCTAGAGCGCATCTGACTTTGGTGGCGCACCGGCTTCGGGGGCGGCAAAAGTCGCCGCTGCGCGGTCTTGCAGATTCTCGCGGTGGCGGCGGCGGTCACACGCTCGTCGAGCGCTCGCCGACCCCCTCGCCTCCCTCTCCCAATGTGTCCGGGCAACGCTCCACGTCGGCCGGAACCGCCTCGAGGCGCTACACCTTAAACAGGACCCCCGACTGTCCACCAAATGGGGTCCACCTCAGTCACAACTATGACCCGTGCATCAGATGCGCGGCCCACTTCCTCACGCTCGCCGTCGATCGTCCGCCAGCCGGTCCATGCAGGCCGTGAGTTCCCGCCATGGCGGCGACACCATACCGGGCCAACCACCCGCCGCCACCGTGAACTTGCCAGTTCGACCCCCGTTGTTCTACAATTGAAACGCGTTTGGTGGATGAAACTCCCCCTCACGCCCCGTTCGCAATCATCAGGAGGTCTGCGGCTCGCGTCCTTGCCGATGGGAATTTTCCGGCCGTCAGGCCGGCGATCTTGGACGGTGCGGATGGTTCGCAGCGGTATGCAACAACAGCGGCTCTTCCTGCTCGCGGCAGTCTGGACGCTTGCAAACGCCGTCCCTGAAAGCGGACCGCGGCTCGCGCGAGCCGCCGAAAAGCCTCCCGCCGCCCTGCTCGATGACGCCGCCGCTACAGGCCTTCTGCGGCAGCACTGCGTCCGCTGCCATGGCGCGAGCAAGGCGGAGGCGAACCTGCGGCTCGATCAGGGGCCGCAGGACTTTCCCGAGGAGACCTGGGAGAAGGTCGTCGACGCCTTGCGGCACGGTGCCATGCCGCCGGAGGACGAGCCGCAGCCGGCGGCCGAGGTGCGGGACCGGCTCACCGCCTGGGCCCGGGCTCGCCTCGACCGCCTCGTGCTCGCCCGCGCCGGCGATCCCGGCAGCGTGGCCGGACGCCGACTCACGATCCTGGAAATGGAGAACATGGTGCGCGACCTGACCGGAAGAGAGCTTCCGATCCGCGACCTGCTCGGCCAGGACACGCTCGGCGGCGAGGGGTTCACGAACATCGGTTCGGCCCAGAGTTCGATGACCGCGTCGCTGCTCGACAAATATCTCTCCGCGGCCGACCGGGTCGCGGAACACGCGCGGTTCGACGAGCAGGGCCGGCTCGTCTTCGACCCGCCCGGGCAGGTGGTCTCGCCGCGGGTGCGGGAGGACGCCTCGATCATCGAACTGATGGTGCTCAACGGCCGCGCCCTCGGCAGCGTCTTTCGCGGCAAGGGGCAGTCGACCACCCCGCCAGGTGCCTCCGATGAGCGCGAGGTTCGCAGCAATAATGAAAAGGTTGAAAAGGGATGGCAGGGCTTGGGTCGCTATCTCACGGCCATCTGGCTGGCGACCGCCGCCGCCGACCCGCCGGCCGTGCTGCCGCAGCTCGCCGCGCGGATGGAACTCAATCCCGTCTATCTCGGGAAGGTGTGGGAGCGGTGGCAGACCTGTCCGCCCGACAGCCTCGAGCATCGCCTGTGGGCGGCTTTTGTGCAGGCCTTGCCCAAGCCCGGGGCATGGACCGACGAGCCGCCCGAGGCGGTCCGCCGGACGCTCGATGTCGTGGGGGCCTCCTTCTGGCAAAGCCTCCGGGGCAAGGCCGACTTGCCGATGACGAAGAATCCGCTGGTCACGCTGGTGCCCTCCACGCTGCTCACGAAACCGCCGGCCGTCAGGCCTCCGCTGCTCGAGCCGCCCTTGTTGGTTGCCGTGCAGGAGGCGTTCCTGCCGCGTTCCGCCGGCGGCCACCGTCTCGGATGGCCGCAGATCCGGATCAGCGAGACCGCCACCAAGAACGTGGACGGCAAAAACCAGCCGGTAACGAACGTGTCGTATCGGCCGCTCCCGGCCGGTGCGGTGGAGGTGTTCATGCCACCGGCGGTCCAGTCGGGAGACATTCCGGCCGCCGTCTCATCCACCGCCTGGGAGCGGCACTCGTTCACGGGCTTGGGTCCGGAACCGTTGGCGTTGCCCGCCATCACGTTCGGGGCTCCCATCTATCTTCGAATACGTCTCACCGAACTCGCCCACCTGGATGTCTTCGACGCCGGCGGTAAGTTGCCGGCGGGCGTCACGGTGGACGTCGTGCTCCCGGCCGTGGCCGCCAACGACGACATCGTGCTCCGGGTCGGCATCTGCCGCAACCTGAGGGATGTGGACGTCGGCGGGCTCGCGGAGCGGATGCGGCTCGGCGTGGCGAAGGCCGATTCAGTCGAACTCTCGTGGCTGGCCGTTTCGCCCGCCGCCGCCGCCGCCTTCCAAAGCCAGTTCCCGCCGGAGGGGTTCGCGGACATGGCCCGGCGGTGGCCGCCGCTCGCGCCCCGCCAGATGGCTCCTTTCAGCGATGACCGCACGCAAACCGTGCCCGCTGAAATGACCTACCTGCGCGACGACGCCCGGCTGCGGGAGTGGTCGATGAGCGACGCCGAGCGGACGCGGGCCGACACGCTCTGGCGGTACAACGAGATGCTCTGCGGTGAGCACGTGCTCAGGCTGCAGCGGTTCGAAGAGCGGTTCGGCGTGCCCGCGGCCGACCGCGACGATCCGGCCGCCGTGCAGAAGATTCTCGACGCCCGCCGGCCCGCGAAGGGCGGGCCCTATCCCGGCGAACCGAAGCCGGGCATCGGCGTGGCCCCCTACGACTTGTTCGAACGCTGGCAGTATTACCGCCGCGCGGCCGCTGAGGCCCGGGTTTTCTGGCGGGAGCGGACGCTCGCGGCCGTCGAAGAATTCGCCACGCGGGCCTGGCGTCGTCCGCTCACGAACGCCGACCGCGAAGCCCTCGCGGCAGCCTACGATTCGACCGGGCAGCTGGCCCTGCTGGACGCCGAGGGCGTGCTCCGGGCCCTGCTCACGCGGGTGCTGGTCTCGCCGCACTTCCTCTACCGGATGGAGCAGGGTCAGGGCGACGGGGCCGCCAAGACCGCCGTCTCTTCCTGGGAGCTGGCCACCCGGCTGAGCCTCACGCTCTGGGCCTCGCTGCCCGACGAGGAACTGCGGCGGCATGCGGCCGACGGCAGCCTCCTCGAGGACGACGTCCTCCGGTCCCAGGTGCGGCGGATGCTCGCCGATCCGCGGGCCGGCGGCACCGGCCTGGTCGAGCATTTCTTCGGCGAGTGGCTCGGCTTCGTCGGTTTCGGCACGAGCACCCGCGGCCCCGACGCCACGGTGTTTCCCGAGTTCACGCCGCAGGTCCGCCGGTCGCTGCACGGCGAGGCCACCGCCTTTTTCGCCGACCTCGTCCGCAACGACCGGGACGTCCGCATCATGGTGGACGGCGGCCACAGCTTCCTCGACGAGCCGCTGCGGACGTATTACCGGCCCGACGGCGAGCCCGGCTTCCGCTTCGCCGAAACGGCGGCCGCGGGCGGCGGTCTGCCCGCGGCCCTGGCCACCGCGGCCCCGCCGCTGGCCGGATTTACCGTCACCGACATGCGGCCGGCCGGCCGTGGAGGCGCGTTGGGCCTGGGGGCGATCCTCGTCAACAACAGCCGCCAGAAGCGGACCAGCCCCACCAACCGCGGCGCCTGGGTGGTGGAGAAACTCCTCGGCCGCCACATCCCGCCCCCGCCGCCGAACGTGCAGCCCCTGCCCGACGAGCCGGATTCGGCCGCGACCCTGAGCCTCCACGAGCAGCTGCAGCGACACAGCCGCGACGCCGCCTGCGCCGGCTGCCATCGGCGGATCGACCCCTACGGCTACGCCCTCGAGTCCTTCGAGGCCAACGGCCGGCGCCGATCCCGCGAGCACCTGGCGTCGCTGGTCTCGCTCGAGGATCGTGACGGGCGGCGGATCGATGGGCTCGACGGCCTGCGGACCTACCTGCGGGACCACGAAGACGAGACGCTCCGCAGCCTGGTCCGGCATTTCCTGGGCTACGCCCTCAACCGGGGCGTGCTCCTCACCGACCGGCCGCTGATCGACGAGATCGTCGCGGCCCTGCCTCAGAACGACTACCGGTTTTCCACGGTCGTGGAACGGGTGGTCCTGAGCCAGCAGTTCCGCTTTCGGCGATGACGAAACCGTGGGATTGACGATCCTTACAATAGATTTGGCCGCCCAATCATAAAGGAGATGCCATGACGCCCGACGTTTCCGCACCGACCGCACGCGTCCACCGCCGCCGGGTGCTCCGCGGGCTGGGCGTGAGCCTCTGCCTGCCGTGGCTCGAGAGCCTACCCGTCGCCGCCGCGGCCGGCGACAAGGGCTCCTCGGCCGCCTCCGGGCCGCCGCAGCGGGTCGCCTTCTTCTACATCGCCAACGGCGTCCGCGGCTGGGACAAGACGCGGCAGGCGGCCGACGGCGGCATCGACTTCGACTTCGGCCTCGCGCCCCTCGCCGGCCTGGCGAAGGACATCAATGTGGCCCACGGGCTCTATCACCCCGGCGGCGCGCAGAACGGCTCGCACGGGGCCAAGGCGGCGTCGATGCTCAGCGGAGCCAAGGCGAATCACAGCACGACCGAGGTGCGGATCGCCGAGAGCTTCGACCAGCTGCTCGCCCGGACCTGGGGCGGCGGCACCCACCTGCCGAGCCTCGACCTCAGCTGCGAGCCTCCCTGCCCCGGCAACGACGTGGGCTATGCGAGCGTCTACCTCAACAACATCTCGTGGAAGACGGCGACGGTGCCGGTGCCGCGGGAGTTCAATCCGGCCCTCGCCTTCGACAGTGTCACCGGCCGCGGCGGTCGCGGGGCGTCGACGAAGAAGATCCTCGACCTCGTGCTCGGCGACGCCCGCGACCTGCGGCGGCGGGTGAGCACGGCCGATCAGCGGCGGCTCGACGACTATCTGGAGTCGGTCGGGGACCTCGAGCGGCGGATCGACCGGAGCTTCGTCACCGCCGCCGATGCCGCCTGGCACCCGGCCATTTCCGATCCCGACATGGACCGCCCGGCCGACCGTCCCTACCCGGACATCGCCGAGCGGACGCAGCTGATGGTGGACGTCCTCGCACTGGCCTTCCGCATGGACCGCACCCGCATCGGCACCGTGATGCTCAACAACGAGCGGTCGGATGCAAGCTACCGCAAGGTCGTGGCGAAGGCGACCGCGGCCTATCACGACATCAGCCACGGCGGCGAGCATCCGCACGCCGACATCGTCGCCTACATCGCCACGGTGTTCGCGGGCTTCCTGCAGAAGCTCAAGGACACCCGCGAGGGCGAAACCTCGATCCTCGACAACAGCCAGATCCTCCTCGCCGGCTCGATGCTTTACGGGCCCTCGCACGACTCGAAACGGCTGCCGGTGCTGATGGCCGGACGGGCTGGCGGCCGCGTGAAGACGGGCCAGGTGCTCGACTTCGCCACGGCGGGCGACGAAAAGCGCCGGCTCAACCGCCTGTTCCTCTCCATGGCGCGGAACGTCGGCCTCGAACTCCCGCGGTTCGGCGACGCCGACAGCCCGCTCGAGGAGTTCTGCTCGTGAGCGGATCCCATGCGGCCGCCAGACTCGCGGGCGGCCACGGACAGGCCGGCGGGGTGCCCTCCGTCGAGCGGGCGCTCGACATCCTGGAGCGGCTGCGGGCGGCGGACCGGGGCCAGACGCTGTCGGAACTGAGCAAAGCCCTGCACTTTCCCAAGAACGCGGTGTTCCGCATCACGCAGACCCTGCTGGCCCGCGGGTATCTGCTGCGGGATCCGGCGACGATGCGGTTCGAACTGAGTCGCCAGGTGCTCGACCTCTGGCAGCCCAGGCTGGCAGGCGTATCCCTCACGGAGGCCGCCCTGGAGCCGATGCGGGCCCTCCGCGACCGCACCCGGGAGACGGTGCAGGTCGGCGTCCGCCTCGACGAGGGGGGGGTGGTCGTGGCGCACGCCGACGGGCTCGAACCGCTGCGGATCGCCGTCGATGTGGGCCTGCGGTTCAGATTCCACGACAACGCGCCCGGCAAGCTCCTGCTCGCATGGATGCCCGAGCCGCAGCGGCAGGAGACGATCGACCGCCTCGAGCTCACGGCCAGCACCGACCGCACCATCACCAGTCCCACCGAGCTCGTGCGGGAGTGCGATGCCATCCTGGCCCGCGGCTATGCGACCGACCATGCCGAGACCGAGCCGGGCATCCACTGCGTCGCGGCGCCGATCTGCACGGCGGATCGCGGCTGCGTGGCCACGATCTGGATCTCGGCGCCGTCGCGACGGCTGCCGAAGGGGGCGTTCCGCGACGTCGGCGAACTCGTCATCGAGGCCGGGAAGGCCATCGCGCGACGGCTGGATGCCCGCGGCTGAGACTGAAGCGGCCGGGCGTCGCCCGCGGCTCGACACCACGCCCCCGTGCTCGTCACCGCGGCGACGATCGTGCCGCCAGCCGGTCCATGCAGGCCGCGAGTGTCGTGAGCGCCGCCGCCTCGCGATCCGGAATCTCCACGCCCAGGGCCTTTGTCAGCCCGATGAGGAAGTTCTGAAAGTCCACCGAGTCGAGGTCGAGCACGCGGCGCAGCGAAGCGTCGGCCCCGAGGGCCGTGAGGTCGGCCTCCGGGGCGATGCCACCGAGGACCGCCAACGCTGCCGCCCGCACCTCCTCCCGCGTGGCCATCAGAGCTTCTCCGGTTCCTGCAGCAGGCGATCGACCGCGTCGAGAAACAGGCCGCCGCGATGGCCGTCGCTCACCCGGTGGTCGGCCGCGAGCGTCGCCGTGACCACCGGCCGCACGCAGAGGCCGCCGTTCACCGCCCACGGACGGTCCGTGATCCTGCCGAAGCCCACGATCGCCACCTGCGGCGGGTAGATCACGCCATACACGGCCTCCACGCCCCGGTCCCCGAGGCTGGTCACGGTGAGCGTCGAGTCGACCAGTTCGGAACTCTTCATCCGGCCCGCCCGGGCCCGCACCGTGAGTTCGCGAACGGCGGTCATCAGCTCGGCGAGCGGCCGCGTGGCCGTGTCGTGGACCGCGAGGATCACCAGCCCCCCACCGCGCAGCGCGATCGCCACGCCGGCATGCACGGTCTCCCGGAGCACGACGCGTTCGCCATCCCACACCGCGTTGAGCTCGGGCGCCTCGCGAACCGCCAGGGCCGCCGCCTTGAGCAGGAGCACTCCCGGCAGCAGCCGCTCGGCGACGGGCACGGCCGCGTTGCGGTCGGCCAGCCAGGCCATGGCCCGCCCGAGGTCGATCGTGTTCGCCAGATAGTAATGGGGAATCTCCCGTTTCGATCGGGCCATCGCGGCCGCGATCGTCCGCCGCATCCGCTCCTGACGGTCGGCGGCCGGCGGCATGGGGAAGGACGGCGGGGCCGTGATCGCCGCCACGCGGGGTGCGACCGCCGCCTGGGCCGAGACCTGCTCCACGTCGGCGAGCGTGATCGCGCCGCCGCGGCCCGTGCCCGTCACGGCGGCTGGCTCGACGCCCAGTTCCCGCGCCCGCCGTCGTGCGGCCGGGGAGATCTTCAGCCGGACGGCGGCGGCGAGGCCCGGAGCATAGATCGGGGCCGGCGGGATCGGGGCCGGGGTGGCCGGGGCCGCGGGCGGCACGGGCCGCTCTTCTCCCGTCTCGGGCAGACCGCGCGGTGACGGCATCGGCAGGGCCGCGGCCGGTACTGCATCGGCGCGGATCGTCGCCATCACCGTGCCCACCGGCACCTTGGCACCGACGGGCACGACGATCGCTTCCAACACGCCCGCCGTGAACACCTCGACGTCGATGACTCCCTTCTCGGTATCCACCTCCGCGAGCGTGTCGCCGCGCCGCAGCACGTCGCCGGGCTTCTTCAGCCAGGCTACGACCGTCCCGGCCTGCATGTCGGCCCCGAGCGTAGGCATGCGAAACTCCACCATGGCTCACTCCGCTCGTGGTGTCGCCGCGGCGCCGGTCTCGCCGTGCACCACGTCGCGGACCGCCGCCGCGATCCGCGCCGCACTCGGCAGCGCCGCGGTCTCGAGATGCTGCGCGTAGGGAATCGGCGCCTCCGCCGTGCAGACCCGCGCCACCGGCGTATCGAGCTCGTACAGCCGCTCCTCGGCGATCGTCGCCGAGATCTCCGCCCCCAGCCCGCAGGTCTTCCAGCCCTCGTCCACGACCACGGCCCGGTGCGTCCGCGCCACCGAATCGAGCACGCAGCCGACGTCGAGCGGCCGCAGACACCGCAGATCGATGACCTCCGCGTCGATGCCCTCCCCTGCCAGCGTCGCCGCCGCCGCCAGGCACTTGGGCAGCGAGCCTCCATACGTGACGATCGTCGCATCGCGGCCGGGCCGGCGGACCGCCGCCTGCCACGGGTCGAAGCCGGCCGGCCGCGCGTCGATGTCGTCCTCCACCGGATAGAGCAGCGCGTGCTCGAAGAGGATCACCGGATTCGGGTCGGCCAATGCCGCGGCGAGCATCCAGCGGGCGTCGGCCACGGTCGCGGCGGCGAGCACCTTGAGCCCCGGCACGTGGGCGTACCAGACTTCGAGGCTGTGCGAATGCTGGGCCGCCACCTGGCGGCCGGCTCCGGTGGCCATGCGGATCACGAGCGGCACGCTCATCTGGCCGCCGCTCATGTGCCGCAGCGTGGCGGCGTTGTTCACGATCTGATCGAGGGCCAGGAGGCTGAAGTTGACCGTCATGATCTCGACGATCGGCAACAGCCCGGCGAGAGCCGCACCGATCCCGGCTCCCACGAAAGCCGCCTCCGAGAGCGGCGCATCCCGCACCCGCTCCGCGCCGAACTCATCGAGCAGCCCCTTGCTGCACGCATAGGCGCCGCCGTAGCGGCCCACGTCCTCGCCCACGAGCACCACGCGGTCGTCGGCCGCGAGCGCCTCCCGCAATCCCTGCCGCACTCCCTCGCGGTACGTGATCCGGGTCATGTCTGCGGCTCCGCGCCCGACGGGGCGACCACGTCGCGCAAGAGGTCGGCGACGGGCTCCATGGCGGCGGCCTGCGCCGCGGCGACCGCGGCGTCGATCTCGGCGGCGACCTCGACCTCGACCGCGGCCAGGGCGGCATCATCGAGCCGTCCCCCGTCCTGGAGCCGGGCGATGAACAACCGGAGCGGATCCCGCTGCTTCCAACGCTCGACCTCCTCTCGCGGTCGGTAGAGCTCGGCGTCGTACATCGAATGGGCGCGGAAGCGGTAGGTCCGCGCCTCGAGGAGGAACGGCCGCCCCGTGCCCCGCACCTGCTGCACGGCCCTGCGCACCGCCGCCTCGACGGCGAGCACGTCCATGCCGTCGACGACCGCGTGCGGCATCGCATAGGCGTCGCCCTTGCGATGGATGTCGGTCATCGCCTGATGCCGATCGAGCCGCGTGCCCATGGCATACAGGTTGTTCTCGCAGAGGAAGAGCGCGGGCAGGCTCCACAGGGCCGCCAGATTGAGCGACTCGTGAAACTCCCCCTCGGCCACCGCGCCATCGCCGAAGAAGCAGGCCGTGACGTGCGGCCGACCGAGGATCCGATCGGCCAGCGCCAGGCCGCAGGCCAGCGGCAGCCCGCCGGCGACGATGGCGTTGCCGCCATACAGCCGCCGCGCGGCGTCGAACAGGTGCATCGAGCCGCCGCGGCCTCGGCAGCAGCCGGTCGCCTTGCCGAACATCTCCGCCATCACACTCGCCGCGGGCACGCCGCGGGCGAGGGCCTGGCCGTGCTCGCGATAGGCGGCCACGATCCGATCGTCGGGCTCGAGGGCCGCGATCGTCCCCACGGCGACGGCCTCCTGCCCGATGCCCAAATGGAGGAAGCCGCGAATCAACCCCTGCTGGTAGCACTCGGCGGCCCGCTCCTCGAAGCGGCGCACGAGCAGCATCTGCCGCAGGAGCGCCAGGCACCGCTCCCGGGCTGGCCACGCCTCGGCCTCGGGCACGGCAGCGATCAGTGCCTCGCTCATGGCGTGGAGGCCCTCGGGCTGGCCGCGGCGCCGTCCGGGTTCTCCAGCGTCGAAAGATCCCCCTCCGGCAGTCCCAGTTCACGGGCCTTGAGCAGCCGCCGCATGATCTTGCCGCTCCGCGTCCGCGGCAGGGCCGGCAGAAACACCAGCTCCTTCGGTGCGACCGCCGCCCCGAGCCGCCGCCGCGCCAGCGCCAAGATCCCGCGCCGCATGGCCTCGTCGCCGGCGTATCCGGGCTTGAGGGACACGAAGGCCTTCACGATTTCGAACGCCGCCGGATCAGGCCTGCCGATCACACCCGCCTCGGCCACGGCCTCGTGCTCGAGCAGCACGCTCTCCACTTCGAAGGGGCCGATCAGATGCCCCGACGACTTGATGACGTCGTCGGCCCGGCCGACGAACCAGAAGTAGCCGTCCTCGTCCTGCCGGGCGAGGTCGCCCGTCAGGTACCAGCCGCCGGCGAAGCAGCCGCGATAGCGGGCCGGGTCGCCGAGATAGCCGCGAAACATCGACGGCCAGCCCGGCCGCAGCGCGATCTCGCCCTGCATGCCCGGTGGCAGCACGCGGACACCGCCGTCGGCACGCCGCTCCACGACCGCCGCCTCGATGCCCGGCAGCGGCAGCCCCATCGAGCCCGGGCGGATCTCGGTCGCGGGAAAGTTCGCGATCATGATCCCGCCGGTTTCGGTCTGCCACCAGTTGTCGTGAAACGGCAGCCCGAACGCCTTGCTTCCCCAGGCCACGGCCTCGGGGGCCAGCGGCTCGC
>Ga0315904_10006512_pt1 | contig 15968 bp, 15 predicted proteins | sample LakEriMetagenome_6_FD_203529 | JGI IMG/M metagenome (GOLD analysis project Ga0315904, IMG submission 203529) | Freshwater fungal communities from buoy surface, Lake Erie, Ohio, United States - Buoy 12 MA120 | ecosystem: Environmental > Aquatic > Freshwater > Lake | place: USA: Lake Erie, Ohio... | reverse complement strand
AGCCTGCCAAAACCGCGCCGCTTGAAGTGAAACCTTATGGCACTCCCGAGGTGATCGTGCCGAAAGACCGCTGATGAAAATCAACCGCGCGGGTGGAAACGCTGGTGCAGCGACTTGAGCCGCTGCCGGTCCACGTGGGTGTAGATCTGGGTGGTGGAAATGTCGGCGTGGCCCAACAGTTCCTGGATCACCCGCAGGTCGGCCCCGCCTTCGAGCAGATGAGTGGCGAAGGAATGACGCAGCAGGTGCGGATACATGTTCTGATCGATGCCGGCCATTTTCGCGCGATATTTCACGATCTGCCGCACGCGGTCCGGCGAGAGCGGTCCGCCGCGCACGCTGAGGAAGACATGCGACGAGGTGCGCCGCGTGACCAGATCGGGCCGCTCGTTTGTCAGGTAATCTTCCAGACTTTCCCGCGCCTTGCCGCCGAAGCGAGTGACGCGTGTTTTGTTTCCCTTGCCGGTGACGCGCAGGAATCCCGCTTCCATATCGACCATTTCAAGACGCAGATGACATAACTCGGAAAGCCTCAGTCCGGCTGCGTAAAACAATTCGAGGATCGCGCGGTCGCGGCGGCCGAGGCGCGCTGTGGGGTCGATTGATTCGAGCAGTTTCGCGACTTCTGCCGCATGCAAAGTTTCCGGCAGTGTGTGATCGGGGCGCGGCGCGAGCAGCGGTTCCGCAGGGTCCATCTCCAAACCGCCCTTGGCAGCGATCCAGCGGAAAAAAACTTTCAAATGTACGGTGGCGATGCGCAGCGAGGCGGCGTTGAGTCCGTCTTTCTTGCGCATGCTGAGAAAGGCCGAGAGTTCGTCGGTGCCGACGTCATGCAATGGCAGGCCGCGCTTCTCAAGCCACTTGGCAAGGACATCGAGAGTTTGGCGCACGGAAAGCTGATAGGCGTCCGACAAGCCGCGCTCGGTCGCCAGATGGCGGATGAAGGAGTCGATCTGTTTTTCCATCGCCTGTGACGGATGATGTCGGGGGGCGCCGCGTGCCGCAAACTCAAATCCCGGCACGCGCGGCCTCCCATTCGAGCATCCCGCGTTTTCTATCAGCTCCCCAGTGGTAATGGCCGGCGGCTCCGTTGCCGAGGATCACCCGGTGGCAGGGAATCAGGAAGGAAACCGGGTTGGCACCCACGGCGGAGCCGGTGGCCCGCGCGGCGCGGGGATTGCCGACGCTGGCCGCGAGCCCGCCATAGGAGATCGTTCCGCCCATCGGGAGCCGCATCAACGCCCGCCAGACGCGGACTTGGAAATCCGTTCCGGCGACTAACACCCTCATGCCTCGTCCGGATTGGAAAATGTCACCGGCCAGCGCGCGCGCATGGGATGGGTCCCAAACCACGTCCGCCAGAGGCCAAAATTCCCTCAATTCCGCAGTGGCCGCATTCTTGTCGTTTGAGTCGATGAAGGCCAGACAGCAGACGCCTCGCGGGGAGTCGGCGATGAGACAATGACCGAAAGGGCTGTCGGCGATTCCCGCCCGGAGGGTCATGCCCGCCCCGCGCGCCCTGACCTCGTCCGCGGAGGCGACCGCCAGTTTGTGTGTGGGATTCATGGGCGGAACCTACACATTTTTGCGCATCCGGCCATCCCGCGTTTCGCTTGCGCCGGCGTTGGCTTCGTGATGACTTCCCGGCGTGTCCGCAGTCACCAACATCTCGACTTATCGCTTCGCCCCGCTCGACGGGCTCAAGGAACTGCGCGAGGAATTGCTGGAGTCCTGCAAGGCATGGGCCTTGAAGGGCACGATCTTGTTGAGCACCGAGGGCATCAACCTGTTCGTCGCGGGCGGTGCACAATCCATCGATCTTCTGCTGGCACGCCTGCGGTCGATCCCCGGCTTGGAGGACCTCGCGCCCAAGGTGAGCCTGAGCGAAAGCCAGCCCTTCAACCGCATGCTGGTGCGCATCAAGAAGGAGATCATCTCCTTCGGCGTGGAGGCCGTGCGGCCGGCGGATTACACCTCGCCGAAAATTTCGCCCAGGGAACTCAAACGCTGGCTCGACGAGGAAAAGCCGGTGACCCTGCTCGACACGCGCAACGACTACGAAGTGAAACTCGGCACCTTCAAGGGTGCCATCGATCCGCGGATCCGCACCTTCCGCGGGTTTCCGGAGGCTGTTAGAAAACTGCCGGACGAACTCAAGGACCAGCCGGTCGTGATGTTCTGCACCGGCGGCATCCGCTGCGAGAAGGCGGGACCATTCATGGAGATGGAGGGTTTCAAGAACATCCATCAACTCGACGGCGGCATCCTCAAATACTTCGAGGAATGCGGCGGCGATCACTACGAGGGCGATTGTTTCGTCTTCGACCAGCGTGTGGGTGTGGACCCCGCACTGCACGAGTCCGGCCATGCGGTGTGCTTCGCATGTCTCGCGCCGCTGGATGACGAGGATCAACGCGATCCGAGATACGTGCGGGGGAAATCCTGCCCGCATTGTTTCAAGAGCGAACCCGAGCAACTCGCCCAACGCATTGCCGAGCGCGAGGAGAAGATCCGCGTTGTCTGCGATCCGCTGCCAGGTTCGGTGCTTCAGGAAAACCGGCGGCCGGTGAGTATTTCGGCCGCGCATGACAAGTGGCGCTTGCTCGATGTGCTCGTGGAGGTGTTTCCGCAAATCCCGGCGGCGGAGTGGGAGGCGCGATGCGATGCGGGATGTTTCATCAGTTATGCGGGAGCGGTCCGCGGCAAGGATCACATCGTTCGCGCGGGCGAGCGCGTCTTACAGGTGTTCGCGCCTGAAATCGAACCGGAGGTCTCCACCGACATCCGCGTGCTTTATGAAGACGAGGCCTTGCTCGTGGTGAACAAACCGGCGCCGCTGCCGATGCATTCCGGCGGACGCTTTCACCGCAACACGCTCCAGAATTTCCTCAACCTGGCCTGCGCGCCTTTTCCACCGCGTCCCGTGCACAGGCTCGACGCGAATACCACTGGCGTCGTGTTGTTGGCGCGCACCCGGCATTTCTGCCGGGTGCTGCAACGCGAGTTCACCGAGGGAAGGGTGGAAAAACGTTATCTCGCGGGAGTGAGCGGTCATCCTGTGAGCGACACCTTTTCCTGTGACGCCCCGGTCTCTGCCGAAAACGGAGCCATGGGCACGCGCCGCATCGATGAAGAGGACGGCTTGCCCGCGCGCACGGAGTTCAGCGTGCTCGAACGCCGCCCCGACGGCACTTCACTGTTGGAAGCCCGATTGTTCACCGGCCGGACGCATCAGATAAGGCTGCACCTCAATCATCTCGGCCATTCGGTGCTCGGCGACCCATCGTATCCGGCGGATGGCCGGACCGGCTCGACGCAGACGCTCGATGCCGATGCCGCGCCACTGCAACTGCATGCGTGGAAACTGTCGATCCGCCATCCGAGAACGGGCGAAATTATGGAATTCGAAGCCGCACCGCCGCCTTGGGCTCTTCAAACTTCGTCCTGCGCGGGATCCGCCATGCAGCAGCCGTTCTTGCTGAAGCAGTAGATCCCGGCGGCAATAAGTCCGACGAGCACTGCGCCGCCCAGCCATGCCGTGGTGGGTTGGCTGACTTGTTCCCGCAGTGCGCGGAGTTGTGCCGTGGAATAAACTTTGCCGGCGGCCAGCCGGTTTTTGGCGGTGTCGGCCAACTCGCGGGCACCGGCCGGGAGAGTATGACGGGCCGTATGAGTGAGCAGGTTGCCGATGTCCTGACGGAGAAGCGTAACATCTTCGCTCACGCGGGATAACAAATCGCTGGCACGGGGGTCTTGGAATGGGGATGCGCTCATTTTAGGGGGGTGGGTTGATAACCACAATAAAACACTAGCCGCGGACCATTCATCCGCAAGGCGCTTTGTCAGTTGGAATTTTCTCAACGGAAAATCGCAAGAACCGGCCGGTGGTCGGAGGCCTGGTCCCACTCCGCGTCGTCGATGATGTGGGAGGCCTTGAAATCGAGTTCCTGGCGCAAGGCCCGCGACACGGTTACGAAATCAATGCGCGAGTAAATGTCATGCGGCGCCCAGTGATGCGTCCATGCGTGGCCGCGCGAATCCTTTGCTGGAAGAGCGGTGAGATAGTCGGGGGAGTTATAACTGCCTGTGATCGTCTTGAATGTGCGCGTCGGCCTTGTGTCGTTGAAGTCTCCGTAAACGATCAGCCGCGCCTGTGGGTCGTCCTTGAGAATGGAATCGACGTGGCGGCGCAGCAGCCGCGCCTCGTGAACGCGCATTTCCTCCTGATCCGCCTCGTCGATGGCGCGCTTGGACTTCAAATGCACGCCGATGAAGCGGTAGGGCTTGCCATGCACGCCGACGGTCGCATCGAGAATGCCGCGGTTGATGCCGAAGCTTGTGCCATTGAGGCTGAATTCCGTCTCGGCGGGTTTGGCCGTGGAAAGGATGGGGAAACGCGACAGCAAGCCGAGGTGACGCACGGGATCGGTGCCGCCGACGTAGTGACTGTGCGGGAGATCGAGGCCGGCGGCTTTGAGCGACTCGCGGATTTCCTCCAAATCGGCGGCAGTGCCGATTTCACATACTCCGATGACATCCGGTTTGTGTTTTGTGAGCAGTTTGACGGCTGCTTTCTTTTCGGAATCCGGCTTTGGTTTGTCGCGCTGGAGTTTGTCATCCACATAGCGGTCCATCGTCAGCCAGTTCTCGACATTGTAGGCTATGAAACGCAGCGACCCACCGGATGAAGATTCCCTTGATACGGTCTCGCCAATCGCAGTCGGGAGTGGAGCCGCGGGTGTCTCTTCCACCGGCTCCGACGGGGCGGTGGCACTGACTTTCGGAGCCTCGCCACCGGGCGCATCCCAATCCGGCGTGTTGTCTTTTTTGCCGCATGAAACGAGACCGACACACAGCGCCAGTGTCGCCGCGATTTGCAGCAGCCCGCTTGACAGGCTTGTGGGGCGCGGGCTTCGGACTGACATCGAAATCAGGAATCCTTGGGTTCCTTGCCGGGCGCGTCTTTGAGCCTTACGTCAGTCTCCGAGCGGGTGATTTCCTTCTCGAAGTCCTCACGGGCTTTCTTGAATTCACCCATGCTCTTGCCGATTCCGCGGGCGAGTTCGGGCAGTTTCTTGGCTCCGAAGAGCAGCAGGACGATCAGGAAGATGATGACAATTTCCTGTCCTCCCAAGTTTCCGATGAAGGCGAGTGGCGCGTGGTGCATGTGGTCAGCTTAGTTTGATTCAGGAGGCTTGCAACGCATTTGCCGCAAAGATTCGGGCCGCGTGACAGCCTTGATGAAACGACGCCGGAGCGGGGTTCTTGCACGAAGTCACTGGATTTTCCGGAAAAATACCCCCCGCATTTGTCAGCGGGCCAGCCCTTGGATGAAGCGGCTGAAAAACTCCGCGCCCCGCTCCAGTTCCCGGATTTCGATGAATTCGTCAGCCGTGTGCGCCTGGTCGATTGATCCGGGCCCGATGCAAATCGAGGGAATACCGGCATTCGAGAGGTGCGCTGCGTCGGAAAACCACGGTGCGCCCGCGAGTTTGGCACCGGGTCCGGCATCCTGCAGACGGCGGATCATCGGGTGCTCCGCCCTGGTTTCCATCGGCGGGTTTTCATGCGGCTTGAGGATTTCCACCGGAGCGCCCAGTTCATCGATCGTTTCGCGAAGCAGCTTGAGCGCGCCCCCGGCCGCGGCCAGCGAGGGCGTGAGGCGGATGTCAAGTTCCGCCTCGGCGAGATCGGGCACGATGTTCGGGCGCGATCCGCCACGGATGACGCCGATGTTGAGGGTCGAGCGCCCGAGCACCGGGTGCGTGAAGGCGGCGAGTTTCTCTCCGAGGTGGCCGTCCAGCCGGTCGAGCGAACGGGTGAGCTTGAGAATCGCGTTCTCTCCGCGCTCCGGCATCGAACTGTGCACGGCCACACCGGTCGCCCGCAGGGTGGCCCACAACGAACCTTTGGTGACATGCACGATCTCCAGTGACGTCGGCTCGCCGATGATCGCGAACTGATAATCCGCCGCATGGCGCCGGGCGAAATCCTTGGATCCCCATTGCCCGGACTCTTCGCCCATGAATGCTACGAAATCGACAGCCACCGGCAGCGCTGCGAGATATTCGCGGTTGTCGCGCAGCGCCCACAGCATGGCGGCCATCGGCCCTTTGGTATCGGACGCGCCGCGGCCCCACAGGCGTCCCTCGCGGATCCCACCGCCGAAGGGATCGATGGTCATGCCGCCCACTCCCACGGTATCGAGATGCGGCCCTAACAGAATTCGCGGACGGCCATCCAGCGGAGCGAAACGCGCGATCAGGTTGGGTCGTCCGGGTTTCACTTCCTCGAGAACAACAGTTCCGCCGATCGACTCCAGCCACTCCACAAGAAACTCCGCCAGCGCATGCTCGCCAGTGATGCCTTCCACCGAGCCGTTGTCCGGATTCACCGACGGGATGCGGACCAATTGTTGGAGAAACGTGGCGACCGTCGTTTGCATGCGGCCACTTTGGGGGTTCCAGATGATTTCACAACCCGGAATCGCGATTCAATTCACGCTGGCCGCCAATGGAAGCGTGCTGTAGTTCACGGCATGCCGCAAATGATATCCCACGCCTGCGCCCTCATCACCGGTGCCTCCGCCGGTCTTGGTGAGGAATTCGCCCGCCAGCTCGCACCGCGCGTGATGCAACTCGTGCTCGTGGCCAGACGCGCCGACCGCCTTGAAAAACTCGCCGCCGGCATCCGCGCGGAGTTTCCCGATACCGCCGTCACAGTCATCGACGCCGACCTCGCGGAAGCCGCCGAGCGCACGCGCCTCGCCGAGTCCCTGCATGCGCAGGGACTCGCGCCCGACCTGTTGGTCAACAACGCCGGTCTCGGCGATTACGGCGAATTCGCCACAGCAGAGTGGCCCCGTTTGGAGGCAATGCTGCGCGTCAATGTCGAGGCGCTCACTCATCTCACCCATCTGTTGCTTCCCGGCATGCGCCGCAACGGCGGCGGGGCGGTCATCAACCTCAGCTCGCTTGCCAGCCTGCTGCCGATCCCGGATTTCGCCGTCTATGCCGCCACCAAGGCTTATGTCACCAGTTTCTCCGAAGCCTTGCGCATCGAGTTGCGGGAACACGGCATCCGCGTGCTCGCCGTCTGCCCCGGCCCGGTGCGCACCGAGTTCGGCAATGTCGCGCGGCGCCAGGAAAGCCTCACCGGCATTCCCACGTCCGCGTTTTTTTACGTGCCGCGCCAGCAAGTCGTCGCCGAATCCCTCGCCGCACTGGATCGCGACCGCGCGCGTGTTTTCCCCGCCTTCAAAACAGCCGCCGCCGCAATGGTGATCTCGGCATTGCCCATCGTTCTTCTGCGGCTGGTCATGGCACGCCGTCCGCGCAGGGCCTGAGCGATTCATGGCTGTTTCAAACCGCCACTCCTACGATGCCGGCACAAGGGAAGCGCCAGCAACAGGAAAAGCGTGACGGCGATCGCTTGCAGGGAAAAGAGATACCACGGCCACGGCCCGAGGTGGTCGATCAGGCTCGGGTTGGCCGGCGGGCGGGAGGCGAAGCCGAAGTTGGTGTCGAGCAGCGTGTTGATGCCGAGCGCGAACGCGAGATAGGCCACCGACCAGCCATAAACGCGCAACGGATCGTTCCACAGCGGTTGTTTCGGCCGCCAGCCATCGACGACCGGCAGATAGAGCGCCGCGGCGACGATAGCGAAGTGCTGGATGAAAAACGTGATGAATGGCCAGGACGGAAAGCCCAGGCCGATCGCCGGCGTGAGCAGCGCCTGCAGCGTGGCGGCCAGTCCCCAGAAATACGTCAGCGCGCAGAGAACCGGCTTTTTTGTTAGAAGCGCGAAACCCGCGGTCATCGCAGCGATGTCGCACAAGTGCAGTGGCAGGATGTTGTCGAGCGGAAGCTCGATTCCCAGTGACATCCACGCAGCCTGGTTGAGCGGATAGGCGCTCAGGTTGAAGAATGCGAGCAAGCCGCAAGCCGTCAGACGGCTGTTGCCGCCGCGTTTGCCCGCCCACAGGAGAGCCAGCACACACAGGCCGCCGATGACAAGCGCGCCAAGGTGATCATTGCTGAATGGTTGGAACGGCATGAAATGGAGGACATGCTTCAGGCAAACCGCTTGCGCAGAAGGTGGGCCGCCACAGGCACGATGAAGATCAACAGCGTCAGCACCGATGTGCCCAAGTCGAAGTATTTGCTGGCGAGGAAGGCATGCACCGGATGCTCCTCGCCAAAGAAATGGCGTGGAACACTCAGCATGAGCTTGATGCCGAGAATACCGATCACGAGGAACGCGCAGGTTTCCAGGAAATGGAAATGATGCATCAGTTTCACGAATCCCTGGGCGGCGAAGCGCATCGTCAGGATGCCGAGAAACACGCCGGTGCAAACGAGCACCAGTTTCGAGGGCATCGGAAATTTCTGCACATAGGCCACCGCCGCCACCACGTTGTCGATGGAGAAGGCGAGGTCCATCACCTCCACGGCGAACACGGTGGCCCAGAAGGGGCCGAGTCTTCCAATGGTGTGGCGGAACAGCCAGTTGCCCTCGGTGGCCACGGCTTCCGCTCCTTCTTCCTCCACCGATTCGTGCCTGGTGAAATGTTTCCACGAAAGCCACAGGAGATAGAGTCCGCCGACCGGTTCGAGCCACCAGATTTTGATGAGCCATGAAGCCAGCGCGAGACAGATGCCGCGGAACACATAAGCGCCGATGATGCCGTAACGCAGCGCCTTGCCCCGCTGTTCCGGCGGCAGGCGCATGACCATCGTTGCCAGCACCGCGGCGTTGTCCACCGAGAGGATGCCCTCGATAAGAATCAGAATGAAGACCACCATCACCCCTGCGTAGGGATCGGGGCCGAGGATATTGTAGGACCAATCCATATTTGTTAGAGCGCGGATGGGTCCTGCAGGATTTCAGAAACCCGCTTCAGCAGCACGCCCGCGCCGCCGCCATCCACGACGCGGTGGTCGAAGGTGAGGAAAACCTCGGCCACCGTGGCGGGCAGGAAAACCTCAGCCTCGGCGCTCCACACCGGCTTCTTCACACCCGCGCCGATGCCGAGGATGAGTGTTTCATTCGGCAGCGGGATCGGCGTGCCGATCGTCAGGCCGAAGGTGCCGAAGTTTGTAACAGTGGCGATTCCTCCGCTGCAGTCGTTTTCGGAAAGCCGGCGCCGGCGCGCGCGGTCCACGAGGTCGTCGTATTCGGCGATGAGTTCGCGCAGCGGCTTTTGGTCCACTTTTCTAACAACCGGCACCACCACGCCGTCCTCGACCTGCACGGCCACGCCGATGTCGAAGGCGCGCGGGTGCACCACCTTGTCGCCGATGAGATAACCGGCGGTGGTCGGGTTTTCGGTGAGAGCCAGCGCGAAGGCGCGCAGCATGTAGAGCGTCAGGCCGGGTTTCGGCTCGTGCGTGCGGCGGTGGTCCAGCACGCGGTCTAACAAAACCGGCAGTCCCACGGTGGCCAGCGGCCGCGTCCAGCTCCGGCGCATGGCGTCGGCCACCGCGAGGCGCATCGGCGAGGCCTGGGTGCTTGGCCATGCATCCAGATAATCGAGGAAACGTTCGAGATCCTCCACCGTCACGCGGCCGCCCGCGCCGGTTCCGGCGACGGCGGAGATGTCCGCCTCGCGCAGGCCCAGATCGTCCATGCGCGCGCGCATCCGCGGCGAGATGTAATGTGCGCCCATCGTTCCGGCTGGCACGGGCAGGCCTTTCACGCTCGGCACCACTGCGGGGGCTTCCTCATAGGCATCGCCGTCATCGAGTGCGAAGTGCAGGTTCGCCTCGGCGCGGGCCGGGCTGGTGGATGGGTCGGTTCCGGCGCGTTTCGATTCGAGTGATTCCAGTGTGTCCACACCGGTGCGCGCGACTTCCTCTTCCGTCACTTCGAGCGTGCCCAGCAACGAACCGACCGAGTAGGAAACACCTTCCTGCGCCTTGATTTCGGAAACGATGCCGTTGCAGAGCGTGGTGACGCCCATCACGGCTTTGTTGGTCTCGACCTCGATGATTTCCTGATCGGTGCGCACCGCGTCGCCCACCGCGACGCCGAGACGGATGACGGTGGCCTCGGCGATCGATTCGCCGAGCTGGGGCATGAGGATCGGGACGGTTGGCATGGTGGTAAAAGCTGAGATTCTGAAAAACTGAAATGCTGAAATCAGAATGCGAGGAGCTTGCGGAGTGCCTGGCAGATGGATTCGGGAGTCGGGCGGTGCGCGGCCCAAAGTTTCGGATGATAGGGCACAGGCGTGTCGCGCGCATTGAGGCGTTGTGGCGGTGCGTCCAACAAGTGGAAGCCCTCTTCGGTGACACGTGAGACCACTTCAGCCGTGACGCCGCCCCACGGAAACGCCTCACCGACGGCAAGCAGTCGGCCGGTGCGTGCGACAGAGGCGAGCACGGTGTCGATGTCGAGCGGCTTGATCGAGCGCAAGTCCACCACCTCGATTTCCCAGCCGTCCTGGTGCAGCCGGTCAGCGGCGCGCACGGCCTCGTGAACCATCGCGCTGTATGCCACGACGGTGGCGTGCTTGCCGGGACGGACGATTCGCGCCTGGCCGATGGGCAGGTGGTCGCCGTTGATCGACTTGGCCTTGAGCCACCGATAGAGGAACTTGTGCTCGCAGAAAATGACCGGATCATCGAGCGCCACGGCATCGATGAGCATGTGATAGGCGTCCGATACCGAGGCGGGTGTTAGAACAATCAGTCCCGGATATTGGGCGTAGATGCCTTCCATGCTCTGGCTGTGGAAGGGGCCGGAACCCGCAGTGCCGCCGGAAGGCAGTCGGACGGTGATCGGGATCGGCACGCCGGTGCGATAAAAGTGCGTGGCGGCCTGGTTGACGATCTGGTTGAAGGCGATCGACGAGAAATCCGCAAACTGCATTTCCACGATCGGCCGCATGCCCTCGATCGCCGCACCCACCGCGAGTCCGATCATCGCGTCCTCGGAAATCGGGCAGTCGAAAACCCTGTTAGGAAACATTTCCGCAAGACCTTTCGTCGCCTTGAACGCGCCGCCGAAGGTGGCGATGTCCTGGCCGTAGAGGAAGACGCGCGGATCCTCGCGCAGCAGGGTTTCCTGCGCCTCGCGGATGGCATCGATGTAAGTGACGCTCACGGGAAAACAGCTTGGGCGTTTGAAGTTGTGGCAAGTGGAAAACGGGTGGACAGCGCGGTCCAGTTTTCCTGATAGGGATCGGGCGCGGCCTCCTGTTGGGCCTGGGCCACGGCTTGCTGGACTTCCACGGCGATCTGTTCCTGCCAGTTGAGGATTTCCTCCACGGTGGCGATGCTGTTTTCAACGAGCTGCCGCATGGCAACCTCGATGCAGTCCCTGCCGTAGTGGCCTTGTTTCACCTCGCCGGGGACATAGAAGGCGTCGTCGTGCTCGCCGTGGCCCGAGAGACGCAACAGGCGCGCCACCACCAACTGCGGGCCATGGCCTTCTCTGGCGCGGCGCACCGCTTCGGTGATCACGGAGGCGCAGGCGAGCATGTCCGTGCCATCCACCGCCATGCCGCCGATGCCATAGCCGCGCGCCTTTTCCACCAGATCGGCGCAGACGAACTGCCGGTTGTTCGGCGTGGAGTAGGCGAACTGGTTGTTGCCGATGACCACCACCATCGGCAGCCGTTCGACCGCGGCGAGATTGATCCCCTCGTGAAATGCACCGGTGGAAGACGCACCATCGCCGACGCAGGTGGCGCCCACGCGGCCTTCGAGAGTGCCTTGCAGGCGCTTCGCAAAAAGCATCCCGGCCACCACCGGCACCTGCGCCCCAAGATGGGAAATCATGGCGGGCATGCCATCTCTCGGACGTCCGCGGTGGATGTTGCCGTCGCGCCCGCGCATGGGCCCCAGCGCGGAACCGAGATAGGTGCGGGTGCAGTCGATCAATGGTTCGCCGAAAGCCGTGCGCCCCGCCTGATCGCGGATCAGCGGCGCGAAAAAATCCCGGCCCCTGATGAGCGCCGTGCCAAGCGTCGCGCTCACCGCCTCCTGGCCGCGGCCGAGATAGACGCCGCCGACGATTTTCCCGGCTTTATACAGGCTGGACAGCTTGTTTTCGAGAATGCGCGCCCGCAACATCGAAGCGAAGACCGACCGCAGGAAATCGCGGTTCATGGCAAGTTCGCCGGGGGCTGAATGCAGGTCCGTTTGGGGCACGGCGGAGGATTTAAGAGAGTGCCGCCGCAACCTGCAACCGCTTTCCGGAAAACTCCCGATTCCGCCGGACATGACTTGCGCCTTCCCCCGCGGGCGCGGATCTGTAAGAACTCGCGCACTGCCTTCCGCCGGCTTGCGGAAACAACTATCTAACAATCCGATGCTCCGCCTCATTCATGCCGCCGCCATCGCCGCCCTGCTGTTGGCGATGACTTCCGCGTTTGCGGCACCCGCCGCCGGGGGCGGGAGGCATGCGAGGTTTCTCGCGCTCGGTGAGAGTCCGCCGTTCCGGCAGGAAATCCGCGATGGCGTGCGTTACGAACTCGAACCGCCCGCCGGCAGCATTCCTCCGCGCGAGTTGATTGCAGGCGACAAGCCTTCGCCACCCGTGTCGCTGCGCCTCGGTCGCATCAGTCCGCCTGTCAAGGTGCCTGCCGGAGAAGGTCCGCTGCTTGTGAAACGGGCGGGCGATGCCGCGGATGCCTTGCCATGGCTGTCGGTCAAAACTCCTGAAACCGGTGATTTCATCGTGATGCTCTGGCGCGATCCCAAGGCGGCCTCATGGCAGAAAGCGAAGTCGCTCGTGGTGGCCGACGCGCCCGCGGGCCAGGCACGCATCGTGAATCTTTTTCCGCAACCCGTCCGCATGCTTTGGGGCGCTGAGAGCATCCTGCTTCCGTCCGGCGGCTCGATCCTTCGTCCGATTCCGAACAACGCTCCTGTTTCCCTGACCATTCTAACGGCTGATGCCTCGGGAGCGATGAAACGTTATTATTCCGGCAGCGTTTCCGCAAACTCCGGCGAGCGTTGTCTTGTCGCCACCTATCGTGCCGATGGCGAGTCTCCGCGGCGTCCGCTCAAAGTATCGATCCTGCGCGAGCCGGTCGTGGCGATTGCCAGTCCCAACGAGTGAGCGGAAACAACCCGGCTTGCGCGGCAGGGGGCGGGTCGCTAGCCTGCGCGCATGTCCGCCGTCACCCGCACCCGGTTTTTTGAAACAGGCAGCCCGGAAGATCCGATCCGCCTGCGCGCTGGCGGCATTCTGCCCGGCATCCGGATCGCCTACGAAACATGGGGCGCTCCCAACGCGGAGAAATCCAACTGCATCATGTTGTTTCACGCCTTGTCCGGTTCCCACCACGCCGCGGGACACAATCCCGCCATCGACGGGGTGGGGGATCTCTGGCAGGAGGAACTCCACGACGGTTGGTGGGAGGACATGATCGGCCCCGGCAAGGCGCTTGATACGGACAAGTTCTTCATCATCTGCGCCAACTACCTCGGCGGTTGTTATGGCAGCACCGGCCCGGCCTCCATCAATCTGGAAACCGGCCAGCCGTGGGGATCGGAGTTTCCGGCCGTGACCGCCGCCGATCAGGTGGAGGTGATGACGCGCTTGATCGACGGCCTCGGCATCGGCGCTCTTCATGCCGTCGTCGGCCCCTCCGTGGGCGGCTTGGTCGCCCTGACCTTCGCCACCCTTCACCCGCAGCGCGTCCGCAATGTGGTGGCGATCGGATCGGGTTACAAAACCACCGTGCTCAACCGGCTGATTCTCTTCGAGCAAATCCTCGCGATTGAGAACGACCCCTATTTCAACGGCGGCGATTATTATGACAACTCGCCGCCGCTCTACGGACTGGCGCTGGCCCGCATGATCTCGCACAAGACTTTCGTCCACCTCGATTCGATCGAGAAACGCGCGCGCCAGGATGTGATCCAGGCCGATGACGTGCTGGCCTGGTACCGGGTTCGCGACCAGTTCCAGAGTTATATGCTGCATCAGGGCAAGAAGTTCGTGAAACGTTTCGATGCCAACACCTACCTGCGCATCATCGACCTGTGGTCGCGCTACGACGCCACGCTTGAGGGCGGCGCCGAATCACCCATGGACCTGCTTGCCCGCGCGCGCGATGCCGGCCAGCGCTGGCTGGTTTTTTCAATCGATTCGGACTTTTGTTTCTATCCGGAGGAACAGGCGGAACTCGTCAAATATCTCGAATCCGCGGGCGTGGATGTCATGCACATCACCGTTCACTCGGAGAAAGGCCATGACTCGTTCCTGCTGGAGCCCGACCTCTACACGCCGCATATCTCGTGGCTGATGGCCAGAAACGGTAACGGATGAGATGGCCCCCGAAAGGGCCGGGCACGGATGGACGTTCTGGTTTACATGATCCGCCGCACCCTGCCCCTGCTCGCATCCACCCTGTTCGCGAATGCCGCCGCGCCACCCGCCGGCGATCTTGTGCTGTGGTATGATGAGCCCGCCGCCAAGTGGGAGCAGGCCCTGCCCGTCGGCAACGGCCACCTAGGGGCGATGGTCTTCGGTGGCCTCGAAAAGGAGCGCATCCAGTTCAACGAGCACACCGTATGGACCGGCAAACCGCGATCATACGCACGCAAGGGCGCCGTGATGTTCCTGCCCGAACTCCGCAGGATGCTCTTCGCCGGAAAACAGCGCGAGGCTGAAGACCTGGCGATGAAGGAGTTCATGGGCGATCCCCTCCGCCAGATGGCATACCAACCCTGCGGCGATCTCTACGTGGGAACTTCCGATACGGAAAACGCCACCGGATACCGCCGCTGGCTGGATCTCGATTCCGCGATGACCACGACCGAGTGGACCGCGGATGGAGCCAGCTTCCGCCGCCAGACCTTCGCCTCCCATCCGGCGAATCTGATAGTCACTCGAATCTCCGCGGATAAACCCGGAAAAACCAACGCCGTGGTCCAACTCGGCTGCGTCCACAAGGATCAATCGGTCACACTGGAGGTTCCCGCCACGCTCGTTCTTCGCGGCAAGGTGAGCCTGGACGGCGTAGCCTTCGAGGCCCGCGCCGTCGTCAGCCACAGCGGCGGTATTCTCAAGACAACACAGGACTCCCTCGAAATCACCGGCGCGGACTCCGTTGAAATCCGCCTCACCGCCGCGACCAACGTCGAATCATGGAAAAGCCTCGCCGCCGATCCGGCCAGGCGTGTGAAGGAAACCCTCGCCCGCAGCTCTAACAAAAACTACCAAACCCTGCTCGACGAGCATCTCGCCGATCACCGCAAGCTCTTCCGGCGGGTCGCCATCGATCTTGGCCGTACAACCGCCGCGGACGCCACCACCGATCAACGCATCATGGATTTCCGCAACGGAAAGGATCCTCACCTCGCCTCGCTGATCTTCCAATACGGGAGATATCTGTTGATGGGGTGCTCGCGGCCCGGCGGCCAGCCTGCCAACCTGCAGGGCATCTGGAACGATTTGCCGAAGCCTCCCTGGGATTCGAAATACACCTGCAATATCAACACCCAGATGAACTACTGGCCCGCCGGGCCGGCCAATCTGGCGGAATGCGAACAACCGCTCTTCACCGCCCTGCACGAACTCCGCGAGTCCGGCATGATCACCGCGCGCGAGCACTACGGCGCGCGCGGCTGGGCGCTGCACCACAACTTCGACCTCTGGCGCGGCACGGCCCCCATCAACCACTCGAACCACGGCATCTGGATCTCCGGCGCGCCATGGCTGAGTCTTCACATGTGGGAGCACTACCTGTTCACCGGTGACAAGGAATTCCTCAAGACCTCCTGGCCCGTATTGCGTGACTGCGCGATCTTCTTCACCGACTATCTGATCGAAGATCCGGAAACCCAAACCCTCATCTGTGGCCCGTCCAACAGCCCGGAACAGGGAGGCCTTGTGATGGGGCCCACCATGGACCACCAGATCGTTCGTCAGCTTTTCAAAGCCGTCAGCAGCGCGGCCCGCATCCTCGGAACTGATGAGGAGCTCGCCAAACAACTCGACGCACTGCACCC
>Ga0315904_10006511_pt1 | contig 15968 bp, 14 predicted proteins | sample LakEriMetagenome_6_FD_203529 | JGI IMG/M metagenome (GOLD analysis project Ga0315904, IMG submission 203529) | Freshwater fungal communities from buoy surface, Lake Erie, Ohio, United States - Buoy 12 MA120 | ecosystem: Environmental > Aquatic > Freshwater > Lake | place: USA: Lake Erie, Ohio... | reverse complement strand
TGTCTCCTAAAGTTAGGGATAGATTATTAGATATTGCTTATGAGTTTATCGAATTTTTAGGTGTTGATGTTGTTATATCCGACGTGGTTATGATGGGTTCGTTAGCAAATTATAATTGGTCACGATTTTCAGATGTTGATTTACACCTAATTGCTGACTTTGAACAATTCTCAGAAAAAGAACTTCCATTATATGAAGAACTCTTTAAATTAAAAAAAACTTTATTTAACGACAAACACAACATCAAAATCTATGGTTATGACGTTGAATTATATGTGCAAGATGATGTTAAAGCGTTTAGTAGTGGGGAGTATTCTGTATTATTTGATGAGTGGAAAAACAAACCTAAAAAAGATAATACAGAAATAGATACTGATTTAATTAAGAAAAAATCAGAACAATGGATGAGTCAAATTGATACCATTATTGAAAACGCAAAAGATGAACCATTAGAAGTTGCAATTAAATTAATCGACAAATATAAAGACAAAATAAAAAAATACAGAACTGCCGGTCTTGAAAAAGGTGGTGAAATGTCGGATGAAAATCTAGTGTTTAAGGTTTTACGACGAAACGGGTATATTCAAAAACTTTTCGACTTCAAAAATGAATTTATGGATAAATCCCTTTCATTAAAAGAAACTATTAAGTAAAACACGACATTTTTAATTCCGAGTATATTTATATATAAAAATAATTTTCAAAAAAAAATCAAAATGGGAAACAATTTAAGACCGATTGGTAGTGAGAAATTAGAGGGTATGGATAAAATCGCCCGTATAATGGAGATTGCCAGATATAAAGAAAATATTCCAACACCTATCAATGAGGATAAATCTGTTGAATACAATAAAGTATTAGCTGATGGTAAAAATTACCAAATCATTAAAGAAAAGAATGGTTATGTTATAAAAAGAACATTATCAGAATCTACTGAGTTGGATTATTTGGAACCGATGAAAAATAGAAAATACTATTCGTCATATTCACAAGCGTTAAAAAGACTTAACTTAATTGCTAAAGAAGTTAACGTTAATGAAGGTAACGAACGTAATGTTAATTTATTTTACGAAAGTCCTTCGGAGGCTACTAAATATATCCTTAAAATGGGTAAAAGTGAAACTACTGAACAAGCAGCTCCTGCTTCTGCACCCGCTCCGGCTCCTGCACCCGCTCCTGCACCTGCACCCGCTCCTGCACCTGCACCCGCTCCTGCTGAAGATGAATTACCGATACCTGCTGAAGATGAATTACCGGTAGAAGATGACGCAATGGACCAAGACGATAACGAACCATTAACTTTGAAAACAATTCAAAAATTAACAGGTAAGTTAGCTCAAAAATTAAGAACATTCCAAGAAACTGAAACTGAAGGTGGTGAAGAAATGTCATCAAAAGATACAAAATATGTTATTAACTCAATTTTATCAGCGTTAGATTTAGATAATTTAGACGAAGAAGATAAAGAAGAGATTGTTAATAAATTTGAAGGTGATGAAATGGGTGCTGAAGATATGGGTATGGAAGATACTGGTATGGAAGAACCATCAGGTGAAGAATTTAGTGATGAAGAATTAGGTATCGGTGGTGGTACTGAAGGTGAAATGGGTGAAGGTTTTGATGATTTTGAAACAAAAAGTAAATTCTCTGATTACAAAGATGATGATTTTGAAGAAATTAATTTAACAAAACACTTTGGAAAACGTCATCCAAAACACGATATTGAAGATGAAGATGAGTTTAATTTTGAAATGGGTGAAGGATATACTTATGACGATGTTGAAGACGATGTGGAATTAGGTACAAATATGATTAGTGATATCTTTAATGAAGAAGAAGATTTTGAATCAAAACCACCAAGACATAGAAGTAAAAGAAATACTTATGGTATGGAACCTCATCACGCAGAACACGTTGAAAGTATGATTGAAGGATTATTTACAGAATCAAAAGTTGATAGTATCTTAAAAGGATATTTTAAAATTGATGATAAAGAAAAACAATTAATGGAAGAGAAAAGAAATTCTCAAAAATTAATTAAAGAAGATAAAAAACAAAAAATTAGTAAAATCAAATCTTTATCTGAAAGTATTTCTCAAGAAGTTGGTGCGACTAAATTTTTAATTAGTAATCCAACAGCTAAATTAGTTGGTAAAACAAACAAACAAAATTTAGTATTTGAGATGAACAACAAACAAATAAGAGTTAATACTAAAGGACAGATTTTATGAGTTATTTAATATATGTTAATGAATTAGGTCCAAACTATAAAGGAGATAACATATATGAATTCATATTTTCAGACAGTTCAAAAGATATTTGGGGTGAATCTTGGGAATCAAAACCGTCTAACGGTTATCCACTTCCCCCAGACTTAGAACATATTAAAAAAGTAGGAGTTTTGAAGAATGACCTAATCACTATGTCAGTAATTCAAAACTCTGACTATTTTTCAATGATAGATGCTATGGATGATATAATAGCGTTAGCCTTTGAAAACGATAATGAAGACGTTGATTTTGAATATCAAAAACGATTGGTCTTTAAATTTGGGGAAACAGAACAATCTGTAAAAGATAAATTATACGAAAGAGACATCGTATTGGAATTTGAAAAAAAAATTGAATATGAACACTAATCAGAAAAAATTGAAACTTATTGGTCACGGACTAAAGGCTTCTACATTAAATAAATTGACTGAAGGTCAAGTTGATGCGTTGTTTGGTAAATTACAAGAACAAATTACAACAACAACAAAACAAGTTAAAACAATTAAGGTTCCTCAAAATATTGCAAAAACTACAGGCGCTGACATTGGTAACGTAAATGTTAAAACTGATGCCAATGGTAATGTAATAGCCACTGAAATGCAAGAGAATGAAATTGGTGAAAAATTTGAATCAAAAAAACAACAAAAATATTTCTTCGCTAAATGTGGTGATGGAAAAACAAAAGAACAAAAAAAATGGTGTAAAATGGCTGATGAGTTTGCAAAAAAAACTAACTTTGCAAAACTTCCTGAAAAGAAGAAAGAAACCAAAGAAGAATTTAACTTTGGAGATTATAATAAAAAAGTTATTAGTACTGTTACTAAACTTAATAGTGATAATTTAAATAAAGTTAATCCGGTTGTAACGGGTATGGGTAACCCGACTACTGATATATTTACTGAAAGTGAAATTGAAAAACAAATTATGAGATTAGTAGAAAAACACATTACACCTAAGATGTCTAAACAAGATTTATTAAGTCTTATTGAAGGAGATACAAAAACTGCTCCGGCAAAACCAAAAGAAAGAGAAAAAGAAAAAAAACCGGGTCACCCATTCAAACCGGACCCTGATAAGAAAGGTGCACCTAAAGCGATGAAATCTGAAGTTGGTGAAGGAGACACAAAAACTGCACCGGTAAAACCTGGTACAAAACCTGGTACAACACCAAAACCAAAACACCCATTTCAACCGGACCCTAATAAAAAAGGTGCTCCAAAAGCAATAAAAAAAGAATTACCAAGTTTTTTAACATTTAATGCGTTAGGTCTTAACAAATAATAATTATGAGTGCAAATCTTAAAATGGAAAAAGCGATTATCGCTAAAAAAATATTAGAAAAAAAATTAGTTAACGAAGGATTAACTAATAACGAAAAATTAGTTTTAAGTGAAATTAAAACTCGTTTAAATGAAGCACCGGTTAGTTATGATGGTCCTGAAAGAATGGAACCGGGTATTGAAAGACAAATTAATCAAAGACAAACACCATATGCTGAAAATCCTATGTTACCACAAGATGGTGATAGAGATTTTATTGAGTTAATTACATCACAAAGATTTAAGGACTCAGTAGAGAAAGTAAGAAGATTTTTAGGTGATACTACACCAATACAAGGGAATAATCCAATGATGGGACTAATGAGTTCTATTATGGGTAGTTTACAACAAATTAAAAGAGTTGAGGTTCAACATAAAGAATATCTTGAAAATTTAGCTGTTAATTTAGTTAAAAAAGAATTAGGTATTCCTGAAGGACAATTACAATTTGATGTTGAATTGGTTAGTGGTATGATGGGTGCTGCTGAAGGTATGCAAACACAATCACAAGAACCTGATGAGGAAGAAGTGGAAGACGCTTTTAAAGAAGGTGAAGAACACCAAGAAGAAATGGAAGACTTTATGGATTCTATGGAAAAATTCAATTTAGAAAAAGCAAAAAGAAGAATGATTAACTCATTAGTTCAAGGTGCGGCTTTTAAAGGTGGACATATGTATGTTTTAGTGAGTAACGAGATTAATAGATTAAGCCCTGAACTATTAAATTTATATGGTGTTACACAATCATTAATGGAACACTTATATTGGTTATATCCTGATATGGAAGGAATGGCAGGTTCCGGTGGTGGTCAAATGGGACAATCAGAATCTGACCCTGAAACTGACCCACCAACAATTAAAGCAAAGGCATTTACATTTCCATTATTAGTTCACGAGATAGTTAAAGGTATTTATTCTTTATATGGTGACCAAGGATTACCAAACGACCCTGTTCAAAGAAGTATGGTTCTTAGAGCCGAAGATACATTACCATCAGAAATATGGGATTCAAGATTGGGACCAATTTTTTGGGAAAAATTTAGAGACGCTTGGCCTGATAAATTATATAAAGATGACCAAAGACACCTTCAACAGTATTTATTTATGAGATTCTCTCAATTAGAGGCGAAAGACTTGGCAAATTTATCGAAAGCATTTTTAGCGGATAAACCTGAGGCTAAGGAAGTTTTTGACAGAATGGTTAATGAAATCGTAGAGATTCTTAAAAAACACAAATATGAATCAAAAATGTCTGATGACAATGATGATAGTGATGATAGTGATGATAGTGATAATTACGGAAATAATGATGATGATTTTGATGACTTAGATGACTTAGACGATATTGATTTATCCGCATTAGGTTTCTAAAAAAAAATAAAATTAAAGTAAAACCCTCTTTTATTAACTTAATTGAGGGTTTTGATATTTATATATAAATGTTTATATGAGTTTAACAAAAGAACAAGTATTAATTGAATACGTAAAATGTGCTAGAGATGTTGAATATGCCCTTAGAACGTACTTAGAAACATACGATAATACGGTTAAAAAATATGTTCCATTGGAACTTTTTCCTGACCAAGTTGCATTACTTAACGACTACGAAGAATACAATGAGAATATAGCATTAAAGTACAGACAGGCTGGTGTGTCAACAGTTACCGCAGCTTGGATGTCACGAAAACTTGTATTTGCTAAAAAAGCTACTCCCGAAAAAATATTGATTATTGCCAATAAGTTGGATACTTCATTGGAGATGGCAAACAAAATAAAGGCATTCGTTTCTCAATGGCCTTCTTGGACCGGTGTAGAATTTGATAAAACAAAAAATTCCCAAAAACATTATAAATTAACAAATGGGTGTGAGGTTAAAGCCGTTGCAACATCTAAAGATGCCTTGCGTGGATTTACACCTACCATACTTGTATTTGACGAGGCGGCGTTTATTGAAGCCGATAGTGATTTTTGGTCTGCGTGTATGGCGTCCCTATCTACGGGGGGTAAAGTAATTGTGGTTTCAACACCAAACGGATATGACCAAATTTACTATGAAATATATGACCAAGCATTACGTAATATGAATGACTTCAAAATTACGGAGATGTTTTGGTATAGAGACCCAAGATACACTAGTGACTTATTTTTAGTTAAAACTGATGATATAATTCATTTTTTATTAAATAAAGAAGACTATAACCCTGACGATTTTCTTGATTGGTCAAAAATACCATATGCAAATAGAAATTACAAAGAATTAAGGGTTCTTATGGATGCCGGATATAAACCTTGTTCATCTTGGTTTGAGGCGATGGTAAAAAAATTAAAATACGATAAACGTAAGGTATCTCAGGAGTTGGAATGTAACTTCTTAGGTTCCGGAGATAACGTATTTGATTCTGTTATGATGCAGAAAATTCGTGAGAATATGGTATTGGAACCAAAACAAAAATTAATGGGTAATGCCCTTTGGATTTGGAAGGAACCGGTAATTGGTCATAAATATATTATGGGTGTCGACGTTTCTCGTGGGGATTCTGAGGATTTTAGTTCATTCCAAATTGTGGACTTTGACACACAAGAACAAGTTGCCGAATACGTTGGTAAATTACCTCCGGATACTATGGCGGAAATTTGCCATAAATGGGCGACAATATATTCTTGTTTTGTTGTTATTGATATCACTGGTGGTATGGGGGTTTCAACATCAAGAAAATTACAAGAGATGAATTACAAAGATTTGTATGTTGACGGTGTTGATAGTGCGAACAAATGGAAATATGACCCAAAAGCTGCTGAGAAAATTCCGGGAATAAACTTTAATAATAAAAGGGTTCAAATTATAGCATCATTTGAAGAAGTGATGAGACACGGATTTAGAATTTATAGTTCTCGTTTGTATAATGAGATGAACACCTTTGTTTATATCAATGGTAGACCTGACCACCAAAAAGGTCATCACGATGACTTAATTATGTCTATTGCTATGGCAACTTATGTTGCTGAGTCATCATTCAGTAAATTAACAAAAGTTACCGAACAGACCAAAGCAATGTTAGAGTCTTGGGCTGTAAGTAATAATGAAGTAGTATCTAAAAATTTAGAATTTAACCCGGTTATACCAAATTATTATGGAACAAATCCAAATCAAATGGGACAACAAAGTATTTCAAAAGAAGATTATATGAAATATGGTTGGTTATTTGGAGGTAGGTAATATTTATAAAATAAAACCAAATGGGATTTGTAAATAGAAAAAAATCAGGTAATATATTTGCGGGGTCAAGACTAGTCGTTGATGGTCAGGGAATTTATAATGTTAAAATTCTTAAATTTGGTCCTGAACGACAAAAATCTCCTTTAGAATTTTTCAGACCAGTTGTTGTTCCTCAACCAATACCGGCACCATTATGTGATTTTAATGGTATTATATTTATGACCCCAACTCCAACACCAACAAATACTGTTACTCCAACAGTAACTCCAACACTAACACCTACAAATACTGTAACACCTACTAATACGGTCACACCAACTCCAACACCAAGTTGTAATTGTACTTATATTGATGTTACAATAACTGAAATTGATTTGATACTTGCAATAGGTAATACAGACCCCAATGATAATAATTCGGTTTTTGTTAAATATCGTAATTGCGGTGGAGGATTAGTAAGTAAACGATATACAATTGATGGAACATTTTTAAACGACATTTGTGCAAATTCAGGTACTGAACCCAGTGTGTCATATTTTCGCAATAATAACCAACAGTCTGCGTCTAGTACTGCAGTAAATAATGGACAATGTTGTACCCCTCCAACACCCACTCCGACAATAACTCAAACACCAACTCAAACTCCAACGACAACTGTGACTCCAACTATAACACCGACAAATACATAATCTATACAGAATAATTAAAAAATATTTATAATTTCAATATGTCAACATATATTCTAATAACAACTGAAAACTACGACGGTCAAATGGGTCAAATAACGTTCTACCCATCAGCGGGTGGTACAATTAATTTGGGTTCAGTTTTGTTACCTTATGAATATTATACTGACGATTTTTATGGGAGATATAGTATTTACATTCCAAGTGAAGATGTTACTTGTGAATTTAGACTTATTACACCAACACCAACAAAAACTCCTACAAAAACTCCTACAAATACTCCTACAAATACCCCAACAAAAACTGTTGCACCAACTATTACACCTACCATAAGTGTTTCACCCACAAAAACTCCAACGGTTACACCAACAAATACCTCAACTTTAACCCCAACTCCAACGAAAACTCAAACTCCAACACCAACGGTAACTAGAACACCAATACCTACTAGAACACCTACTCAAACACCAACACCTACGGTTACAACAACTAGAACACCAATACCAACTAGAACGCCAACACCATCGGTAACTAAAAGTCCAATACCTACTACAACACCTACTCAAACACCAACACAAACACCTACACAAACACCTACGAAAACCGTTACTCCAACTATAACACAAACTCCAACAATAACTAAAACACCAACACCAACAAAGACTGTAACTCCGACTATAACACCAACAAACACTGTAACTCCAAGTATAACACCTACGAGAACCGTTACTCCAACTATAACACCAACAAACACTGTAACTCCGACTGTAACACCAACTTGTGCAAGACCTGTTGGATTAACAGATTTTTCTTTTAAGTCTTGTCGAGGTCTTCCAGGTCCTTGTGTTAATTTCACCAGTAGTCTAACCGCTGCGTGTAACGCTCAGCAAACTGGAACAGGAAGTTTTGGTGGACAGATACATCAAGCTGCGAGTTTAACAATTGGTCAAAATGTTTACTCTACAAGTTTAAGTACAAGCTGTGACTTAATCCCTACAGGATATTATATTGTTGGAGATGACGTTCTTAATGACCCTATTGTTCAAGTTATTAACGGAGTTATTGTTAGTTTACCAAGTTGTCCATAATAAATGGAAGATATAATTGGACAATAACTGATGGAGGAGGTGGTTTTCAATTTTAATTGGAATATTAATAGCGGAGGTCCAATATAATAAAACAAAGTATTTATTAAAGGATAATAAGATTTAGATTTTTAATATGGAAAATAATCAAAATAATAATATGACAGTATGGCAACGTTTATCGAGTGCCTTTGGTCCTAATGCTCAATTAGGTCAAGATTACCCTGTTTATAAATTAGATAAGAAGGAGTTATTAAAAACAACTTCTCAAGCAGAATACGAAAGAGAAAAATTACAAGCCCAACAAACTTACTATTTAGCCAATCAATGGACTAAGATTGAAAGTAATTTATATACCCAAGCCGTTTATTATGAACCAACAAGACTAGCGTCATTCTACGATTATGAATCGATGGAATATACTCCTGAAATATCGGCAGCGTTGGATATCTATGGTGAAGAGTCAACTACGGTTGACCAAAATGGTTTTATGTTACAGATTTATTCTGAATCAAAAAGAGTTAAAGGTATATTAGCCGATTTGTTTAACAACGTTTTAGATATTAATACAAACTTACCTATGTGGACAAGAAACACTTGTAAATATGGTGATAACTTTGTGTACCTAAAATTAGATGCTGAAAAAGGTATTATTGGTTGTATGCAATTACCAAATATTGAAATTGAACGTTTGGAAAGAGGTATGGCGGCAAAATCAGCAAACCTTGAAGAACCTATAGAAAATAAAGGTTTAAGGTTTAAATGGAAAGCAAAAGATATGGAGTTCAACTCTTGGGAGATTGCTCATTTCCGTTTATTAGGTGATGATAGAAAACTTCCTTATGGAACATCTATGTTAGAAAAAGCAAGACGTATTTGGAAACAATTATTATTATCCGAAGATGCTATGTTAATTTACAGAACATCAAGAGCACCTGAAAGACGTGTATTTAAAGTATTCGTTGGTAATATGGATGATAAAGATGTTGAGGCATATGTACAACGTGTTGCAAACAAATTCAAAAGAGACCAAGTTGTTGATGGTAAAACAGGTAACGTGGATATGAGATTTAATCAAATGGCTGTTGACCAAGATTATTTTATTCCTGTTCGTGACCCTGCGGCAACATCACCAATTGATACATTACCGGGAGCTCAGAACTTAGCAGAGATTGCTGATATCGAATATATTCAAAAGAAATTATTAACCGCTCTTCGTGTTCCTAAAGCGTTTTTAGGGTTTGAAGAAGTAACCGGTGATGGTAAAAATTTATCATTGATGGATATTCGTTTTGCAAGAACAATTAATAGAATACAGAAATGTATGATTGCCGAATTAAATAAAGTCGCAATCATTCATTTATTCTTATTAGGATTTGAGGATGAATTATCAAACTTTACATTAGGATTAACAAACCCATCTTCTCAAGCGGACTTATTAAAAGTTGACCTTTGGAAAGAAAAAATATTATTATACAAAGACGCTGTTACCGCGATTGAAGGTATTGCTCCGGTATCAGTATCGTGGGCTAAGAAACACGTATTAGGATTCTCTGATGATGAAATCAAATTAGATTTACAACAACAAAGAATTGAGAAAGCCGTTGGTGCTGAATTAACTAATACCGCAACAATTATCACTCATACAGGTATCTTTGATAATATTGATAAATTATACGGAAACCCTGCATCCGGAACAACAGCAGGAGCCCCTCCACCTGCTGAAGGTGGTGGAGGAGGAAGTTTTTCAAGTTTAGGTGGTGGACCTGAATTAGGTGGACCACCAGGAGGACCTGAATTAGGTGGAACACCTGAAGAGGCACCGGGAGCACCGGCACCAGCGGCACCGGCACCTGAAGAAGAAACAATTCCTGAAACATTACAACGTGATAACTTAAAAATATTGGTAGAAATAGGGTCAATGACTGAGGACGATTCATATATTGATTTATCTAGAGGAAAAAATTCTTTAGGGGAAATTGAGAAACAATTAGGAAAACTTCTAAAAGATTGATATTTATATTAAAAAACAAATTATGAAATTCGGTATATTAAAATCAAAAATAGAAAATGTGTTATTGGAATCATACAAAAACAACACATTTAAGGATGAATTAAAAACATTCAAAAAACTTGTTATTGAGAATAAAAATGTTGCAAAAATATTTTATCTTTATGATGAGTTAAATACCCCTAAAGGGTTAAACGAATCTTACAGTAATGATTATATCAATGAATGTATTAAAATTTACGAGAATACCGTAAACAAAATAAAACAATCAGATATTAATCAAATTGTTGCTTGGGTTGGAAATAAAAATGTTGAAAGTAACTATACTGATATTGATACTTTATTATCTAGCGATATATTAACTATTGAATCAAAAATTAAAAGTAGAAAAATTATTTCGGAATCTCTTAGAAAATTACCTATAACAACCACTAAAGGTATTGAATTACCATTGAGTACTATGGTAAGTGTTGCAAACAAAACTATTAAAAACTATATTGATGGATTAAATGAGTCTGATAAAAAAGAACTTATTAATCTATTGTCAGAAGATAATTCCTTACTAATTGAAAAATATATAACTCTAAAAGAAAGTGTTGTTGAGAAATTAAACAATATGAAAGATTCATCTGATGATAATTCAGTGAAGAGCAGAATTGATGAAACCTTAACTAAGGTACTTTCTGAGAAGTTTGATAAGTTATCTTACTTTAAGTTAAAAGGTTTAAACGAGAATCTTTAATCGTTATCTGAATAATACTTTTTTTGAACGTGGATGGCTTTGGCAATCTCCGCTCTTCTTATTACAGACGGTTTCTTAAATTCTTTTCTTTTTACCAATTCAGAACTTTGTCGTGTTTTGATAACTTTACTTTTATAAAGTTTCAAAGCTCTCTCAATTGTCGTGTTTTTATCTAATTTTACTATTATCATATAATAACATATATCTTATTCCTACAAAAAAGTTTTGACTACCACAAATATTTCCTCTATTTTTATTGAAAATAAACAGGAAATTATGAAATTTAATGAAAAAGGGGAAAACCTCCAACATTACCGGATTCAAAACCGCTAAGATTATTTATGGAACAGTTGATTCCGTAGAATTAAAATCACTTTACTTAAACATCCAAACTTGGGTGGAACCAATTATCGATTGTGATAAATGGACCCGGACAGTTCTCAATCTGAGCAGAGCCATAAAACATTCCATATATGATTCATTAAACAAAAAAATATTTGACACTAAATTTATTGTTGACTTAGATTTAAGGTCGAGTGGTCTAAAATACGGAAAAAAATCATTTATGAATTTAGAAATTAATTTCTTCATTATCCAACCGGGTATTGATTTCAAAGATGACGAAATAAAAAATTCATTAATTAATATTACATCTAAAATTTTTACAGATAATTTTAAAAACAATGAATATTTTAATTTTTATTTAACCAAAAAATCCAAATATACCAAAGAATTGACACAATTTGAGAATGTTTAATATTTATAGATAAAACATTTAAGATGAATTTGAAAATATTAAACCCAACTGAAGTTGGTAAAGGTATATTAGTTGAATACGATGCGGGGTATATTAATCCCACAGAAGGTCGTAATGTCGAAATCATTAAAGAATCAAAAGGAATGTTAGACCATTCAAAACCATTTGAATTCTATGCGGTTTTACAAAAATATAATACACCAAATAGAAACGGTAGAATATATCCGGAACGTATATTAAAAAGAGAGGCTGAGAATTATAAAAAAATGATTAATAAGGGAATAGCTCTTTCTGAGTTAAATCACCCGGAATCGTCTTTAATTGATTTAGATAGAGTATCACACGCCATCACTGAAGTATGGTGGGAAGGAAATGTATTAATGGGAAAGATTAAATTACTTACATCTCCGGGATTCCACGAAAGTGGGGTTTGTTCAACCAAAGGTGACTTAGCAGCAAACTATCTAAGACAAGGTGTGACATTAGGTATCTCATCAAGAGGTGTTGGGTCTTTGAAAAAAGTGGGTGAACAAAATGAAGTACAAGATGACTTTGAGTTAATTTGTTTTGACTTAGTATCATCTCCTTCAACTCCGGGAGCGTATCTTTTCCAAAACCCTGATGATAGATTTAACTATGAAGAAAACCTTGAAGAAGAAAATAAAATGAAAGTTGAGAGACAAGTTGGTGAAACTGGAAACAAATCTCTTGACTTAATGAAAAAATTAAACGATTATTTAGGATATTAAACTAAATAGAAAAAAAATTATGGACGAAAAGTATTTCATTGCAAAAATTACGTTAGACTCAGTTGATGAGGCATCAGGAAAGATTAAAAAATTAAGAGAAGAAAAATTAGTTAGTGGTTACAACCCTACAGATGTAGAAGCAAAAGTTACTAAAGTTTTTGAAAACTACACTATGGAGTGGAGAATCACAGCAATTGTTGAAAGTAAAATTGATGAAGTGATAGAATAAGATTTATATTCAATAATTAACTAAGGAGACAGAAATGTTTCCTTTTTTTGTGCTTTTATTTTTTTGGTAATATTTATGGTAATAATAAAAACCTGTTATGAAATTAGTAAAAATTAAACTTTTTTCATAATGGGAGATATTTATATATTAAAATAACGTAAACACAAATGGCAAAAGAAAAATCTTTAGTTGAAGAAGCTATCATCCAAATGAAAAATTTGGAAGAAGCGGTAGCGGAAAATGCAAAAGGAATACTTGCTTCGACAATGTCGCAAGAAATCAAAGAACTAGTAAAAGAATCTCTAACTGAACAAGATGATGATGATGAGATTAACACTGACATTGATGTTGAAGAACCGGAATCTGATGACATCGCCAATATCGAATTTGGTGATGAAGATGATGAAGAAGAAGGTGATGATACTGATATTGATAACATTGACTTAGGTATCGGTGATGACGACGAAGAAGGTGACGAAGACGACTTAGAAGACGTTGAAGACGACGACGAAGACGAAGAAGATACCATTGACCTTACTGACGTTGACGACGATGAAGAAATTCTTAGAGTTTTTCAATTGATGGGACCGGATGATAATATTGTTGTAACAAAAGACGACAAAGGAAACACCCACCTTAAAGATGAAGAAACAGGTAAAGAATATATGATTGTCGGAGAAAGCGAAGAAAACGAAGGTGAAATGTTTGAAGAATGGAACGAAGGAGACGAAATTTATGACCAAATGGAAGAAGAATCTATTGAGGAAATCGTTGAAAGAATGTTTAATTCTGATAATGAAGAATTAGAAGAAGATGATTTATATGGAATGGACGAAGAAATCGTTTATGAAATTGAAATGGATGAAGATGATTCTGAAACATATGATATGGAAGGAGATTATATGGACCCAGTTATGGAATCTAAAAAAATGTCTATCAAACCTAAAGGTGTTGGAATGGGAAGTCCAAAATTCAAATATAACGCAAAACCTAACCAAGGAACAGGATTCAAAACAAATATGAAAGAAGGTCCTAAATCTGTTGGAACAGGTAAAGCAAAATTTGATTACAAAGACGGAGAAAATTTAGACGGTGAATTTAAAGCAATTAAAAAATCACCGGTTAAAAAATCACCGGTTAAAAAAGTGGAAACAAAAGAGGCTTCTCGTACTTTAGGTGCAGGGTCTAATTTTAGAAAAGGTGGTTTACCAAAACCAAAAGCTCATTCATCATTTAATACTGCAATCAAAGAAAGTGCTACTAACAAAGAAGTACAAATTCTTAGAGAGAAAAATGAAGAGTACAGAAAAGCACTTAATATTTTCCGTAATAAATTAAATGAAGTTGCGGTATTTAATTCAAACTTGGCTTACGCTACACGTTTGTTCACTGAACACTCAACATCAAAACAAGAAAAAATTAACATTTTAAGAAGATTTGATAGTGTTGAAACTATCAAAGAATCTAAAAATTTATATCAGTCCCTTAAAAATGAATTATCTGCGGGAACTAAATCTCAACCTATGAACGAATCTCTTGAGAACAAAATCGCTAAAGCACCTGCAACAGGTTCAGCGGTTAACTTAATTGAATCTAAAACATATGAGAATCCACAGTTCTTGAGAATGAAAGATTTAATGGCAAAATTAAAATAAAAATAAACTAAAAACAAATAAAAACCAAAAAAAATGGGAGCATTATTAGAATCAGGTCTTGTTGGTAACATTGGGTTAAAACACCTTAAAGTTATTAAAGAAGATACTATTAACAAATGGGATAAATTAGGATTCCTAGAAGGTCTTAAAGGACACTTAAAAGAAAACGTAGCTCAATTATATGAGAACCAAGCGTCTTTCTTAATTAACGAAGCTACTTCAGATGGTTCATCAGGTTCATTTGAAACTGTTGTATTTCCAATCGTAAGAAGAGTTTTCTCAAAATTATTAGCTAACGATATTGTATCTGTACAAGCTATGAACTTACCAATCGGTAAATTATTTTACTTCATTCCTAAAATTCAAGGATATGAAAGTGGAAGTCAAAATATGATTGATAACCAAGCAGGTGGTGACCACTACTCTCCAATCGGAGCTCCAAATGGACCAACAACTCAAGACGCTGGATACACAGGAGCACAAGCTTACAAGAAAAATCTTTATGATTTATTCTATGAAGGAAATGAGGCTGGTTTAGACCCAGCAGGTTTATTTGATTATTCAAAAGGTTCTTTCTCATCTGTAACTGCGGTTACTAATGTTGTAATTTGGTCAAATGGTCAGTTAGTTACATCTGCCGCAGGTTATAACAATCAAAACGTAAGAAAAGTTTTAGTAGGTGTTTCAGGATTTACTGCTTCAGGTGCTGGAAAATTAATCGGACCTGATGGTAATGAAATGGATACTGAGACTTTCTTATCAGATTTAAAAATTTATGCTAATAGCTTCGCACCATTCTCAGCAAGTACTTCTTGTGGAAGTATTATCTCAGGTTCTACTTCAACACCAACACCACAATCATTATTGTTCAGAGTAGTAACTCAACAATATGGTAAAGGTATCGTTCAATATGGTTCAACTACTACAACAACTTTCCCAGGTAATGCTGCAACAGGTGGTAACGGTGGTTCATTCTACGATGTTTGTGATGCTGAAGGTGTAATCTATTTAGAAATTGATTTATCTTGTCCGGTATGTGCAACTTGTGAAGGTGAAACTTTAGACGGATACACAGGTACTACAATTGGTACATTAGCTCAAACAGGATTCACAGCTGTTTACAGAAGATATAAAGAAATGGAATTTGAAGATAAAATCGGTGAGGTTTCTTTCGACTTACAATCTGTAACAGTTTCTGTAACTGAAAGAAAATTAAGAGCACAATGGTCTCCTGAGTTAGCTCAAGAC
>Ga0315904_10006508_pt1 | contig 15971 bp, 15 predicted proteins | sample LakEriMetagenome_6_FD_203529 | JGI IMG/M metagenome (GOLD analysis project Ga0315904, IMG submission 203529) | Freshwater fungal communities from buoy surface, Lake Erie, Ohio, United States - Buoy 12 MA120 | ecosystem: Environmental > Aquatic > Freshwater > Lake | place: USA: Lake Erie, Ohio... | reverse complement strand
ATGACGACGAGCTCACTCTCCTCGGAGAGAAAGTCGCGCGACTGGAACAGGGCGCCGAGCACCGGCAGTTTCTTCAGACCCGGAACTTGGTCGAGGTTCTGGCGATCTTTTACCGAAATCAGGCCGGCCATCATCATCGAGCCGCCGGAAGGCAACTCGATCGTAGATTCGGCGCGCCTCACGGTCAGACCAGGCAGCGTTACACCCTCGATCTGGATCACGTTGCCTTCTTCGTCGATGGTGGTGCGGCTTTCACCCTGGAATGCTCCCTGGGAGGTCAGCTCCGAAACCTCGGTCGAGACCTTGAGGGATATGCGCCCTTCGGACAGAACCACCGGCGTGAACGCCAGGCCAACACCGTAGGGCTTGAATTCCACCGTGATGATGCCCTGGTTGTCCTGGCCCACCGGCACAGGGAATTCACCGCCGGCAAGGAACTTCGCGCTTTCGCCAGACATCGCAACCATGGTTGGTTCTGCCAGCGTCTTGACGACCCCGATGCGCTCCAGCGCGTTGAACGCTGCACCGATGCGGGCCTGCAGGTCATCACCAACATAGTTGGTATAAGCTGCCGAGCCGCCGATACCCCCGAGCGGCCGGCCCTGGATCGGGAAACCTAAATCGCTGCTGATTTTGCCAGTGCCGCTGAAGGGCAAACCCGGCACAAGTGCAGTGTCCCCTGTACTGACAGGCGGCGAACCGAGGAAGAGCTGCTTTTCGACGAGATTGGCGAGATCGCCCCAGTTCGGTACGCCGGACAGGTTTATTCCGAGCTGCTTGATGACGTTGCGCTGCATCTCGACGATGCGCACTTCGAGCAAGACCTGGTCGGGAGCCAGTACGCTCAGCATGTTGACGATCTGCGGGGCGCCGTCGCCGCTCGGAAAATAGGCAGCAACAAGCTGGCGCACCCGGTCCGACTGGGACATGTCGTCCACCGATCCCGTCATCACAATGCTGCCATTCATGCTCTCGAGCTTGACGCGGGCATCAGGCACATGGCGGGCTATGGTGTCTTTCAATGCAGCCATGTCGGTTTCGACATGCAGAGACAGGTCAAGCAATGTGTGGCCGGAACGGTCGAATATCAGCGCGCTCGTCTGGCCGTACTTTACACCGCGAAAAATGATCCGCTGCGAGGTCTGGACCACGGCATCGGCGATTTCCGGATTGGCGATCACCACTTCGGCTGCGGGAGCCTCAAGCTCGATGATCATCGATTTGTTGACGCCGACCGTGATGGTGCGCGAATTTGTGCTGTCACCGGCGGAGGTGATGACGGTGCCCATGCCTGTGGGGCCAGACTGCGCCGGCGCCGGCAAAGCGGGGCCGAGGACCAGAACCGCTGAGACAGCTATCATTTTCAGGATACGCATGTTCAGTTGCCTCCCACGCCGGCAGGTGAAGGCTGGCCGTTCCGAATGATCGTGATGCCCGATCCGGCCGCGTCATCATCGCCTTCAAGAAGTTCGATACGGGGGCTGCGGTCCGTGCCGCTGGCCATCTGGTCAAGCGGGCGCAGCGACAGGGACACTTCCCCGCGGCGCAGCGACAGGGCCAGCAGTTCAGCTTCCTGAGGTGAAACCTCCAGCGTGGCGGTGCTGCCGAGGCGGGCTGTCTCACCTTCTGCGTTGGTCGCGAAGTTCTGGTCGATCGCCAGCACACGGACGTTCTTCACGATCGTGGTGGCTACCGTGCGCGCTTGGATGCCGCGCGTGTCGTCTTGGACCTGATCATAGGTAAAGATCAGATCGACCCGGTCATTTGGCATAATGAAGCCGCCGGAAGCCGATTCGGCGGAAATCTCAACCGACACGGCCCGCATCTCGGGATCCATCATCGAGGCAAGCAGTCCCTGATCGCCCCTGATGACCACTTTTTGTGGCAGGAGGGGCTCGCCCTTGTAGAGGGCCGCCTTGACGACGGCGCCGGTCAGCGTCTCGATCGAGTCCGGGACCGCAGTCTGGACGTAGTAGCCTTCGACCAGGTTGGCCTCCGGCCAGGGCGCCCACTCAAGGTGTTCCGCCTTGATCGTCTCGCCGATGGCGAAGTCGCGCAGGACGGTCAGCACTTGGACTTCAGAGACTTCCCGCTCCTCGATCTGCAGTTTTTCCTGCAAGACGGTCTCGGTCACGACTTGCGGCTGGCTCAGCTGCATAACCAGGAAGGCTGCGCCTCCCGCGGCGGCCAGTGCCAGAATAAGTATGATGATCCGTATCGGCGACATAAGGCGCCACTCCTCTTACTCTAGGTCGTCCGGCCAGCGCCGGACGCGGCAAGCCTTCTCAATCAAGACAAATTCGCACGCTGCGCCTAAAGGAGTGTTAACCGGCAAAGCCAGTGGATTCATAAAAGCGGGCGAGCAGCGGAGAGGCTGACCCGGCGATGATCGCCCCCCCGGCAATCGCTACGCCGTATGGCACCCCGGCCTTCGGCTCGAAGGGCGCGCGCATGAAGCCCGGAACCGCAGCTGCCGGGAAGCTCCGCTTACCAACCAAAAGCAACAGCGCGCAGGCGCCGCCCACGATGGCCATCCAGTAGACAAAGGGAAAAGCGGCCGCCGGGCCCATCCAGAGAACGACGGCGGGAATCATCTTGGCGTCCCCTCCCCCAAAGATCCGAAAGGCGAACAAGCCGACGGCGATCACGAAGGCGAGCCCGCCAGCCAACAGGTGACCGCCGAGTATCTCGGGCGGAATGCCGGACACGAGCCCGGCCGGTACAAAAAGGCCGGCAATCGTGAGGTTCAGCCAATTCGGAATCGTCAGGCGATTGATGTCATGAAGGGCAGCAAAAATGCACAGGGCCAGGAAAAGGCCCGAGAGAACGATGAGAATCATGGCGGCAGCTCCGGTTCGGAAAGCCCGGACACGTTGCCTCAAAAGGTTGAACGAAGCCTTTCCTGAAGCGGCGCCGTGTGGGCCCGGAATCGAAAGAGCCGCCAGGCAAGCCCGGCGGCTCCATAGTCAGTCACACTGACCGAGGTCGATTAGACTTCGATTGCGTCAGCAACAGTGTTGAACGCCGTGCCGGTCTGCTCACCGAGAGCGGTGACACCGCCGATGATGGCGACAGCGATCAGAGCGGCGATGAGGCCGTACTCGATAGCGGTTGCGCCCGACTCGTCTTTAAGAAAACGTGCAAACATTGGAAACTCCCATCATTCGTTTTGGACATGCCCCGGCTTGAACTTTTTTTCCCGGAACGAAACAAGGTTTACACGTACAGAGTTCCGATCTGATTGAAGAAATCAGAAAATTCGTGAAGCTGTGTAAGGCTTTCATTTACCGTGCCTGAAGCAACCAGGAAGACGCTTTATGGAGGCCATGCACGTCTCGGCCACTCTGCATATAGAGAGCATGACAGCGCCGCTGCGCAGGGCGGCGGACCGGGGCATGCCGACTGTATGCGATGCGGCCCAGGAAATTTCCGGTTAGGATTCAGTAAACCATAATCTGGAATAATATGATCACCCTGTATGCTGGAGTGTCCGTACGATGACGATCTGCCTGAAAGCTGCCGCGTTCGGCGCCGTCGCCCTCTCTTTCGCCTCGGCGGCCTGGGCCGATCAACTGTTTGTCGAAGCCAGCAAGACGATCCCGCTGCCGATCAATGGCGCCGCGTCCAGCATCATCATCGGCAACAAGAACATAGCGGATGTCAGCGTACACAACGAAAACCTGCTGTTCGTGACCGGCAAGAGCTATGGAACCACGAACCTGCTGGTTTTCGACAAGGCCGGCCGCGAGATCTATAGCTCGGATGTGCTGGTCACCACCAATTCTGCCTCGCTGGTCACGATCAACCGGGCCGGCCAATCCTACACCTACAACTGCTCTCCCAATTGCAAGGCGGTGCTCAGCATCGGTGACGAGGCAGGTCATTTCGCCACCCTGATCGACCAGCAGCTCCAGTCGCAAACTCTGACCGAAGGCGAATAAGGGCTGGCGTTAACGCTGCCTTTTCCAGGTCGATAGTATTTGAGCAAACGCTGAAACCTGCCGCAAACCGGCGTGTGCTAGTTCGGTTGTCTGTGAATCATCAGGGGATCGGAAAGATGTTCGGCGTTCTCGAATTCAGCCTTGCCGCACGCCTCAGGTCGCGCTGGCAGCGTTTTGCTGAAGACCGGCGCGGCGCCGCGGCGGTCGAATTTGCGATGATCGCGGCCCCCTTCTTCTTTCTCATCTTCGGTCTTCTCGAAGTGTGTCTGCTCTTCATCATGACCACCGTCATGGAGAATGCGATCTCCGAAGCCTCGCGCCCCCTTCGCACGGGTGAGGCTCAAGGCTCTGGAATGACCGAAGCGCAGTTCCGCCAGGCGTTCTGCGCCGAGTTACTCGAAATTCTTGATTGCGATACGCGCCTTTCGATTGATGTCCGCACGGTCTCTGACTTCGCCTCGACGCCGACAGGCTCTGCCCTGGACGCAGACGGCAACCTCGAGAATGACGACTTCGTGTTCCAGCCCGGCGGCGCCAACGACATCGTGGCCGTTCGCGCGTTCTACGAGTGGGATCTGATCACTCCGGTTCTGTCGCAGCCGCTCGTCAACATGGCCGGCAACAAGCATCTCATTCAGTCCAACGCCGTATTCCGCAACGAACCGTTCGGGAGCTGACATCATGCCCCTTCGATCTGCTCTTCCCCTGCTCACCCGCCGTACTCGTCGGCGCGCCATCCCGGGCATCTGGTACAACGAGAAAGGCGTTTCGGCTATCGAGTTCGCGCTGATCGCACCGCTCATGGTGCTGATCTATTTCGGCTGTATCGAGCTTAACCTGCTGATGCGCGTTGACCAGCGCGTGACCACGACCGCCTCGAGCCTTGGAGACCTGACGGCGCGCCTGGCAACGGTCAGTGACGCTGACATGCAGGAACTTTTCAACGCCGCATCCGTGACGATGCAGCCCTATCCCATACAAACCGCCCGCATGCGGATAACGTCCGTGGTCGACAATGGCAACGGCCAGACCCGCGTTACCTGGTCGGACGGGTACAATGTCCTTCCCTATACCACAGGAGCCCTGATCACGGTTCCGAACGGTCTCGTGCCAAGCCCGGGTTCGGTCATTGTTGCGGAAGTCGAGTTCGACTACGAAAGCACGCTGGGCGTGGTACTGGATGCCTCGCAGACCCTGAACGACGTTTTCTACCTGCGGCCGCGCCGGGTTACCCAGATTGCCCGCTCGACAGACGGTAATCCTGCAACCGGCTTCGGGCCTTCGAGCTAGGCTGCTGTCGATTCAACGGCAGCGGGCTCATTCCTGACCGTCAGCAGTACCGCGAGACCGACGAAAAACAGCACCGCGATGGCCGACATGCCGATACGCTGATCACCTGACATGCGGGTGAAATACTCGATCATCATGGGACCAAGCCAAACCGTTACCGTCCCTGCAATGGCGAAGAGACCGAAGAACTCCCCGCGCATATTTGGCGGCGCGACATGTATCAGCATTGAGCGGCTTGAAGAGATGTTCGCGGTGGCAAAGACGGCGATCAACGCCCCTTGCCCCAGATAGATAAGATCCGACGACCCAGAGAAGAATGGCCAATCATTCAGTTTGACGTCCGGCAACAATCCGAAGAACGCAGATTCGCGCGTGATCGACAGCCCGAGAAACAAAATCAGCACAATTGCGGCGAGTTCAACGATCAATGCGTTCTTCGGCCCAAGGCGTTGATCTAGCCACCCGCCGAAAACGCCGCCGATCACGGCCCAGGCCGACGCCCAGATTGCATAGATTGTCAGCTCGATCAGCCCCCATCCAAGGAACAGGCTGACATAAACGGCGCCCATCGTCAGCAGCGCAAACATGCCGTCTGCGTAAATTGTTCGCGCTATCAGAAACTTGAACGCTTCACGGTGGTGCGCCGCGCGTTTGATGGTTCGCAGCACACCCTTCGCGCCTTCGGTAATCGCGGTCACCGGCGAGGTGCCCTTTATCCCCGTGTCGCGCGAATGCAGAAAGAAGTACCACATCGACAGGGTCATCCAGACAGCGCAAATCGGACCGGCGATGCGGAACTGTTCGTACCTGGCGGTATCAATTCCGAAGAAGGGTTCCTTGGCGGGCCAACCAATCGCATCCGGCAAGGCGAAGAAGAAAACGATGCCGACGAACATGATGGTCGCTGCCGCGTTCCCGAGCGCGAGTCCCAATCCGGATACCGCCGGCAAGGCTGATGGCGCCGCCGCATCGGGGAGCATCGAATTGTGGGCCACCTCGCTATAGCTGTAGCAGACATATGCAGTGATCAGCAGCGCCATGATAGCGCCGGTCGACAGGCCTTCAGGGCCAGGGATTGCCCACCAGAGTGACATGCTCACCAAAGTGATCAGCGACAAGCAAAGGAGCAGCAATGGCTTGCGGCGCAGCCCCCGATCAAAGGCAGCGCCGAGAAACGGCGCGGTCAAGGCAGCAATATAACCGGCCGTCTTGGAAAGATTGGCGACCATCGCCTGCCCTTCTGCGCCTGCGGCCCGTTGGGCCTCCTCGGGGCTTAGACCTTCCAGCTTCCCGCTTGCAAGAATATCGGCGCCGACAATGTCGCGCGCAAAATAGGGGGCAAAGACATAGATGACGATCAGAATGTAATAGGGATTCCGGGCGGCCTCGAACCAGGCCCAGGCGAAGCCCGTCTTCCCGAGCGCGCCGCCCTCACCTGGCGCTACACCTCGCGCCGAACCTGCAGACGCGTCGAGCACCACATTCGCCATTCGAAATCCTCCCGGCGCAAGTACCTGCGCTAACCAGGGCAAGACTATCCGTTCGCAGGGAAAGGGGAAGCGGATTTGCTCATGACCGCGCGTCAGCCCCGGATCGCCGCCGTCTTTGCCTTGCTGGGCTGCTAAAGCTTGCCGGCAAGTTCGCCCGCATATTTCGTGATGTCGCCTGCCCCGAGGCACACGATCATGGCGCCCGGGCCCGCGAGGGGACGCACCGCGTCCGCAAGACCGGCGAGTCCAGGCAAGGCAATGGCGCTCTTGTGCCCGTGGCGGCGGATCGAATTGACCAGCGCCTCGCTGGTAATCCCCGGGATCGGCGTTTCGCCCGCTTCATAGACCGGCGCGACAAGCACATGATCGGCCGCGTCGAAGCAGGTAGAGAACTCCTCGAACAGGTCGTTCAGCCGGGAATACCGGTGCGGCTGGCACACGGCGATCAGCGTTCCTTTGCCCTGCATCGCGCGGCCCGCCTTCAGCACGGCGGCGATCTCGACCGGGTGGTGGCCGTAGTCGTCGATGATCTTAACCGCCGGCTCGCCTGCTACCGGCGCCCAGTCTCCGACCGGAGTGAAGCGCCGCTTCACCCCGCCGAACTTCGCCAGCGCGGCGCGCATCTGCACATCGGTTGCACCAAGCTCCAGTGCCACCGCGATGGCGGCGAGCGAGTTCTGCACATTGTGCTCCCCTGCCATCGGCAGCGAGAAATCCTTGATCAGGCGCAGATCGGCGCCAGGCGCGCGCCGGATCTCGACATCGAAATGCGCGCCGCTGAGATCAGTGCGCAGGTTGGTGGCCCGCACATCGGCCTGCAGGTTGAACCCGTACGTGATGCGGCGGCGGTCGGTGACGCGCGCCGCGAGTGCCTGCACCTCAGGATGGTCGGTACACAGAACGGCAAAACCATAGAAGGGCAGATTCTCGACGAACGTGTCGAAGGCTTCGCGCAGCCGGTCCATGGTGCCGTAATGGTCCATGTGCTCGGGATCGATATTGGTGACGATGGCGCAGGTGGGATGCAGCTTGGCAAAGGTGCCGTCACTCTCGTCACTCTCGACGACCATCCAGTCGCTCTCGCCTGCCTTGTAGTTCGAGCCATAGGCATGGATGATCCCGCCATTGATGACGGTCGGGTCAATCCCCGCCCCGTCCAACAGGCAGGCGACCAGCGAGGTCGTGGTCGTCTTGCCATGCGTGCCCGCTATGCAGACCGTGTATTTCAGCCGCGTGATCTCAGCTAGCATGTTGGCGCGCCGCACGACCGGAATCCCCGCGGCGCGGGCGGCGCGCACTTCGGGATTGTCCCGCTTGATCGCAGACGAGATGATCACCGTTCCCGCGCCCGCCACGTTCTCCGGCTGGTGGCCGATGAACACCTTCACGCCGCGCGCACGCAGGCGCTCCACGTTGGCGCTGTCGGTGACGTCCGAGCCCTGCACCTGGTAGCCCATGGTGAGCATCACGTCCGCGATGCCGGACATGCCTATACCGCCGATGCCGACAATATGCGCAGGGCCTACGGTAAACGGTGTGGGAGATGTCATGGACGGGATCGAAGCTCCTAGATGGACCGGCGCGACAGGGACATCATCAGACCGGCAATGGCCGCCAAAAGCATCCCACCAATGATCAGCGTCAGCATGCTTTCGGGCACCGAGCCGCTGGCGTAAGTGTCTGCGGCGCCCTGGCTCAGGGCCTCCGTATGAGAAAAGAACGACATCCAGAAAATGCCGACGGTGAAGCCCCAGGCAGCGGAAAGAAGGCGCGACGACCCCTGGCTCAGGGTGCGCAGCCCGCCCCAGACCAGAGCGCCAGCTGCGATGAAGTCAATGATCCAGAAAGGCCAGGCCTGCCAGTTGCCCCAATTGCGCACGATTTCGGCAAGCGCGAGGAAGGCGCCGAAGCCGAGCGCCAGAAAGGCCGAATTGCGCGTCATAGCTCGGCAATCCTCTCCGCCATGTCGGCGAGTTCCCGAGCCGCGTCCGGCTTGGCCGCAGACTTAGCCGCTGCCGCGCGCGCCTTCAGGCCAACCGGATCAGACAGCCGCGCCGCGATCAGGGCGCCGAGAAGTTTCGGATTGACGTTGGCTTCCAGGAGCATGTCGGCCGCGCCGACATCCGTCAGCGCTTCGGCATTGGCGGCCTGGTGGTCATCCATCGCGATGGCGAGCGGAATGAGAATGGAGGGCCGCCCGACCGCCGCCAGTTCACTGACCGTGCCTGCGCCCGAGCGCGCGATCACGAGGTGTGCGCCGGCGAGCCGTTCCGGCATGTCGGAGAAGAACGGCGCAAGCTCGCACTCGATCTTGGCCACACGGTAGAGCGCGCGGACGCTTTCGACCTGCTCTTCCCTCACCTGCTGCACCACTTTGATCCGCGCCATCAGGGGCGGGGGCAGTTGCTGGGCAATCGCCAAGGGCACCAGTTCGCCGATGATGCGCGAGCCCTGGCTGCCGCCGGTTATGAAGATGTTGAGTTCGCCGTCCATCGGCGGAAAGGGCCGTGCGGCCGCCGCAAGGATCGGCGCGCGCACGGGATTGCCGACCGCGAGATGCGCGCAGCCGGACGGCAGGAAATCCAGCCGCGAGAAGCCGCTGGCCACCAGCTTGGCATGCTTTGCGAACTGGCGGTTCACACGGCCGAGGACCGCATTCTGTTCATGAATGATGATCGGCACGCCCTGCCGCCGGGCCGCGGCCAGAGCCGGGAAGGCGGGATAGCCGCCGAAACCGGCGACCAGCGCCGGGCGGCGCTGCCTCAGGAGACGCGAGGCTTTTCCGATCCCGGCATTGATCTTCAGCGCCGCGCCCGGAACCGTCCAGGGTTTGCGGAAGTTCGGGGAGGCGGCCTCGATCTCTTCCTTCCAGTCGGCGGGAAAGTCGGCGGCATAGCGCAGCCCGCGCGAATCCGAGATCAGCGCCGTCTGCCAGCCGCGCGCGCGCAGCTCGTCGGCAAAGGCCCGCGCGGGGAACATGTGGCCACCCGTCCCGCCTGCGGCGATGACGACCAGCTTCTCTCGGGGGGATTTAGCCATACGGCCCGCGGCTCCTCGTGCCTTCTCCGCGCACGAGAGCAAGCGCAAGGCCGAGCGTCAATCCCATGCCGACCATCGCGCTGCCCCCATACGAGATGAACGGCAGTGTCAGGCCGGTCGGCGGGACGATCGCAAGATTGACGCCGATGTTGATCACCGCCTGGATGGCGAAGAGCGCAAACAGGCCGGCAGCGGCGGTCCGCGCAAAGCCGTCCTCAATGCGGGCCGCCGCCCGGAAGCCCCGGATAGCGATCAGGCCATAGATGGCCATCACCGCCACGATCGCCACCAGGCCGAATTCTTCGGCAATCACCGCGAAAATGAAATCAGTGTGCGCCTCGGGGATCTGCGTTTTCACCAGCCCCTCGCCCGGCCCGGTCCCGAACAGGCCGCCCCGGCTGATCGCGGCGCCGGCCATGTCGATCTGGAACGTATCGGCATTGCTGGACGGGTTGAAGATCATGTCCACCCGCCGCTTCACGTTCGGGAGCACGTTGTAAAGAAGGACCGCGAGCGCCGCGCCGCCGGCCGCAAAGCCGAAGATCCAGCGCTTGGGCAGGCCACTGACATAAAACGTCACGACGAACGCTACCGAAACAAGTGCAGCGCCGCCGACATCCGGCTGCAGCAGGAACAGCCCGAGGGTGACGGCGAAGAAAGCGAAGGAGATGATCGCCCAGGGCACGTCCGGATAGCGCCCGCGCTGTGACAGCAGCCAGGCGCACAGCACGATCAGACCGGGCTTTACCTGTTCGCTGGGCTGGACCGAGAACGCGCTGAACCGGAACCAGCTCTGCGCGCCGTTCACTTCATGGCCGACGCCGAGGATGGCCGCCATCAGCAGCAACGACCCGGCAAAGATCAGCACGCCGAGGCGGCGCGCCCATTTGCGCTCTAGTACGCTCACAGCCAGCATCAGGCCGATGCCGATGGAGGCGTGCACAGCCTGCCGGTAGAGATAATGATAGGGGTCTTCGTAGCCGATCTTCGCCGCCGCGGTCGGGCCCACGGCCAGCGACATCAGCAGCCCGATACCGGCGAGCAGCAGGATACCGGCGACCAGTCCCCAATCCAGCGTCCGGCGCCACTCGGTGAACCAGGAGCTGTCCGACCGGGGCAGCAGCGGTGCAGCGGCGGTATGGGTCACGCAGACTCCTTCAGCGGCGCGGACATCATGGCCTTCACCAGGCTGCGGAAGACATCCCCGCGATGCTCATAATCCTTGAACTGATCAAAGCTGGCACACGCCGGTGAAAGAAGGACTACCGGGGACGCATCGCCGGCCGCCCTGGCATCGCGGAACGCCTGGTCGACCGCGCGGTCGAGCGTGCCACATGCCTGCAGGGGCACCTTGCCTTGAAGGGTGGCGCTGAAGGCTTCCTCGGCCTGTCCGAACAGGTAGGCCTTCGAGACATGCGGGAACAGCGGCGCCAGCGGCATGATGCCCTCGGCTTTCGCCACCCCGCCGGCAATCCAGTAGATGTTTTTGAACGCGCGCAGCGCCTGTTCAGCCGCTTGTGCATTGGTGGCCTTGGAATCATTGACGAACCGCACGCCGTCGATGGTACCGATGTTCTCCATGCGGTGAGCCAGGCCCGGGAAAGACTTGAGCCCCGCCATGATCGTTGCCGGGTCGAGCCCTAACGCGCGGCAGGTCGCGTAAGCCGCCGCCGCATTCTGGAAATTGTGACGGCCCTGCAACGCCGGGCAGTCTTCCAGCTTGCCGATGAATTCGGCCTTGCCGTTCAGGTTGTCATACAGCCGGCCTTCGACGGCGCTGACGCCTTTGCCAAGCGTGTAGGTCGAGGAAATCTGCGTGACGCGCTGCGGCCCGCTGGCCGATAGGCCGATGGCCATCGACTGGGTATAGATGTCGTCGAACCCGATCACCGCGAGATCCTGCGGCGTCTGGTTCTGGAACAGCCGCATCTTCGCGGCCTGGTAGCCGTCCATGCCGCCATGCCGGTCGAGATGGTCCGGCGAGAGATTCAGCATCACCGCGACATTGCAGTGCAGGCTCTTCACGAGGTCGAGCTGGTAGGAAGAAAGCTCCAGCACATAGATCGCGTTCGAATGCAGCGCGGCAAGGTCCAGCACGCCGGTGCCGATATTGCCGCCGACGCGTACATCGCGTCCGGCTTCCTTGAGGATGTGGCCGATCAGCGTCGTGGTGGTCGACTTGCCATTGGTGCCCGTGATGCCGACGACTTTCGGACGGCCACGCTCCGGCAGCGCCTGCACGGCGCGGGCGAACAGTTCCATATCGCCGATCACCGGCACGCCGGTCATCTCCGCCATGCGCACGAGGCGGTGCGGCTGCGGGAACTTGTAGGGAATGCCGGGCGACAGGACCAGCGCGGCAAATGTCTGCCAGTCGCGCTTGTTGATGTCCGACAGGGCGATCCCCGCCGCTTCGGCCTTGGCGCGGGTCTCCTCGTTATCGTCCCACGCATGGACGCGCGCGCCGCCGGCCTTAAGGGCCAGCGCCGCGCTGAGACCTGTGCGGCCCAGGCCGTACACAGCAACGTCTCGTCCAGCGTATTCGGTAATCCGGATCATCGCGCGCGCTTCACCTCAGCTTCAGGGTGGCGAGGCCCGCGAGGGCGAAGAGGACGGAAAGAATCCAGAACCGGACGACAACGCGCGTCTCCGGCCAGTTTTTCTTCTGGAAGTGATGATGGAGCGGCGCCATCAGGAAGATGCGTTTGCCCTCCCCGGTCAGGCGTTTGGTGATCTTGAACCAGCCGATCTGGGTCAGCACCGAAACCGCCTCGATCACGAACAGGCCGCCGATCACCACCAGCGCGAACTCGTGCTTGGTCGCCACGGCGACCACACCGAGCATGCCGCCGAGACCCAGCGAACCGGTATCGCCCATGAATACCTTGGCGGGGTAGGCGTTGTACCAGAGGAAGCCCATGCCCGCGCCGATCATCGCGCCGAGCACGACTGCGAGCTCGCCGGCGCCCGGCGCAAACTGGATGCCGAGATACTGCGCGAACACGAAGTTGCCGGTGAGATAGGCGATCATCGCATAGGCGGCGGCCGCAAAGGTCATCGGCACGATCGCGAGGCCATCGAGCCCGTCCGTGAAATTCACGGCATTGGCTGCGCCGACGATCACGATCATGCCAAACAGGATGAAGAAGCCCCCGAGCGGGAGGAAGAAATTGTTGACGAACGGCACCGCGACACCGCCCGAAAAATCCGGGTCGGCAGGTTCGACCGAGGTCTGCGGCGCCAGCGTCGCGATCCATTCGGCGAGCGCATTGAGCGGGCCCCACTGGGCATGGCCTGCCGGCGTATGCGCGCCATGCAGACCCATGATGATGGCGCAGGCGAGGGCGGCAATCCCGAACCCGGCGATCAGGCGAACGCCGGCAGAGACACCGTCCGTCGATTGCTTGGTGACCTTGGCATAGTCATCCATGAAACCGAGAAAGGCATACGAGAAGGTGACGAACAGCGTCACCCAAACATAGGGGTTCTGCAGGTTGCCCCACAGCGCGACACCGACGATCAGGCCGAGCCAGATCAGCAGGCCGCCCATCGTCGGCGTGCCCTTCTTCGACATCTGCGCTTCCAGCGACAGGTCGCGGATCGGCTGCCCCTTGCCCTGGCGCGCGCGCAGCGTATTGATCATCCAGTCACCGAGCAACACGGTGATCAGGAACGCCGTCACGACCGCCGCACCGGTGCGGAACGTGATATAGTTCAACAGATTGAAAGCACCGCTTGGCGCGGCGAGCCATTCATACAGCATCAGCTTTTCCCCGCGGGCCTTTCTGGCCCGCCATCCATCTTGCCCAACACGGCCTCCGCGCTCCATTGGCGCAAGCGGTCCGCTAACCGTCCCATCCCGGAGGCATTCGACCCTTTGATCAAGAGCAGATCGCCGTCCTTCAGCGCTTTATGCAGCTGATTCCACAAGTCATCCGCTGACGGAGCAGACGCCTGGGGCAGGCCCGGCGGAAGCGCCTCGGCAAGGCGCTGCATTTCGGGTCCGGCGAGGAAAACTCCCTCGACACCTGCCCCTGCAACAGGGCCGGCAAGGGCGATGTGTTCCTCGATCGAAGTCGAGCCGATTTCGCGCATGTCGCCGAGCGCGGCGAGACGGCGCCCGCCGGTGCGCTGCGCCAGTGATTGCAGAGCCGCGCGCATGCTGGCGGGGTTGGCGTTATAGGCGTCATCGATCAGCGTGAACGATCCGCCACCCGGCAGGGCCAGCGTCTCAGCGGTACCGCGGCCCGGAGGCGGGGCATACCCCGACAGCGCCTCGGCGCACTCGGCGACCGAGCGTCCGGTCTGGCTGGCCGCGAGAAGGGCGGTGGCGACATTCAGCGCCCAGTGCTCGCCGACCGCATTAATAGAGACTGTCGCGCTGCGCCCGACCACGTCCACGGTGATCCGGCTGGTCAGGCCATCTGTTTCGTAGCCCGTGATGCGGGCCGTGGCGTCCGCCGAACGGCCGAAGGTCTCGACATTCCCGGTCGGGCAAAATTCGCGCGCGCGCGCCGTAAGGAAATCGACGAAGGCATCTTCCGCCGGCAGGATCATCGTGCCACCCGCTTCGAGACCGGCGAAGATGTCCGACTTCTCGCGCGCGATGGCCTCGACCGAGCCGAGACCTTCAAGGTGGGCCGCCGCGATACAGGTGATGATCCCGATCTGAGGGCGTACCATCTGGCTGCGCGGGGCAATCTCGCCCGGCGTATTCATGCCGATCTCGAACACCGCGCGCTGCGTCTCTTCCGGCATCCGCGCCAGTGTCAGCGGCACGCCCCAGTGATTGTTGAAACTCTTGGCATTCGAATGCGCCGGCCCGAACGCGCCGTAGATGCGCGCCAGCATCTCCTTCACCGAGGTCTTGCCGGCCGAGCCCGTCACCGCTGTGCGGATCGCGCCGCAGCGGATGCGCGCCGCGATGCCCATCGCCGTCAGCGCGTCCAGGACGTCATCGACCTGCACCGCGGGGCCGCCGCTCACCGGCTTCGAGACCAAAGCGCCCGCCGCGCCGGCCCTGAACGCCGCCTCGACAAAATCATGCCCGTCACGCTGATCCGTCAACGCCACGAACAGATCGCCCGGCTGCAGAGAACGGGTATCGATCGACACGCTGCCGGTCACCGTGAACGGCGCGCTCGCGCTGCCGCCGGTGGCGAGTTCGATATCCTCGGAGGTCCAGAGCGGCACACTCATGCGCGCGCCCCCGTCAGCGCAGCCTTCGCTTCGTCCTGGTCCGAGAACGCCAGCACGGTCTTGCCGACAATCTGCCCGGTCTCGTGGCCCTTGCCCGCGATCACCAGCGTATCGCCCTTCCTGAGTTCGCCGATCACCGTGCGGATCGCCTCGCCCCGATCACCGATCTCGCGCGCGCCCTTGGCGCCGGCGAGCACGGCGGCCCGGATTTTCGCGGGATCTTCCGAACGCGGATTATCATCCGTGACGATCACATCGTCTGCCTGACGGCTGGCAATCTCGCCCATCAGAGGACGCTTCTTCGCATCCCGGTCCCCGCCGCAGCCGAAGATCACCTTCAGGCGGCCGGCCGTGTGCGGACGCACCGCGCGCAGGAGAACATCCAGCCCGTCCGGCGTGTGTGCATAGTCCACGAACACTGCGGCGCCCGTCTCGGTCTTGCCGACGAATTCGAGCCGGCCCTTGACCGGCTTGAGGTTTGCAAGGCCGTCGGCCACCGCCGGAAACTCCATGCCGAGCGACAGGCAGATCGCGGCAGCGGCGAGGGCGTTGAGCGCCTGGAACTCCCCGATCAGCGGCAGCTCGACCGGCTTCTGCTCGACATCTCGCCAGTAGAGGAACAGCGATTGGCCCGCCTGCTTCGGCATCAGCTCGTCGATCCACAGATCCTCGCCGCGCCAGCCGAACGAGACGACCTGCAGGCGGGCAGCCCGCGCCGCGTTTTCAAAATCGTCCCTTTGCGGACTATCGGCGTTGACGATCGCCGGAATGCCCGTCGGCGCCAGCGCCGTGAACAGGCGCAGCTTCGACTTGAGGTATTCCTCCATCGATCCGTGATAATCGAGGTGGTCCTGCGTGAAGTTCAGGAAGCCGACAGCCGAGAGCTCCACACCATCGAGCCGGTGCTGCTCGAGGCCATGGCTGGAGGCCTCCATCGCGCAGTGCGTCACACCCTGCCCGGCCAGCGCCGATAGCGTCTCGTGGATCGTCACAGGATCCGGCGTCGTATGGC
>Ga0315904_10006506_pt1 | contig 15973 bp, 25 predicted proteins | sample LakEriMetagenome_6_FD_203529 | JGI IMG/M metagenome (GOLD analysis project Ga0315904, IMG submission 203529) | Freshwater fungal communities from buoy surface, Lake Erie, Ohio, United States - Buoy 12 MA120 | ecosystem: Environmental > Aquatic > Freshwater > Lake | place: USA: Lake Erie, Ohio... | reverse complement strand
AGGAAGGCGTTCCAAGAATGGAAGGCAACGCTAAGCTGTGCCCATTGCGGGTTTAGTCATGTAGCAGCAATGGATTTTCACCACACAAAGGCTGAAGACAAAGAGGGAATAGTTAGCGAGTTACTCCGCAGTGGTAAGTTTAAAAAAGCTAGGGCAGAGGCAGAAAAGTGTATTGTTCTGTGCGCTAACTGTCACCGAGTACATCACTACGAAGAAAAAAAAGCAAAAAAGTTTACTGATCGGGAAGAATGTAAAAAAATGTGTAGTTAATTACACAAAAATTACCGAACGGGGCATTTTGTAAGAAAAGGTTTAAAATTACTAAGTTCTTATTCACGTGAGGACACGGGGGGCATAGTATTTTTCGCTTCGCATGCTTAGGGCTATTGCCTCCCACCTAGTTTGTTGTGTTATAGTTCACAAAACTGGAGCGCAACTACTTTTGCATCACGCCCTGCAATGACAATTAATATTGAGCCTACCAAGGACATTTCTCCTCCGTATGACACGGCGGATGTAGAGACGTCGTCTTTTGCGGAAGAACTTGCAGTAGTTGCCAACACCCAAGATCTCTTAGATCGGCTAGGTCCGCCACCTGAGATTACTCAAGAAGATGCAGTAAAAACGGCAAGCCTTCTAGATAAAGCCGTAAAGACTCAGAACAAAGCCGCCCTATCCAGTCCACCCGTTGCATTTGCTGCACGAGAATTTCTGCGTGTATATAGCGGACGTATAGCAGCTGAGATGAGCGACGTTCGTGCGGCGCTTACCAATAAGCTACTAGAGCTAGCAAACTGTGGGGACCCTCGGTTTGAACTTAAAGCCCTAGAGTTACTGGGCAAACATTCAGATATAGCCTTATTTACAGAACGTTCCGAAGTAACCGTGACATATAAGAACAGCAATGATTTAGAAGAGGCTATTAAAGAGCGGGTTAAGCGCCTACTGAATGCCAGAGATGTTACCCCCGAGAATGATGCCATGAGTAATCTGGACGATGCGCTGGGTATAGTAGATATGGGTACGCCAGTAGAGGTAAACGCAGAAGCGACGGTAGACGAATTTGAAGGCAAAAAGTGAGGGCTAATTAAAAATAAATATGAGTAGCCTCCTAGACACCATATCCCTTAGAGATATACCCAAGATTCTTCCCTTGCTCTCAGAAGCCGAGCAACTAAAGCTGGCAGAAGACTTAGAGCAGTTAGAGAAACTTCAAAATAAAGAGTTAGCCCAAGTACGGTTCATGGCATTCGTGAAGAAAGTCTGGCCTGTGTTCATAGAAGGTCGCCACCACAAAGAGATGGCAGCCGCATTCGAGGAGGTAGCAAATGGCACGTGTAAGAGACTTATTATCAATATGCCGCCTAGGCATACAAAATCTGAATTTGCTAGTTATCTCCTCCCTGCTTGGTTTTTGGGCAAATATCCTCAGAAAAAGGTTATTCAAACCTCCCATACCGCTGAGCTCGCTGTGGGCTTTGGACGTAAAGTCCGTAACTTGGTCGACTCAGACATATACAAGTCAATATTTCCTGGAGTTGGACTCCAAGCAGACTCAAAGGCTGCAGGTCGCTGGGCGACTAATAGAGGCGGAGACTACTTTGCTATCGGTGTTGGTGGAGCGGTCACTGGTAAAGGCGCGGATATTCTCATTATTGACGACCCACACTCGGAACAAGAAGCCGCACTAAGCGAAACTAATCCAGAAATCTACGATAAAACGTACGAATGGTACACATCTGGTCCACGGCAGCGTCTCCAGCCAGGCGGCGCGATCATTATTGTGATGACACGGTGGTCTAAGAAGGACTTAACAGGTCAAGTTATTAAAGCTGACGCCCAAAGAGAGGGCGAAGGGTGGAAAGTCATTGAGTTTCCAGCTATTTTTGATGACGGAGAGCCACTTTGGCCTGAGTTTTGGCCCATAGAACAGCTTTTAGCCTTAAAAAACGAACTTCCATCAGGTAAATGGCAGGCTCAGTACATGCAGGCGCCAACAAGCGACGTCTCGGCAATCATTAAACGGGAATGGTGGCAGATTTGGGATCAAGATGACCCCCCTAGCTGTGAGTTTCTCATTCAATCCTGGGATACGGCGTTCTTAAAGACCGAGCGGAGTGACTATTCAGCCTGTACAACGTGGGGTGTGTTCTATAGAGACAATGCGGTGGGCATTCCTAGCGCTAATATCATCTTATTAAACTGCTTTAAACGCCGAATGGAGTTTCCTGAGCTTAAACAAAAGGCGTATGAGCAGTGGAGAGAGTGGGAGCCTGATGCTCTTATTGTTGAAGCTAAAGCTTCTGGTGCTCCGTTAGTATTTGAGCTACGGGCAATGGGTATCCCTGTCCAAGAGTTCACACCAAGCAAGGGCAATGACAAGATTGCGCGTCTAAATGCAGTTGCAGACATATTTGCATCTGGAAGAGTCTGGGTTCCCCCAACACACTGGGCGGAAGAGTTAGTTGAAGAAGTAGCAAGCTTTCCTAGTGGTGAGCACGACGACTTAGTGGACAGTATGTCTCAAGCCCTGTTAAGATTCAGACGTGGCGGCTTTGTGCAGTTAGATTCTGATTATGAAGACGAGCCAGCGGCATTCAAGTCCCGTAGGCACAAAGGGTATTACAACGTATAAGGCAAAATTATGGCAATTGAAAAAGGTTTATATCAAGCACCGTTAGGCATGGATCAATTAGCCATGGAAGAAGAACCTATAGAGATTGCTATCGAAGACCCTGAGTCAGTTGAGATTGGTATCGGACCTTTAAGTATTCGCATTGAGCCAAACGAAGAGTCTGAAGAGGACTTTTCCGCAAACCTAGCGGAATACATGAGTGAGCAAGACCTTCAGTCCTTAGCATCAGACCTTATTAGTGACTTTGATGATGACATCTCTTCTCGTAGAGATTGGATGCAGACTTATGTTGATGGTTTAGAACTACTCGGCATGAAGATTGAAGAACGTACTGAACCATGGGAAGGCGCTTGCGGTGTGTACCATCCGCTTCTCTCTGAGGCTTTAGTAAAGTTTCAGTCAGAGACCATGATGGAAACGTTTCCAGCAGCAGGCCCAGTTAAGATTGAGATCATTGGTCGTGAAACGACAGAAAAGAAAGATGCGGCAGAACGTGTCAAAGAAGACATGAACCATCAACTTACAGATGTGATGAAGGAGTACAGACCTGAGCATGAACGCATGCTTTGGGGCTTGGGTCTTTCAGGTAACGCGTTTAAAAAAGTCTATTACGATCCAAATTTAGAGCGTCAAGCATCTATATTTGTACCCGCAGAAGACATCGTTGTTCCTTATGGTGCTAGCAACATTGAAACTTCTGAACGTGTTACACACGTGATGCGTAAGACCAAGAACGAGTTAATTCGATTGCAAGTAGCTGGCTTTTATTGCGACGTTGACTTAGGCGACCCAGTTAATTCGCTTGATGAAGTAGAAAAGAAGATTGCGGAAAAGATGGGCTTTAGAGCTACGTCGGATGATCGCTTCAAACTTCTTGAGATGCACGTTAACTTAGACCTTCCTGGTCACGAGCATAAAGATGATGATGGTAAACCAACAGGTATCGCCCTTCCTTATGTGGTAACTATTGAAAAAGGAACAAGTAATGTTCTTGCGATTAGACGAAATTATCAACCAGATGATAAAACGCATGCAAAGCGCCAGCACTTTGTACACTACGGATATATACCTGGCTTTGGTTTCTATTGTTTTGGCCTTATCCATCTCATTGGGGCTTTTGCTAAGTCTGGTACTAGTATTCTTCGGCAACTAGTTGATGCAGGTACTCTTTCCAATCTTCCTGGTGGGTTTAAGACTCGAGGCTTACGTATAAAAGGTGACGACACTCCTATAGCTCCAGGAGAATTCCGTGACGTAGACGTCCCAAGCGGAACAATGCGGGATAACATTTTGCCTCTTCCATATAAAGAGCCAAGTCAAACTTTATATATGTTAATGAATCAAATCATTGACGAAGGTCGCCGCTTTGCAGCAGCTGCGGATATGAAGATTAGCGACATGTCTTCTAATTCGCCAGTGGGAACCACGCTTGCAATATTAGAAAGAACATTAAAAGTAATGAGTGCGGTACAAGCTCGTATCCACTATGCAATGAAGCAAGAGTTCCGTCTTTTAAAGAAGATTATTGCGGACTACACCCCTGAGGAATATACCTACGAGCCTATCGAAGGTAGCCGTAGAGCTAAGAAGTCTGACTATGACCAAGTAAACGTCATACCAGTAAGTGACCCTAATGCGGCAACTATGTCGCAAAAAGTAGTGCAGTATCAAGCGGCTTTGCAATTAGCCCAAACAGCACCGCAGTTATATAATTTACCGTTATTACATCGACAGATGTTAGATATATTAGGAATTAAAAATTACACAAAATTAGTGCCAACTAGCGATGACAAAAAACCTGTTGATCCTGTAACAGAGAATCAAAACATATTGATGATGAAACCCGTAAAGGCTTTTTTGTATCAAGATCATCAAGCGCATATTGCAGTACACATGTCAGCTATGCAAGATCCAAAGATCATGCAGTTAGTTAGTCAGAACCCAATGGCACAACAGCTTCAAGCCGCCATGATGGCTCATATTAATGAGCATATTGGTTACGAGTATCGCAAACAGATGGAAATGCGTATGGGCATGGAGCTTCCACCTGATAATGAACAATACGAAGAAGAAGGCATTCCAGAACATATGGAAGTCAGAATCTCGCAACTCGCTGCTCAAGCAGCGCAACAAATGTTGCAGCAGAACCAACAAGAGGCTCAAGCTCAACAAAACGCCCAAGCGGCGCAAGACCCACTGGTTCAAATGCAACAGATGGAATTACAAATTAAACAAGCAGAGTTACAACTTAAGCAACAAAAACTTCAGGTTGATGCTGCAGCTAAAGAAGATCAACTTCAAATAGAACGTGATCGAATAGAGTCGCAAAAAGAAATTGCAGGGATGCAAGCTGGGGTCAAAATAGCCAAGGATAAAGCCGACCTTGAAGCTAAGATGGAGTTGGAAGGTTTAAAAATTGGCACAGACATCGCCTATAAAAAGGCGCAATTAAACGTACCGAAAGGGACGCAAAAGAAAGGTGATTGATGGACAAAACGCTTGAAGTATTGCTTAAGCAGTACAAAGATAAGCGCAACCAAATAGCTGATGCCGTTTCCAGTGGCGCAGCTAAGGATTACGCAGAGTATCGCGCACTTTGTGGTGAGGTTCGGGGACTACTCACTGCCGAGTTATATTTATTAGACCTTGCAAAAAATCTGGAGAACTCGGATGACTAATGTCATTGATTTAGAAAAAGCAGTAGATTTAAGCGTAGTGCTTAATAAAGAAGCAGAAGAAAGAGCCAAACAACTCCCTATACCTCAAGGGTATAGAATACTTTGCGCAATTCCAGAAGCAGAAGAAGCTTTCGATAGCGGGATTATTAAGTCCGATGAGACCCGCAGGCATGATGAGTTATTGACTACGGTTTTATTTGTAGTTGATATAGGTCCAGATTGCTATCAAGATAAAACTAGGTTTCCTAACGGTCCTTGGTGTAAAAAAGGCGATTTTATTTTGGTGCGTCCAAATGCTGGTACCCGTCTAGTAATCCATGACAGGGAATTCCGCATTATTAACGACGACTCGGTGGAAGCTGTAATTCAAGATCCTCGTGGAATTAAACGTAAATTTATTTAGGAGATAAACCATGGCTGAAATTCAAAAAGACGACTATAAATTCCCTCACGAAGCAGAGGAAACTAAGGGTAAACCCGTAGATACAGAAGAAGCATTTGAGATTGAGGTAGAAGACGACACTCCAACAGAAGATCGTAAAGCAGAGCCTTTACCTGATGAGATAAAAAAAGAACTTGATGACGATAACCTTATGGATTATTCCAATAGGGTGAAAATGCGTCTTGAGCAAATGAAAAAGGCTTGGCACGACGAACGTCGAGTTAAAGAAGCGGCAGAAAGAGAAAAAGACGAAGCAGTTCGATTCGCGCAACAAATTTCTCAAGAGAATCAAAGACTTAAGAAACAATATAGTGCTGGTGAAAAGACTTATATTGAAACTGTACAAAATGCCGCTGATACAGAAGTAGAGATGGCAAAACGAGTCTACCGTGACGCCTATGACTCGGGAGATTCAGATCGCATTGTTGAGGCTCAACAAAAACTTACTGAAGCTAGCTTAAAACAAGATAGAGCTAAAAACTTTAGGCCCTCTTTACAAACTGAAGAAGATGAGGTACAAATACCACAACAAACGACTCAGACTCAAGACAGTCCAAAAATTGACCCGCTAACTTCCAAGTGGCTTGAAAGAAATACTTGGTACGGGCCTGATGAAGAGATGACTGCTTTGGCTCTAGGTACGCATGCAAAGCTTGAAAAAGAATTTGGTAAAGGTTATATTGGTAGCGAAGAGTATTTCAAACGTATAGATAACACTATGCGCAAAAGATTTCCTGAGAATTTTTTGGACGAATTAGAAGTAGAAACGCAGGTTGGGGGCGACAAGCCTAATCAGCGCACTGAAGCTAGATCGGCACCAGTAGTAGCACCAGCAACGCGTAGCACGGCGTCAAAAAGAATTGTGCTAAAAGCAAGTCAAGTGGCGTTAGCCAAAAAACTTGGATTGACCCCTGAGCAGTATGCTCGTGAAATGCAAAAACTGGAGGCTTAAAATGGCAACAAACAAACTTGCTCGCGAATTAGATACCCGTGCAACAAGCGAACGTCCTACGCAGTGGGCGCCAGCAGAATTGCTCCCTGAGCCTGATAAACAGGCTGGGTATGCGTATAGATGGATTCGTACTTCAACGCTGAATCAGGCGGACCCCCGTAATCTCTCTGGGAAACTAAGAGAAGGCTGGGAACCTGTAGCAATTGAAGAACAACCCCAGTTTCAACTGCTAGTTGATCCCAATAGTCGCTTTAAGGACAATATTGAGATTGGCGGGTTATTGCTTTGCAAGACTCCAGAAGAATTTGTTGCTCAACGTAATTCACATTACCAAAAGCAAGCAGAAAATCAGATGGATGCTGTAGACAGTAGCCTCATGCGCCAAAGTGACCCGCGGATGCCGCTCTTTAAAGAGAGCAAGTCCACGACCACCTTTGGTAAAGGTTAATTTTAATTTAGGAGTTTAATATGGCTTATCCAACCGTAGACGCTCCGTATGGACTAAAACCAGTCAATTTGATTGGTGGTCAGGTCTTTGCGGGAGCAACCCGTCAGATGGAAATTGCAAGTGGCTATGCTACAAGCATTTTCTATGGCGATTTAGTAAAACGTATTTCTGATGGAACGATTGAGAAAGATACTGGCACAACTACAGCTACACCTTGCGGTGTATTTTTAGGTGTTAGTTTCACTAATTCTTCAACTGGGCAGGTACAGCAACAACAGTTCTACCCAGCAAGTCAGTCAATCAAATCTGGAACGAAGATTTTTGCAGTCGTTGCGGATGATCCTGACACATTGTTCCAAGTAGTTTCTTGTTCTTCAGGCACAACCGTGGCTGGAATGGGTATTTCTGCTATTGGTAATAACATTGCTCTAATTCAAAACTCTGGTTCTACCGTTACTGGTAACTCCAAAGTAGCGATTGATGAAGGAACACAAACTACTACTAATACTCTACCTATCCGCATTATTGATGTGGTAAGAGAAACAGCAACGGGCACTGACACATTTGTTGAGTTTATCGTCAAGATAAATGCGACTATGCATCAGTACAACAACTCAACTGGCGTTTAAGGAGCTTAGAAAATGGCTATTTCACGTGCACAACTACTGAAAGAGTTGCTTCCAGGCTTAAACGCTTTGTTTGGTTTGGAGTACGCAACGTATGGTGAACAACATAAAGAGATCTATGATACTGAGACCTCTGAGCGTTCGTTTGAAGAAGAAACAAAACTGTCTGGCTTCTCTGCTGCACCAGTCAAAAACGAAGGTTCTGCCATCGCTTATGACAATGCACAAGAGGCTTTCACAGCTCGCTATAACCACGAAACCATCGCCCTTGGCTTCTCTCTAACCGAAGAGGCAATCGAGGACAACTTGTATGACAGCCTATCCGCTCGTTATACCAAGGCATTGGCTCGTGCTATGGCATACACCAAGCAAACTAAGGCAGCTTCCGTTCTAAACAACGGTTTCTCTGCTGGTGTATATGCTGGTGGTGACGGTGTGGCTTTGTTTAGCACATCACACCCACTAGTCTCAGGCGGTGTAAACAGCAACACTCAATCAACCCCAGCCGACTTAAACGAGACTTCTTTGGAAGCCGCCGTTATTCAGATCGCTGCATGGACTGACGAGCGTGGCTTGTTGATCGCTGCTAAACCACGTAAGTTAATCGTTCCACCTGCACTCCAGTTCGTAGCTACCCGTCTCTTAGAGACACAGTTGCGTGTTGGTACTACAGACAACGACATTAACGCTATCGTAAACAATGGTTCGATCCCAGAAGGTTATACAGTTAATAACTACCTGACCGACACCAATGCTTACTTCCTCTGTACTGATGTTCCTAATGGCATGAAGCACTTTATTCGTTCCCCATTAGCAAACAGCATGGACGGAGACTTCGATACTGGTAACGTCCGTTACAAGTCTCGTGAGCGTTATTCCTTCGGATTCTCGGATCCACTAGGAATGTTTGGTTCGCAAGGAGCATAAAAAAAGGGGGAGTCAAAAGCTCCCCTTTTTAATTTGTTTGTAGTAAGATTATTAAAACTGGGAATTACGCTTATTAAACTGCCCCAGCAGACGCATACACGATTAATAGGCTAACTTTGTATGGAGAATTAACATGGCACGATCCACATTCCAAGGTCCAATTCGTTCATTGGGCGGCATTTATCAACAAGGTCCAGCTACTATTGTTGAAATTACAACCAGCACTACCCTAAGCCCAGAGCTTCACGGCGGACGTATTATCTCCGTAGGTGGTTCTTTAGCTAGTGCATTGACTTTAACCCTACCTACCATTAACGCATCTGCAAACCCAACCACTTCTGGTCCTGGTCAAGACCCAAGCACCGCCAATAATGAAGGCGTGATGTACACCATTTGGGTTCCAACCACAATCTCTACTTCTTCTTTGAAGATTGGTACTGACGGCACAGATAAGTATGTAGGTTCTGTATTGTCAATTGACACAGACACTTCTGGTGCTGCTGTAGGTTTTGTATCAGGCGCAAGCGATGACTTTATTAACTTTAATGGTACAACCACTGGCGGTGTTGCAGGTACATTTGTACAGATCTACGCAATTGCTGCATTAAAGTATATGGTTACAGGCACAGTGCTAGGTTCTGGTACTGTTGCAACTCCGTTTGCTACTTCTTAATTAATCTAGCGGACTAGGGAAAACCCTAGTCTACTCAACATCTTAGGAGATTAATTATGGGTATGCAATATGATGTAAAACAAGGGCACTTAAACGAAAGTGGTTTTTTTGTTCTTGGACGCAACCGTGTCAAGGCCGTTTCTTTCTTTGGTGGTGGTGGAACTTTAGTGTTATTTGACACGACTTCTGCTCCTGTATCTTCTAGTGTTACTTATGCACAAAGTGGTACAACCGTAACCGTAAGTAAAACAGCTCATGGTCTAGTTACAGGTGATGTGGTCGGTATCCACTTTGACTCAAATACGGGCGTATCCGCAACGGACGGTAATTATTCTATTACTAGAGTGGATGCAAATTCGTTTACTTTGACAGACATTAACTCACGCACAATCACAAGTACTGCGGCTTTATATGTTAGCGGAGTCAATCGTTGGTTAATGACTTATGAAACACACGCAACGGACGAGTTCCAAAACGCTCCGCTTATTCCTGGCGAAGGTGTGTTAGTAGCTAATGGGATTTATGCGTATATGAGCGCCATAGATTCAGCGCAGATTTACTATGGCTAAGAAAACCCCCTCCCTGTCTATTGGGCGTGGCGAAAAGTTACCAGTCTCGAAAGGGGCTGGGCTTACCGCCAAGGGTCGTGCTAAATATAATGCTGCTACTGGATCAAATCTCAAAGCTCCTCAACCCCAAGGCGGTGCAAGGAAGAAGTCATTCTGCGCCCGTATGTCTGGGATGCCAGGACCTATGAAAGATGAAAAAGGTAAACCAACCCGCAAAGCTGCGGCACTGAAAAGATGGAAATGTTGAATATGTTAGAACTTTGGACTGGTGGGTTAACCATATTTGTGGCGTTGATTGGATACATCATGCATGAGAAGTTTAACGAACTAAAACGGATTGATATTTTATTAAACAAAACCCGTGAGGAGGTAGCACGTGATAACGTCACTAAAGCAGAAGTGGAACGCATTGTTGAACACATGGACGCAAGGTTTAACAAACTTGAAGACAAAATTGACCAGCTTATTAAAAGATAAGTAATGCCAAGTGTTTCAAAAAAGCAACATAATTTTATGGCAGCTGTGGCTAGTAATCCTAAGTTTGCCAAAAAAACAGGTGTATCTTCCGCTGTAGGGAAGGAATTTTTAACTGCCGATAAAGGCAAAACATTTAAAGAAGGTGGAACCATGAAAAAGATGAATCCAGGCATGATGGCTATGATGGCTAAGAAAAAAGCTCCTATGGCTAAAAAAGAAATGGGCGCTGAAATGCCTATGAAAAAAGGCGGTATGGCTAAAAAACCCGTTAAAAAAATGATGATGGGCGGTATGGCTAAAGGTGGTGGTATTGAAGTTAAAGGCAAAACCAAAGGCAAAATGATCGCTATGAAAAAAGGCGGTATGGGAAAGGCTTGCTAATCATGGCTGATTTTCCTGATATAAGTGGCGATGGTGAAGTAACGCAAAAAGATATTCTTATGGCTAAAGGAGTTGTACCCAAACCCGTTAAAAAAGCTAAAGGTGGAAGGGTTAAGTCTTCTGCTTCTAAACGGGCTGATGGTATTGCTATTCGTGGAAAGACTAAAGCGTAATGGTTAAGCTCGTAGAACCTGTTAACCCAACCCCAAAAGCTGGGGAAGGGAAGTCCTTTATTGAAAGGATGGAACGGGGTATGAAGAATGACGATCCTGAGACTAGAAGACAGTTTGCGGAAAAGTTAGAGAAGTACGTCAACGAAGGCAAGGCTTTAAACGAGGCTAGAAACGAGTATAAGAAGATTCCTGGTCTATCCAGAGCAGGCGGGGGCGGCGGTGGGGCTGGTGGCGATTTCAGTGGTATGAAGGGTTTAGACAAACCGTTTAAAGCTGGCGGTAAGGTATCTAGTGCCTCTAAACGGGCTGATGGCATTGCTATTAGAGGGAAGACAAGAGCATGAGACCAAGTAGAGGTATGGGTGACATTAATCCTGACAAGATGCCAGGCAAGAAGATGATTAAGCGTAAGGACAAGCCAGAAGACGTGGAGATGTACGCTGGTGGCGGTCTTTATGCCAATATCGCAGCAAAGAAAAAACGCATAGCTTCGGGTTCTGGTGAGAAGATGCAAAGTCAAGGCGCAGCAGGCGCTCCTAAGAAAAGTGACTTTGCTAACGCCGCTAAAACAGCCAAGTATGCTGAAGGTGGTAAAACAAAATCCACAGTAAACGCTGCTGGTAACTACACTAAGCCAGAAATGCGAAAAGCTATCTTTAATAGAATCAAGGCTGGCGGTAAAGGCGGTGCGCCAGGGCAATGGAGTGCGAGAAAAGCACAGATGACAGCTCAGGCTTATAAAAAAGCTGGCGGCGGGTATCGTGACTAGTTGGTCAGATAAGCGCAAAAAGTCTGTTGACTGCAAGAATCCAAAGGGGTTCTCGGAGAAGGCGCATTGTGCTAGTAAAAAGAAGATGGCAGGCGGCGGATTAGCAAAGTCACAAACGTCTTTAAAAGACTGGGGTAAACAGGATTGGCAAACAAAGTCGGGCAAGCCATCTACTCAAGGTCCAAAGGCTACTGGTGAGCGCTACTTACCGAAAGCGGCAATACAATCATTAAGTTCTAAAGAGTATGCAGCAACGACTAAAGCAAAACGTGCAGGAAAAGCAGCTGGGAAACAGTTTGTAGCCCAGCCAAAAAGTATAGCGAAGAAGACAGCGGGATATAGAAAATGAGTACATCGGGTACAGTCGCTTTTAATTTAGATCTTAATAACCTCATTGAAGAGGCGTTTGAGCGAGCAGGTACTGAATTGCGTACAGGTTACGACATGCGAACTGCCCGTAGGTCTTTGAACTTATTGACAATTGAATGGGCTAACCGTGGTATTAACCTGTGGACAATTGAGCAAGGCCAAATTCTTTTAACTACAGGACAAGGCTTATACCCAATGCCTGTAGACACTATTGACATCTTAGATGCCGTGGTGCGTCAAAACAACGGCGTTCAAAGCAATCAAATTGACATCAATATCACTCGTATTTCAGAGTCCACTTGGTCAACAATCCCTAATAAATTAGCCCAAGGACGTCCTATTCAGATGTGGTTTAACCGCCAGTCGGGGCAATCTAATACGTCCTCAGCAACTCTAGCCAGTACGATTACGTCAACAGCTACGACTATTCCAGTCTCTAACGCTAGTTACTTACCAACCACAGGTTTTATTAAGATTGATTCTGAAACGATTAGTTATTCTAATGTAACGGCTAATAACCTAATTAACGTAAACCGTGGACAGAACGGCACGACTGCGGCGGCACACACTGCTGCGGCGCCTATTACAGTGCAAAACTTACCTGCTGTTAATCTCTGGTTAACCCCAGACGCAGGCGGCGGTCCATATACCTTTGTCTATTGGAGACTACGTAGAGTCCAAGACGCTGGCACAAATGGTTCTGTAGAGCCTGATATTCCATTTAGACTACTGCCTTGCATGGTGGCAGGACTTGCCTTTTATATGGCTCAGAAACTACCTGACGGACAAATGCGACTACCCTTTTTAAAACAGGAATACGAGGAGCAATGGCTCATGGCTTCTACGGAGGACAGAGAGAAAGCTGCTTCTAGGTTCGTTCCTAGGGCGAACTTCTATGCCTAATAAATTTAGTAGTGGCAAATATGCGATTGCCGAATGTGATCGATGTGGACAGCGATTTAAGTTAAAAGAGCTTAGAAAGCTAACGATTAAGACGAAGCAAGTAGACATCAAAGTATGTCCAAGTTGTTGGGAGCCAGATCAACCGCAGTTGCAGTTGGGAATGTATCCAGTAGATGACCCACAAGCTGTACTAGAGCCACGCCCTGATGTAAGCTATCAAGTATCTGGGAGTAGTGGTTTGCAGATTAACGGAACAAACGACACAACCTTAGAAGGTGTTGGTTTTCCTGAAGGCGGCAGTAGAATATTTCAGTGGGGCTGGAACCCTGTTGGTGGTGCTAGGGATGACGGTTTAACACCAAATGATTTGGCACCAGAAGGTCAGGTAGGTAGCGTAACAGTAACAATAACTTAGGAGCAGATATGAAACACGAAGATATTAAGAAGGACAAGCCGATGATGGAAACCGTTGCTAAGAAAGCCGTCAAAGGTCACGAGAAACGGATGCACGGTATGAAGGCTGGCGGTGTAACGACTATGGACATGAAGAAAATGGGTCGTAATCTAGCCCGTGTTGCCAATCAAGGCATGAAAAAAACCGCAGGTAGGGGTCGATAATGCCTAAATTCTCTAAAAAAGTAATGGGCAAGGAAGTCGGAGATGCTTCAGTCTATGCCGAGCCACACACTATGGATGGCAAGCCGTTAAAGATTAAAGATACTACGGGTGCTCAAGAAATGGCAAAAATGAACATTTCGGTTGACGGCATTAGTAAGGGTAACGGCAGACCCGTAAACCAATACGGCAAGATGGAAATGCGTGGTGCTGGTGCGGCGACTAAAGGTCGTATGACTAGCGGAAAAATGGGCTAATGAATTACACGGAATTAACTTCTGCAATTAAAGGATTTGCTGAGAACGATTTTCCAGCAACCGTAGGAACATTTACGTCTGCGCAGCAGATTGCTCGTTTTGTGCAGTTGGCGGAGCAACGCATCTATAACATGGTGCAACTACCTGCTATCCGTAAAAACGTTACAGGTAACATGACAAGCGGTAATCGGTTCCTAGCAACTCCCTCAGACTGGTTGTCGACCTTTAGCCTTGCGGTGATTAATGCGGCGAATGAGACTAGCTACTTACTCAATAAAGACGTTAACTTTATTCGTGAGTCCTACCCAGACACGGACGCAGCCTTCTACGCCAAACCAGAGTATTACGCCATATTTGACGACAATACCTTTATTCTTGGACCTACTCCAGACGCCAACTATGCTACAGAACTGCATTACTTCTATTACCCAGAATCAATTGTGACGGCGGGAACGACTTGGTTAGGAACAAACTTTGACTCTGCTCTTCTCTACGGGGCTTTACTAGAGGCCGCCTTATTTATGAAGTCAGACGCTGATACGATGACTATATATAAAGCCCGTTATGACGATGCAATGACAGAACTTAAACAATTAGGTGATGGCAAGAACCGTCAAGATGCCTATCGAAGTGGACAAGTAAGGTACCCAGTCAGATGAACGTACAAGGACTAGGAGAATCCAACGGGATTCAAGTGGCTACTAAAGACTTTGGTGGGTTCACCACAGAGGAAGTTGCTGAACGGGCGCTAGATAAGATTATTCAAGTAGGAGATCAATCTCACCCATTGGTTCGGGAACAGGCATTGGCTTTTCGTAATCATATTCGTAGTGTGTTGGTTTTTTATATGAATGAAGCTGTAAAATTTGATCGTGTAACACTAGCCCACAAGCTACGGGAAGCTGGTCATCCTGAATTAATTAAACTTTTAGAGGAGTAAATCATGGCATTTACAGGCAATTTCATGTGCACCAGTTTCAAAGTAGAGCTGATGAGAGCAGTTCATAACTTCACAACTGGCACAGGTAACACGTTTAAACTGGCTCTGTATGACAACTCAGCGTCCTTTACAGCGGCGACTACAGCGTATACAGCCACAAACGAAGTAGCTGCTTCTGGTACTTATTCTGCTGGCGGTGGGACTTTAACCAATGTAACTCCAACGTCTACGGGTACGACTGCGTTTACTGACTTTGCGGACTTATCGTTTACCACTGCAACCATTACAGCTTTTGGCGCAATGATTTATAACGACTCAGCAGCTGGCGATCCTTCGGTATGTATTCTGGACTTTGGCGGCGCTAAGACCTCGACAGCAGGTACGTTTACAATTATTTTCCCAACCGCAGACGCAAGTAACGCAATTATTCGGATTGCTTAATTATGGCGGATAACGTTGGGTACACCCCTGGTACTGGGGCAAATATTGCCGCTGATGATATAGGAGGAGTCTTATATCAACGTATGAAGCTAACGTTAGGTACTGACAATACCAACGGCGGGGATGTGTCTACCTCAAACCCAATGCCAGTCGAGCCACAAAACATTACCACATCGTTTCGTGAATCGTTTGAAACATACAATACAGCAACAACGTGGACTGAATCAAAAGCTGCTGGAGACATTGTCCAGTTAGATGGTAACGCTGTATCTGCATCGTATCTTGTTATCTCAAAAGATCCACTAACAGCAGATACCGAAACTTATGTAGAAACGCAATCTACCTTTCCAGTACCGTTAGAAACTATTGTTGGTTTGGGAATGTCTCAAAGGGTATTAGGTCAAGAGCTATCTATTGAGTACGTAAGTACAGAAACCCCTATTCCATTACCATCCAATATTGCAATTTCAAGTATTACTCAGGCAACCACTACCCTAACCGTAACAACCTCTACTGCACACGGATTAGTTGCAGGCGCACGTATTGGTATCCTTGGAATTACAAGTGATAGCCGATTAAACTACCCATGCTTAGTTGTGGCTAATATTACAAGCTCTACCGTATTCACGGCTACAGCAGGACCAATGGGTACGATTACTTCTTTAAGTGTTGGACCATACACCAGCCAAGGTTTTGTG
>Ga0315904_10006503_pt1 | contig 15979 bp, 5 predicted proteins | sample LakEriMetagenome_6_FD_203529 | JGI IMG/M metagenome (GOLD analysis project Ga0315904, IMG submission 203529) | Freshwater fungal communities from buoy surface, Lake Erie, Ohio, United States - Buoy 12 MA120 | ecosystem: Environmental > Aquatic > Freshwater > Lake | place: USA: Lake Erie, Ohio... | reverse complement strand
ACGAATTAGTCGGCGTTCAGCCAATGACTGGTCCAGTTGGTCAGATTCATACACTACGTGTACGTTATGCTCAGTCATTAACTGACAACAGCGCAGCGCAAACAAGTGTAACAGCAGGTGAAGAAGCGTTAAGCCCATTCAAGATCGCTCAGGCGTACTCACGTACACCAGGTGGTGCTGCTAACCCAACAGTAACTAGCTATACAGCTAACGATACTGCTGCGATGGAAGGTAACGGCGGTCGTCAGATCAGCGTTCAAATCTTACGTCAGGCAGTTGAAGCTAAGTCACGTAAGTTACAAGCTCGTTGGACATTTGAAGCTGCACAAGATGCACAAAGTCAGCATGGTATTGATGTTGAAGCAGAAATTATGGCTGCTCTAGCACAAGAAATCACCGCTGAAATTGATCAGGAAATCTTGTTAAGCTTACGTACTCTTGCATCAACAGAGTTTACATACAACCAAGCTACAGTATCAGGTACTGCTACTTACGTTGGTGACGAACATGCTGCACTAGCTGTTCTAATCAATCGTGTTGCTAACCTAATCGCTCAGCGTACACGTCGTGGCGCTGGTAACTGGGCAGTTGTTTCTTCAGCAGCATTGACTGTTCTACAGTCTGCTACAACTTCAGCATTTGCACGTACTACAGAAGGTACATTCGAAGCTCCTACAAACACTAAGTTTGTTGGTACATTGAATGGCGCTATGCGTGTATTCGTTGATAGCTATGCTCCTGACACAACTCCAGTATTAGTTGGTTACAAGGGATCAAGTGAAACAGACGCAGCAGCATTCTATTGCCCATACATTCCATTGATGAGCAGTGGTGTTGTTCTAGATCCATCAACATTTGAGCCAGTAGTTAGCTTCATGACTCGTTATGGTTATATCGAGTTAACTAACACTGCCTCGTCATTCGGCAATGCCGCCGATTACGTCGGAGAAATAGCTGTCAGCAATTTAACTTTTCAGTGATTTTATTATACTGAAAGTTATCTTTCTAAAAAGGGAACCTTGGTTCCCTTTTTTATTGCTAATTTGTAATATGTGTATATAATTTAACGCAGCAGACTATAAATAATAGTATGAAACATTTTATATACAAGACAACACACAAAAACGGCAAATACTATGTTGGTAGACATAGCACAGAGAACCTTAATGATGGTTATATGGGTTCTGGAATTTGGGTATCAGAAATTAAAGACAGATCAAGTTTGTCAAGAGAAATATTAGAATATGCAGAATCATTTGAACAACTTATTGAGTTAGAGGATAAGTATCTCATAGAACATTATGGTAAACCAAACTGTATGAATATGAGCAATAAAAGCACAGGATGGGCAATTGGATCAGCAAATCCTATGAATAATCCTGAAGTAGTAGCAAAATTTAAAGGTAATTATCATTGGACTAGTAAAAATTCTGAATTGTTAGAAAAAGTAAAAGGTGACAATCATTGGATGAGTAGAAATCCAGAACGAAAAGAAGAATTTATTAAAAATAATCCTAATTTTGATGGAAGAAACGCTAAACTAGCATATGAACGAGGTAATCACAATTCAATTAAAAGCAATCCAAGCACTATGAATAGCAACAACGGAACACATCATTGGCAGAATGGTAAGGCACCCAACTATAAAGGAAAACTTAATAAGAAACTAATTGAACAAGGTCGTCATAATTTTTTAGGACCTGAAACAAATCAAAAACGAATAGACGCAGGAACTCATAACTTTTTAGGTTCGGATGCAAATCTAAAACGATTGGCTGAAGGTACACACCCTTCACAAAAGAAACAAAAATGTGAACATTGCGATAAAATTATAAGTATCGGTATGTATAAAAGATGGCACGGTTCAAATTGTAAACTAACCACAGAGTCATAAACAAAGACGGAATTGAAAAGAAGGTCAAAAAAGACACATTACAAACTTGGTTGGATTCTGGTTGGAAAATAGGCGGAAAACCAAGAAAGACTATAAATACATTATAATTTCCACTCGGGATGGGAAGAACAAGGAAGCAGACTTCGGTCTGCTTTTTTGTTGGCTACACTAGCAATATCCAAAAATGATAAATACTTAATAAATTATATTGGGACAATTATGGCTTTAGATCCTTTCAATTCGGTAGGTGGTTATTCAGTAGGTATACCACCAATTACAGTAGTAGATCAAAATGGAAACATCCTTGGCAACATAGGTAATATTGCTAATTTAAGTTCGCAAAACATAAGTGCTTCCGGTAACATTACGGCTGGTACATTTTATGGCAACTTAATTGGTAACATCACAGCTAACATCACTGTACCAGGCGTTAATACAGCTATCATCTTTAATGATTCGGGTTTAGCAAATGCCAGTGGAAATTTTACTTTTGATAAAACTCTCAATAAAGTTAACGTTACTGGCGCATTAAGTGCAAACACATTTAGTGTAGGATCCGGTAATTACGAATTAATTACACAAAGCGTAGTCTTTGCAGTTACAGCTAGTATGGCAACAGATCAAGTATTACATAGAGTATTAGCAAATACAGTTTGCTCTATTGATTATACTGTAATTGGTACTGATGCTACGTCAAACACACGACAAACAAGTAAATTATTTACTGCAGTTTTAGGAAGCAATGTTGGATATTATGAATATGGTACTATTAATATGAACGGTGGCGTTGGAGATTTTAAAGTACAGTATAATAGTGGTAATGTTGAATTAACAGTTGATCCCTTAACTTCATTTTCTACTAGCTATAAAATAATGGTAACTTCTTATAAAGAGAGTTAAAATTAAATGGCTATAAAAGCACTAAATTCCGTAGGTGGCTTTTCGGTAGGAGAAAACCTTCTAACAGTAATATTATCTAATGGTGATATTACAACAGGTAATGCAAATCTTACAGGGAATGTTTTTGCAAATATAATTTTAACAGACAATTATAGATATGCAAATGGCGATCCTGTAGACTTCCAATTACCAGCCGGCAACCCATACGAAATTCAATTTAACAATTTTGGTGATTTTGGTGCAAGCCCTGATTTAGTTTTCACACCAGCAAACTCTACATTATTAATTAACGGATTAGTACAGTCTAATACTATCGCTACTGTTGATACTATTACTGCAGGTGGTAATGTAACAGCTCCGTTCTTTTTAGGCAATGTAATAGGAAATATATCAGGTAACATCGTAGTGCCTGGTACTAACACTTCAGTTCTTTATAACGATAGTGGCAATGCAGGTTCAAGTGACGCATTTCAATTTGATGAAGTAAGCAATGTATTAACACTTACTGGTAATTTTTCTGTTGGCAATATTTCTAATGCTAATTTAATTCAGTCAAACTATTTTGACGGAACTTTAATTACAGCAAATCAACCAAATATAACTACAGTTGGATCATTAGCTAATCTTAGCGTAGTTGGCAATATAGATGCTAATGTGGTTAATTTAACTACGTTATCAGTCAGTGCTAATATTACCGCAAGTAATATAAATGTTTCAGCTACCGGCAATTTTAATACATTAAAAGCAAGTAATTTAAGTTACCCAACAGTAGATGGTTCACCAAATCAAGTAATTTCAACAGATGGCAACGGAATCTTAGGATTCGCCACAATCAACACATTTGAAATTTCTAATGGCACTAGTAATGTTTATGTTTACAATAATGCTAATGTAATCATAAGTGTTGCTGGCATTAATAATGTTTTAGTTGCAATGAACAACGGTGTTCATATCACAGGAAATTTAAGTGTTTCATCAAATGTCACTGGGGCACTGATAACTTCAACCGGTAATATAACAGCGTCAGGAAATGTAGCTGGTAATATTTTTATAGGTAACACAGCGAATATAACAGGAAATATAGATACTAATAATATAAACATTACTTCTACTGTAAAAACAGGCAACGCCAATATTACTGGTTTTGTTGTTAGTAATGTGGTACCCGGATCAAATAGTACTTTGAATTTAGGGTCAATTGGTCAGAGATGGCAAGATTTATATTTAGGTAATACAATTCAACTTGGTAATGCAGTTCTTAGTAGCACAGGCAATAGTCTTGTTACATCAAATGCTAATTTACAAGGTAATACGATTGTATCAGTATTAAGTGTTACAGGCAATACATTTAATCAAAGTGATGTTACTATATCAGGTAATCTTACAGTAAATGGTAATACTAATTATATAAACGTAACAAATTTAGCAATTAAAGATCCATTAATAAATTTAGGCGGAGATGCCAATGGTGCAAACATTGGGGCATACGACGGTAAAGATAGAGGTTTAATACTACATAATTACTATAGCAATGGATCAGGTCCATATAATCAAGCCTTCATTTGGAAAACAGCAAACTTAGAATTTCAAGCAATATCTAATGTAACAAGCTTTACAAGTGAAATCGTATCATCAAACGGTCTAGCAAATATAAGAGGCAATGCTTTTATAGGTAATTTAGAAGGCACTGTATTACAAGCTAGCCAAACAAATATTACAACAGTAGGAACACTAACAACTTTGAGTGTTACGGGTAATATTGATACAGCTAATAGAGCAAATGTTGGATCATTGCAAGCAGCAAATTTATTATATCCTGTTGCTGACGGAACAGCAAATCAAGTGTTAGCAACGTATGGTAATGGAGTATTATTTTTCAATACTATTTCGACCTCAAGTCTTACAAATGGTAATAGTAATGTTGTTGTAAATGCTAATTCAAACGTAACTATAAGTGCAAACGGTGTTGCTAATGTAGTTACAGTAACTTCAGTTGGTGGTAATGTTACAGGTAATTTATCCGTATCTGCAAACACAAGTGCTAATAATTTTTCAGCAAACTATAATATTAATATTGGTAACACTGCACTAAGTTGGGCTACCCTTACAACTACCTCAACCTCAGCTAATCAAATTATTACAAGTTTAGATGCGAATGTAATACGAGGTGCAGAATTTTTAGTAAAAGGTGAAGAGGCTACCGGAGGCAAATACACAGTAGTTTCATTATCAGGAATTCATAATGGAACTTCAGCAAATTATGCTGTGTACAGTTCAGTTAACATGGGCGGTCAAGTTGGGCAATTAAGAGTAATTTACAGTTCAGGGTTACTTTCACTAGCAGTCACACCTGCTACAAGTAATTCTACAGTTTGGACAACACAGTATAGAATGATATAAAATGGCAATAGTTAAGTTTAATTCAGAAGAAGGTTTTTCAGTAGGCTATAATCCAATTGACGTTATTGACGCCAATGGTAACGTTGTAGCCAATGTATTAAACGTAACAACAAGTGCAGCATTAGGTAGTATCGGCAGTATTACAATTTTAGGTGGTAGTAACGGTCAAGCAGTTGTTACTGATGGATTAGGCAATCTAAGTTTTGAAACTATTGCCGGTGGAGGTGGAACACCTCAAGGACCATTTGGGGCACTTCAATATAACAACTTTGGTAACTTAGGCGGGGATGCTAATCTATATTACAATCCCACACTAAACATTTTATATGCACCTGTATATAGTGGTGATGGTGCATTACTATCTAATATACCAGGACCCAATGTAGTTGGTGTTGTACCCAATGCTAACTTTGCAAGTTATGCTGATTTAGCTACTTTTTCTACTTTAGCGTTTTATGTTTCTGAAGCAGATCAACCAAATATAACAAGTGTAGGTACATTAACCTCACTGAGTGTTTCAGGCACGGCAAATTTAGGTAATATAAATTCTGGCAACGTAACTGCTGCAAATTTCTTTGTAGGTAATGGTGCATTCATCAATTATGTTGATGCGAATGCTGTTGTTGGTACAGTAGCTAATGCGAACTATGCAGTATTCTCATTAAACACAATTAACTCAAATGCTGCAAATTCAGCATTAAATGTTATAGGATCAAGTCAGCCAAATATTACAGCAGTAGGTAGTTTAGGTAATCTTGTTGTCATAGGCAATGCTAATGTAGATTTCGTTGAAGCTAATGGAATGATTAGCAATAGTTCGCTTTTAGTTAAGGGCGATACTACTATGTTAGGTAATTTAATTGTATATGGAAATACAATTTACGCCGACGTAACCTCTCTTGTAGTCAAAGATCCTATAATAGAGATGGGAGGAAATCCAAACGGTGATCCGTTAACTGCGAATGATACGTTTGATCGCGGTTCACTAATGCACTACTACACAACATTACCAGTTGATGCATTTATGGGTTGGGATAGTTCTAACGCAGAATTTGCTGTCGCAAGTAATGTATCAATGGTAAACAATACAATTACCATACATAGTTTAGGTAATTTAAGAGCAGACGTATTCATAGGTAATGGGGCAGGGTTAGCAAATATTGTTGCTGCTAACATAAATGGTGCAGTAGCAAATGCAACTTTTTCCGATAATGCTAATTTTGCATATTATGCAGGAAACATAACTGAAAACGCACAACCAAATATTACTAGTCTTGGTATATTAACGGATTTAAGTGTTAGTGGTAATATAGATTCAGGTAATGCAAATTTAGGAAATCTAGTTTATGCTAATTTCTTTATAGGTGATGGTAGTAATCTAGCAAATATAAATGCAAGTAATGTTTTAGGTACAGTTTCAAATGCAGCATATGCGGCTACTACCGACACAGCCACAACTGCTGGAACTGTCACAACAGCAAGTCAACCAAACATAACGAGTGTTGGTACTTTAACTTCTTTAACAGTAAGTGGCAATGTAGATTCAGTAAATGCTAATTTAGGTGACATTGTTACTGCTAATTTTTATGTAGGTAATGGTTACAACTTATCTGATGTTGCTGGTGCAAATGTATCTGGTATCGTAGCAAATGCTAATTATGCTGCCTATGCTGATTATATTTTAACAGCAAGTCAACCAAACATAACAAGTGTAGGTACGCTCACAAGTCTAAGTGTAAGTGGTAATATAGATGCAGCTAATGCCAACTTAGGTGGATTAGTTATAGCAAATTATTTTGCTGGTAATGCTTATAACCTATACGACTTCTTAGGTGCTAATATTTTAGGAGAAGTTGCAAATGCAAACTATGCAACGTATTCTAATGATGCAGTAAATGCAGTAAACGCAACAACTGCTGTTACAGCAGGTACAGTCACTACAAACGCACAACCAAACATTACTAGTGTTGGTACGTTAATCAGTTTGAGTATTGCAGGCAATTTAACATCTGCAAATGCTAATTTAGGCAACACTGTACTTGCAAATTACTTTGTTGGTAATGGCAATGCATTGGCAAACATCTACGGACCAAATGTAAATGGTATAGTTGCTAATGCAAACTTTGCTGCATATAGTGAATTAGCAAATACTGCAAATTCTGCTGTAATAGCAGGTACGGTTACTACAGCAAGTCAACCAAATGTAACAAGTGTTGGTACATTAACAAGTGTTAGTGTAAGTGGCAATGCAAATGTTGGTAATTTGAATAGTACAGCGAACGGTAGTTTTGTTGGTAATATAACTGCAAGCACATTTATTGGTAACTTTAACGGAACAATTTTAAGTAATGTGCCAGCACCCGGCAATAATTACGAAATTATTTTCAATAATTCAGGTAATACTGGTGCTAGTAATGCATTCATATTCAATACTTCAACCAATGTTGCATCAGTAACAGGTAACTTAGCAGTAGCAACAACAATTACAAGAGACGGTAAGATAGTTCCAACCTATGTAGTACAAGCTGGCGCACCCGCAAATGCACAACAAGGTGATGAATGGTATGACACAGACAATGATAGAACTTATCAATATCTGTATAACGGTGTTACATATCAATGGGTAGATGTAACAAGTGGCTATCTAAATGCAAATATAACTGCAGTAGCAAACACATTAGCATTGCGTGATATAAATGGTAATTTATATGCAAATGTGTTTAATGGTAACAATGCGATATTAACTAATCTTACAGTTAACACAAGTATAATAGGTAACGTAGCATCCTTTGGTAACGCAGTATATGCAAATGGTAGTATTACACAGCCAAATCAATTGGCTACAAAAGAATATGTAGATCAACAAACAACTGCTGGATTACATATTCACGCTCCGGTAAGAGTTGAGTCACCTGTTAATTTAACCGCAACTTATAACAATGGTGGAAATACACTAACAGTTACGGATATTACAGGTAATAATACCTTTACGACATCAGTTAATCATGGGTTAAACGTTGATGACACAATTGTACCCGCTACTACTACAAATGGATTAACTGCAGGAACTGCTTATTTTGTTTTTTCAACGCCTGCATTAAATCAATTTACATTGTCAACGACTTTTCATGGTACATTATCTAATTCTTTCACCAATGGAACAAGTTTAACTATTAGTGTAACTGCTAACCCAGGTATGGGAGCTACCCTTACTAATTCAGGAACACAAGCAGCACTTACTATTGATACTGTTCCTCTTTCTGTAAATGATCGTGTATTGGTTAGATCCCAAACAAACGCATTTGAAAATGGTGTTTATGTAGTCAGTAATGTAGGAAACGTAACAACAAATTGGATATTAACAAGAGCAAGTGATGGAGATCAATATCACCCGCAAGATGTTAATGGTATGGGTGAGGGTGATTATTTCTATGTATCAGAAGGTTTTGTTGGCGCAGGCGATAGTTATGTATTAACTACTGAAGGCGTAATAATAATTGGTACAACTAATTTAACTTACTCATTATTCAGTGCTGCTATTACTTACTCAGGTGTAAGTCCAATCGTTGTAGCGGGGCAATTAATAAGTTTAGCAAATACTACTGGTTCAAGTGATGTAGTAGTTTTAGCAAACACACCAACTTTAATTACACCAGTAATTGGTGATGCGTCAGGTACTACATTAAGTTTAACAGGTAATGTAACAGCAAATTATTTTATAGGAAATGGATCGGCACTAGCGAGTATAACAGGTGCAAATGTAACAGGTACAGTAGCAAATGCAAATTATGCAGCATTTGCAGGTAATGTTGTAAATTCAAGCCAATCAAATATAACAAGTGTAGGCACATTAACAAGTTTAAGTGTAAGTGGTAATATAGATGTTGGTAATAATTTAAGTGTCACTAGTAACGTTACATCAAATAATGCTAATTTAGGTAACTTAGCTATTGCAAATTATTTCCAAGGTAATGCTGCAAACTTATTTGGAATACCAGGGGCTAACGTCACAGGTACAGTAGCAAATGCAACACACGCAAGTACTGCTAACACAGTAGTAGACGCAGCACAAAGTAATATAACTAGCGTTGGTACACTCTCAAGTCTTAGTGTAAGTGGTAACATAAATGTTGGTAACGCTAACTTAGGTAATTTAGCAACAGCGAATTATTTCGCAGGTAATGCAGCAAATCTATTTGGTATACCAGGGGCTAATGTAACTGGTACTGTAGCGAATGCAACACACGCAAGTACAGCAAATACCGTTGTAGATGCAGCACAAAGTAATATTACTAGTGTCGGCACACTCACAAATTTAAGTGTAAGCGGTAACATTAGTGCAAGTGGTAACGTAAGTTTTACTGGCAATATTGCAGGAAACATTATAAGTGCTAATACAATTGGTAGTAAAGATTTTAAGAGTTTAAGAAGCAATATAGCAGTAACAACGAACACAGTAGTAGATGAGTTTGCGGTTGCAACGTACCGAACCGCTAAATACATAGTACAAGCACAAGGAGATATTGGTTATCAATCAGTAGAAGTATTATTGGTTCATAATAACACAGATAGCTTTATAACAATATTTGCTAGTGTTTATAGTAATTCAGAAGTTGTTACAATAAGCAGCAATGTGGTATCAGGCAATACAAAATTATACGCAACGGCGGCGGGGGCAAATACGACAGTTAATTTATTAAGCATGTATGTGTTAGATTAAAATAAGCTGTTCATGGGGAATATGGAACTATGACGACAAAAAACTTTGTGGTGAAGAACGGCCTTGAAGCCGGTAACATCACATTAGATGCAATTACAAACATAATCACAACCACTGGCAATGTTAGTGCGGCTAACATTTTGACAGGCGGCATAGTTTCAGCCACCGGTAATATCACAGGTAATAATTTCAGTGCGGGTAATTTAATTAGTGCTGGTGGTAATATTACCGGCGCAAATATTTTAACCATTGGTAATGTAAGTGCAACAGGTGCAGTATTAGGCTCAAACGTTTATGTCTCATCTTTAGGTTCAGAGCAGATAGCAATTGCATTTACGGGTGGTCAACTGGTTGGTGGTCCGGATCTACGTTGGGAATTTAGTAATGCTGCACTTTGGGCTACAAACATTAAATCAAATGGTTATATTTCTACTTCTGGTAATATAACAGGAGCTAATTTATTAACTAGTGGTGCAATTAGTACTAGTGGTAATATTAATGCAAACAACCTAACCACAACTGGCAACGTTTCAGCAAATAATACAACAATCACTGGAATCTTATCAATATCAGGTAATTTAAATTACACTGGTGCAAATGCATATTTTTCAAATGTTGCTAACTTAAAGATACCGGGCGGCACTGCAAACTATGTATTAACTACAGACGGGACAGGTAATGTCAGTTGGCAACCAACAGGACAGGGTAATGCGAACGTTGCTGGAAACAACACAGAAGTTCAATTTAATGATGGTGGCACATTAGGTGCAAGTGCTAATTTTACATTTAATAAAACAACAAATACACTTTCAGTTACAAATATAGTTGGTAATGGATCAGGATTAACAAGCATACCCGGCGGTAATGTAACTGGTACTGTAGCAAATGCGACTCATGCATGTACAGCTAATGTTGTAACAGACGGAACACAAAGTAATATTACTGCAGTTGGTACATTAACAAGTTTGAGTAGCACTGGTAATATTGAAGGCGCTAATTTATTAACGGCTGGTGTTTTAAGTGCAAATGGAAACGTTACTGGTAATTACATCTTAGGTAACGGTTACTATCTTACCGGAGTAATCACAAGTAGCACAAGCATTTCAAATGGAAACAGTAATGTAATAGTAGAAGCAAATAGCAATGTTACAGTAAGTGTTGCAGGTAATGCTAACGTACTTGTTTTTACAGGAACAGGGGCAAATGTTAATGGTTATCTATACGTTACCGGTAATTTAGATTCAGCTAATGCAAACTTAGGTAATTTAGCAATTGCAAATTATTTTAGTGGTAACGCAGCGAACTTATTTGGAATACCAGGTGCTAATGTAACTGGTACGGTAGCAAATGCAAACTACGCCGCATATGCAGGAGACGTAGTAAATGCAACTCAATCAAACATCACCAGTGTTGGTACTCTCACAAGTTTAAGTGTAAGTGGTAGTGCTAATACAGGTAATATTAATACTGGTATAATTAGTGCAAGCGGTAATTTAACTACAACAAATGCTAATTTAGGTAACTTAGCAATTGCAAACTATTTTGAAGGAAATGCAGCAAACTTATTTGGAATACCAGGTGCGAACGTAACTGGTACTGTAGCAAATGCCACACATGCTTCAACTGCAAATACTGTTGTAAATGCTGCACAATCAAACATCACAAGTGTTGGTACGTTAACTAATTTAAGTATCAGTGGAAATGCAAATGTAGGTAATAACGTAAATGTATCAGGTAATGCAGTAATCACAGGTAATTTGGTTGTTGGTGGTAATACAGTTTATGTTAATGTAGAAACTCTTAGAATTGAAGATCCAATAATTGAATTAGGTGGCGGTCCTAACGGTGATCCATTAACTACTGATGACGGCAAAGACAGAGGTTCATTGTTACACTATTACTCAGGTGCACCAATTGATGCATTTATGGGTTGGGATAGTAGTAATAGTGAATTTGCTTTGGGTAGTAATGTTAGTGTTACTAATGAAGTGGTAACATTTAACACCTTAGGTAATTTAAGAATTCAATCACTTGCTGCTAACATAGGTAATTTCTCAGGTAATGTTACAGCAGCAAATGCTAATTTAGGTAATGTAGCGTCAGCAAATTTCTTTATTGGCAGCGGTAATAATTTAAGTAACATTCAAGGTAGTAATGTTACTGGGCAAGTAGGTAACGCTGCTATAGCAGGCTCAGTTTATACAAACTCACAGCCTAACATAACAAGTGTAGGCACGTTAACAAGTTTAAGTATAAGCGGTACAGTCACATCAGGTAATGCTGTATTAGGCAATACAGCAAATGCAAATTATTTTTATGGCAATGGTTATTATCTAACTGATTTAAATCCAGGCAATATAGGTACAGTAGCAAACGCAAACTTTGCAGCATATGCAGGAAACATTACAACCGCAAGCCAACCAAACATCACAAGCGTAGGTACATTAACTAGTCTGAGTTCTACTGGGAATTCAAACGTTGCTAATGTCAATACTGGAAATATAAGTGCAAGTGGTAACGTTACAGTAGCAAATGCAAACTTAGGTAATGCTGCTACTGCAAACTTCTTTATAGGTAGTGGTAATAATCTTAGCAATATACAAGCTGCTAATATTACCGGTACAGTCGCTAATGCAAATTATGCTGCATATGCAGGCGACGTAGTAAATGCAACTCAGTCAAATATTACTAGTATTGGCATATTAACAAGCCTTAGCATCAGTGGTGCATTAAACGGTAATGTTGTTAGTATAATTGGCAATCTGACTGTAGCTAATGCAAACTTAGGCAATGCAGCAAGTGCAAACTTCTTTATTGGTAGTGGTAATAATTTAAGTAACATTCAAGGTGCCAATGTAAGTGGCACAGTTGCTAATGCAACGCATGCCGCAACTGCAAATACAGTAGTTGATGCAACTCAATCAAACATAACAGGGTTAGGCACATTAACGGCATTAACAGTAGGGCCTAATAGTAGTGTTATACTATCAGGAACTTCAGGTTATGTTAAGGCAAATAGTCTACAGGGAAATGATGGATCACAAACAATTTACTTATACTATGGAAACATTTCGGGTGCTGCCGGTGTTGCAACTGATTTAACAGTTGGTGCTGGTGGAACAGGTAATTTGTTAGTAAGTGGCACAGGAAACGTTACAGGAAATTTAAGAGCAGCTAATGCTAATTTAGGTAATGTTGCATCGGCAAACTATTTTCAAGGTGATGGTGGTTTATTAACAAATATAAGTGTAGCTGCTGGTAGTTACATTGTAAATGGTACAAGTAATGTACACTTAGATAATAATGGTAATTTACATGTAGATATTGCAGGTAATACAGACAAATTAGTAGTTACCGGCACAGGAGCAAATGTAAACGGGTATCTAACTGTATCCGGTAATTTAGAAGCAGGTAATGCTAATTTAGGCAATGCAGCAACAGCAAACTATTTCATAGGTAGTGGTAATAACTTAAGCAATATTCAAGTTGGTAATGTTAGTGGTTTAGGTAATATTGCTACAGTTAATTTAGATGGTAATTCAGGTAATATATTATATGGCAACGGAGTGTTTGCTGCAGCGGCAAGCCCATATGGCAATAGTAATGTTGCAAGCTTCTTAGCAAGCTATGGCTCAAATACTATTACTACTACAGGCAATGTTACTGTAGGAAATATCATAGGTAATGGACAAGCACTAACTGGCTTAGCTGGTGCTAATGTAACTGGCACTGTAGCAAATGCAAATTATGCTGCATATGCAGGTAATGTAACTATTGCAGGACAAAGTAATATTACTAGTTTAGGAACATTAACTGGTCTAAGTGCCACTGGCAATGCTAATATAGCAGACCTTAATGTTTCAGGCAATGCAGTAATTACAGGTAATCTTACAGTAAGTGGCACTACAGAATATATTAACGTAACAAATTTAGCAGTTAAAGATCCAATTATTAGTATAGGCAGGGGAGATAATAATGCTCCGCTTACTACTGATGATGGAAAAGATCGTGGTGAACAACTTTGGTATTATAGCGGTAGTGAAAAATCTGCATTCATAGGATATGACAATTCTGCAGGAAAAATAATTGCAGCTAAAGATGTATCAATATCAAGTGAAGTTGTTACCGTTAACACGTATGGTAATTTTGTAGTAGGTGATTTAGAAGCAAATACAGTAAGTGCTACAGGTAATATTGTTGGTAATAATGTAAATGCAGGTAATATTATTAGCGCAGGTGGTAATGTCATTGGTGCCAATATAAACACTAGTGGAGTGGTAAGTGCAACTGGCAATGTTACTAGTAATAATGTAAATGCAGGTAATATTATTAGCGCAGGTGGTAATATCACTGGTGCCAATATAAACACTAGTGGAGTAGTAAGTGCTGCTGGTAATGTTACTGGTAACTTTATTTTAGGTAACGGTGCTTACTTAACTGGAGTTAGCACTTCATCAGACATTATATTCAGTGGTAATAGTAATGTATTTGTAAACGCAAACAGTAACATAGATTTTACTATTGCAGGAAATGCAGACGTAGTAGTGTTTACTGGCACTGGTGCTAACATAAATGGCTATGCTAATATAACAGGCAATGCAAATATAGGTAATGTTAATACAGGTATAGTGAGTGCAACTGGCAATGTTATCGCTAATAATGTAAACGCAGGTAATATCATTAGTGCAGGTGGCAACATAACAGGTGCTAATTTAAATACTGCAGGTGTTGTTAGCGCAACAGGTAATATTGAAACTGCAAACTATGTTTTAGGTAATGGTTATTATCTAACTGGATTAAGTGTTGGTATACAAGATAAAATAGCTAGTGGCAATAGTAATGTTTATATACCAACAGCTAATGGAAATGTTACAATTACTACCGCTGGCAATGCAAACGTTGTAGTTGTAACCGGTACTGGTGTTAATATAGCAGGTTACGCAAACATTACAGGCAATATTAATGCAAATGTATTTACAGGTAATGGAAGTAGTTTATCTAACTTAGCAGGGGCAAACGTTACTGGTCAAGTTGGTAATGCATTAGTTGCAGGTACAGTTTACACTGCGTCACAGCCAAATATTACAAGTGTTGGCACATTAACAAGCTTAACAGTAGGTCCAAACAGTAGTATTATACTATCAGGTAATACAGGTTATGTAAGAGCAAATAGCATTCAAGGTCGTGATGGTAGTCAAGCAATTTATCCATATTATCAAAATGTAAGCGGCGCAGTTGGTATTGTAACAGACCTTACTATTGGGGCAAGCGGTGGCGGTAATCTAACTGTCGCAAATGGCAATGTTGCGTTTAGTGGAGCCAACGTTGGTTTAGGAAATGTAAGTAATTTACATATAGATGGCGGAACATTTAATTATTTCTTAAAAACAGATGGTGCGGGTAATTTAAGTTGGGCTTTACCTGCAGCGGCTCCGGGCGGCGGAGTAAACGAACTACAATTTAATAACACTGGTGCATTTGGTGGTGCGGCTAACCTAACTTTTGATTCAAATGAATATAGATTATCTATTCAAAATTACTCTTTAGTAGTTCAAACATTAGGTGGTGTTTCAGGCGCAACAACAATTAATGTTACAGATGGATGTTATGTCACTGCAACATCTGCGGGTATTACGACATGGATATTTACTTTCCCTGCACCAACTAGTAATGCTTGTGGTTTTGTTTTAGAACTAGTCAATGGCGGCACGTATACACAAAACTGGCCATTATCAGTAAAATGGCCAGGAGGCACTGCCCCTGAGTTAACTGCTTCAGGAACCGATGTTTTAATTTTCATTACAAGAGACAATGGTTCAACTTGGCGCGCTGCAGTTTCAATGTTAGATAGTGTATAAAAATTATGGCAAACTTTGTTCTTATTGAAAATAATATTATTATTGAAAAACATGACTTACTTCCTAAAAACTGGAAACACATTAGCGGATTACATCTAGCAGAAAATGATGAAGAATTCTTAAATAGTTTAGGTTGGTATACAGTCAATAAAATTTATCCCACATATAATGAATTCACACAATATGTCGATGGTTATGATTATGAGT
>Ga0315904_10006502_pt1 | contig 15980 bp, 9 predicted proteins | sample LakEriMetagenome_6_FD_203529 | JGI IMG/M metagenome (GOLD analysis project Ga0315904, IMG submission 203529) | Freshwater fungal communities from buoy surface, Lake Erie, Ohio, United States - Buoy 12 MA120 | ecosystem: Environmental > Aquatic > Freshwater > Lake | place: USA: Lake Erie, Ohio... | reverse complement strand
CCACACGATACATCCGCGCACTCCAGCGTCATCCGCTCCGACTTCGCTGCGCTCCGTCGTCGTGGGCGCTTCAAGCAGCTCCCAAGCACCAAGGCGAACCACCGCAGTGGCGAGCGCTCAAACCACGACGAGCGCGGAGCGCAGCGAAGCGCGAGCCGGTTGCGTGCGTCGTCGCCATCTGTGTCGTGTGGCATCACCTTTGGTGATGGCGGCCGTGAACGCAGGCTGGGCGCGAAGCCTGCAGGCTGGGCGCACACCGCGCCTGCTCGGCCGCCACTACCCCCTGCTGCGCAGGAGGTAGTGCCACACGATACGACTCGCGACTCCGGCGTCGATCGCTCCGACTTCGCTGCGCTCCGTCGTCGACGTGCGCCCAAGGCACGCCGAGCGCGGAGCGCAGCGAAGCGCGAGCAGTTTGCGTGCGCCGTCGACTCCTGTGTCGTGTGGCATCAACTTTGGTGATGGCGGCATCGAACGCGCGCCAAACGGCTTCAGACTGCAGGCTGGGCGCACACCCTGCGTGCGAGGCCGCCACTACCCCCTGCTGCGCAGGAGGTAGTGCCACACGATGCGACTCGCGACTCCGGCGTCGATCGCTCCGACTTCGCTGCGCTCCGTCGTCGTCACCAGCCGCGCTGCCCTCTCTGGACTTCGGCGCCTCGCGCTGGCGCGCTCGGCGTTTGGGTCCTGAGTCTCTAGGTGTATGTGAGGAAGGTTCGGGACCGCCATGGTCTTCAAGGGAAGAACCAGAAGCGGAAAAAGGGGTAAGAGTTCAAGAGGGAGAGAGGGTTAGTCGGGAGTCCTCGCGACGCGGAACCCAAGAAGGTACGCGGATTCTCCGGGTGGCAGAGACGGCAGCCGGATCGCCGATCGGCTGGTGAACGAAAGGTCGGGGAAGGCTCCGCCTCGGAGAACGCGCGTGCTGGCCTCGCCGCCGAGGAAGGCCTGCTCGTCACCCCCTTCAGTGGGATACGCGGCGTAGACATCCTCGACCCACTCCCAGAGGTTCCCATGCATGTCGTAGAAGCCCCATGGGTTCGCGCGCAACTGTCCGACCAAGTGACTCTCATTCGAGTTGCTGATCATCTTTCCCATGTAGAGGTCCGACGAGAGGGTTGCCAGCTGCCTCTCGTCAAGCCGCGACGTGCCGCTGTTGACCGCGATCCATGCCATCTGCTCGACCTCACCGGCATGTGATCCGACCGTGCCCGCTCGGCATGCGTACTCCCACTCGGCTTCCGTCGGCAGCCGCAGCCCCGTCGTCTCGCAGAATCGCCTGGAGTCCTCCCATGACACCCTGTCGACGGGGCGGTCGTCTCCTCGATACATCGACGGATTCCCGCCCATCACGCTTTGCCATTGCCGCTGCGTGACCTCGGTCTCCGAGAGGTAAAATGGCTTTCGAATCGTACGGCGGTGCTGAACCTCGTTCGGCAAGCGGCCGAACTCCGTCTCCGGAGAACCCATCACGAACTCGCCGGCTGGGCAGAGCAGCATCGCGATACCCGTCGATCGATGCCGTACCTTCCATGGAAGCCCCGTCGCGACAATGCGCTGCAGTGCATCGGCATCGGTGACCACGCTTGGGTCGGGCTCGGCCATGATGACCTCAAACCACGGTTGCTCCCCCGCCATCTCCGGCTTGGCGGCAACGGTCGGAGGAGGCGGGGCCGACGCAGCATTCGCCGAAGGTTCGGTCGCCGGGGGCTGCTCGCGACCACAGGCGGCAACCGCTGTGCAAACAAGGATCAAGAGCGAGGTGCGAATGGCGGTCGACCGAGCCGCGGGGGCGGTGCGCATGGAGTCAGTCTCTCGTATCGAGCAATGTTGAGGTGGTTACGCTCGGCCGGTGAACGGGCTTGACGTACGAAGGGCGTCGCGGCAATGCCGTTGGCCCACGGGGTTACTTCGGAACGGGATGGAGTCGGCTGCATCGACACGCACCGCGCCCTCGCGATGGAATGGATTCCCGCGCCGCCCCTCCCCGATCGGGCACGCGACAGCGTACGCGCGCGGATTCGACCCCCCCGGCTGAACTCGCTGGGGCGCTCGATGGGACCGTTGTCCTCGTAGGCCATTGTCCTCGTAGAAGTGGGAGCCATCGGCACCACAGCGCTTGCAACGGTTGATGGAGCCGTCAGACAGAACCTAGCACCAAAGGCACGCCGCCGCAGCGGCGAGCGCTCAAACCACGCATCCAAGCACCAAAGTGAGCCGCCGCAGCGGCGAGCGCTCAAACTCGCGTGGCGGAATCGAACGCGCGCCAAGCTTCCAGACTGCAGACTGGGCGCACAGGGCGGGTGCGAAGCCGCCACGACACCCTGCTGCGCAAGGGGATAGTGCCACACGAGACGTCTGGCGACTCCGGCGCCAAGCGCTCCGACTTCGCTGCGCTCAGTCGTCGTGGGCAAAGTCGGCACTGCGGTCGAGCCCCCAAAGCGCCTCGGCGGCCGCACACGCCCGCGGCGGACCCCGCACCGACCGGGTGGACTTGGCAGACGCGGCAGATTCCACCAGCTGCTGGTGGATTTTCCACCACGATCTGGTGGATTTTCCACCATCCGCCGTCCCCCGCCGCGCAACGCCGAAACCGCCCTCCCCCGCGAGCGTGTATCCTCCTTCCCCTTATGGCCATTCTCGTCGACGGAAACACCAAAGTCATCTGCCAGGGCATCACCGGCAGCGCGGGCGCCTCGCACACCAAGGGCTGCTTCGAATACGGCACCAAGATGGTCGGCGGCGTCACGCCCGGCAAGGGCGGACAGAAGGACCCGAACGGTCTGCCGATCTTCGACACGGTGTCTCAGGCCGTCGCCGCGACCGGCGCCGACGCGACCATGATCTTCGTGCCGCCCGTGGGCGCGGCCGACGCGATCATGGAGGCAGCCGACGCCGGCATTCGCGTCATCTGCGCGATCACCGAGGGCGTCCCCGTCCTCGACATGGTGCGCGTCAAGGAAGCGCTGAAGGCGTACCCGAAGTCGACCCTCATCGGCCCGAACTGCCCGGGCATCATCACCCCCGCGCGGCGCGTCTCGGGCGAAGGCCCGACCGCGAAGTTCGAGGGCGGCTGCAAGATCGGCATCATGCCGGGCTACATCCACACGCATCGGGTTGATGCGAAGACGGGTAAGGCCGTCGGCATCGTCAGCCGCTCGGGCACGCTCACCTATGAAGCCGTGTGGCAGACCTCGCAGCGCGGCATCGGCCAGTCGACCTGCGTCGGCATCGGCGGCGACCCCGTGCGCGGCTTCGGCTTCATCGAGGCGCTTGAGCTCTTCAACGCAGACAAGGACACCGATGGCGTCGTGATGATCGGCGAGATCGGCGGCACCGACGAGATCGAGGCCGCGAAGTGGATCAAGGCGAACATGAAGAAGCCGGTCGCCGGCTTCATCGCGGGCCGCACCGCGCCGAAGGGGAAGCGCATGGGCCACGCCGGCGCGATCATCGGCGGCGCCGAGGACACCGCGCAGGCGAAGATCGAGGCGCTGAAGGCCTGCGGCATCGCGGTGGCCGAGAGCCCCGCCGACCTCGGGTCGACGATGATGAAGGCGCTTCAGCTGTAGCGGTCGCGGCTGCGGCCGCTCCCTCTGGTGCTAATCGCGCGGGTCTTTAGCGGTCGCGGCTGCGGCCGCGTGTCGACGAGCGCGCAGCGCGAGCACGCAACCGCACGAGTCGACAGCCAAAATGGGTGCCACTGCTTCTAAGTTCTGTCTGACGGATCGCCGAAGGCCCGGGGTCTGAGGCTTTGGGATCCGCATCGGCGCCCGGTTGGCAAGGAGGGGAAACGAAGCTGTATCCCCAATGATCCAACCACGCGATACAGTGAGTTGAACCCGACGCCTCCAGCCGGGATGCCGCGCGGATTGAAGCCCGGCCGATCCTTCAGACAGAACCTAGCAGTGCGGAGTCGAGGTGGCCGGGATCGGAAGATCTGCCGATATCTGCGCGGAACCACTACTGGAAGTCGTGGCACCCATTTTGGCTGTCGACTCGCACGCACCTCGCTTGGGCTTCGCCCTCGAACGCGCAACGATGCCTCCGACACCTCCGCTGGCTACCATCACCCCATGCGCCACGCGCTTCGCACGCTCGCCTTCGCACTCGTCATCTCGGCGCCATCGATGGCGCAGGTCGCGCCGGCGCCGGCACCCCGCGCCGCCGGGTTGCCTTCGGCATCCACGAAGGCCGTCCGCGTCGCCGTCATTGGCGCAAGCGCCTCCGCTGGCTTCGGCTGCGTGATGCGCGAGAAGCGCGCCGACGGCGACTACGCGCTCGGCTTCCGGCTCATCGACATGATTCGGCTCGCCTGCCCCGAGCTCGAGATCGTCTCGAGCGACATGTCGAGCGGGTTCTTCTTCCTCGCTCCGCTCAGGAATGGCGCCACCGCCGCCACGCGCGCGGCCGAGTTCAAGCCCGACTGCGTGATCGCGCTCGATTTCCTCTTCTGGTACTGCTACGGCGACGATTCGCCGAAAGGCGGCCCGCTTGCGAGCGAGGCGGAGCGGCTTGAGAAGCTCGAGCGTGGCCTGAAGGAACTCGAGCGATTCGATGTTCCCGTGCTCGTCGGCGACCTTCCCGACATGTCTCCGGCGGTCGGAAAGATGCTTTCTGCCGCGCAGATGCCCGAGAAGGCGACGATTGCGAAAGCGAACGCGCGCTTCCTCGAGTGGGCGAAGGGCCGCGACAACGTGCGTGTCGTTCCGCTCGCAGACATGCAGCGGCAGCTGATGAACGACCGCGCGCTCGAGATCCGCGGCGTGCGCCTCGAGAGCACGAAGGAGCAGCCGCTCCTGCAACGCGACCAACTGCATCCGGCGCCCGCCGGACTGGCGGGCCTCGCCTGCGCGATCGCCGCCGAAATGAAAGAGGCGCTGACGACGGCGGTCGATCCCGCCGCGAATGCCGCCGCCGCGGCGGCCGACGACTGCGCGCCCGAGCCGAACTCGACCATCGCGCGGGCGAGCGCCGCGCTCAAGCCCTCGGGTGCGCCGCGCGTCCGCGAGAAGCAGGACGCCGCGCAGCCGCCTGCGGGCAACTCCCCCGCAAGTCCCGCGCCGGCGGGTTAAGCGGATTCGTCAACTTCAGCGCAGCGCTTCGATGCGCGCACGCACGGCGTCGTCGCTCGCGGCCTGCACCGCGTCGCTGACGATGCGGTCCCACCCCTCGCGTCGCAGCAGCCGGATCGCGGTCGGCTTGAGAAGCGCGAGATCGAGGCTCGCGTCCGGCCCTCGCGGGTCGCGCCCGAGAAGCGCCACGAGACGCTGGTCGGCAACCGACGAGAGCCGCGGCGTCGCAAGTTGCCAGAGCATGTCGCGTGCGCGCGGCGTGGTGACCTTGCACAGTTCGTAGGCGCGCATGAACGCCTCGAGGTCGCGGGCGCGGAAGTGCGCCCCAAGCACGAACGGCGCCGAGAGCGGCGCTGTGTCGAGATCCTTCGCAAGCCCCCAGAGCGCGATCACCTTCTCGTCGATCCCGAGCATCTCGAGGTCGCGGATCGCATGCGCCATGGCGAGCGTGTCGCCCGCGTCGCGGAAACGCTTGAGGCTGTCCGCCGCCTGCTGCCTGAGGTCTGCGACGCCCTCCCCAGGCGGCGGCACGCGCCGCACGCCGAGCCGCTCTGGCGTCGCCAGAATCATCAGCGGATCACCGAACGCAGCCGTGCGCCATGGCCGCGCAAATCCGCCCTCGTACACGCGCGCCGACACGGCGAACGGCGAGAGAAACCCGCTTCGCTCCGCGAGCAGCTCCGGCGGGACGAACGCCTGCAGCAGCGGCTCGTGCACGGAGCCGAAGTAGGCGTAGGCGCCGTTCTCGATGAACGCGGCGCCCACCGTCGCGGTGCTTGCCGGACTTTGCAGCGAGAACGAGTGGATGAAGTGGACGGCGACCGGGCGGTCGAAGAGCGGGACGTCGCCCACCGTCGCGGTGCCGCCGCCGAAGAGGCCGAACTGCGTCGACACACCGTGCGAGTTCGCAAGCAGCACGTCGCAGTCGAATCCGCCCATCAGCATGCGGCGCCATGAGTCGAGCGAGTTGTCGTCGCGCGACCACGTGCGCGTGCGGAACCCCTGCTGCTCGAGCTTGCGTGCGGCGGGCGCTGCGTCGTAGGCGCTCCATCCAGGGCCGCCGTCATAGGCGTTGGTGAGCCACGCTTCGCGCCGGGGCGCGAACAGCGAGCACATCGCCACGTACGCCGAGCGTTCCGCGCTTCCGAAGATGCCCGCGCCGATCGCCCACCAGATTCCGTCCGAGTGGCGGCCAAGCACATTGAGCGTGGCGATCGGTTGCCCGGGCGCGGTCGGATACGGGCCACTTGGAATCTCGATGCGGAGCGCGCTCGGCAGATCTGGCACGCACTTCCACGCGATGTCTCGGCAGATCACGAAGGCATCGATCGGATCGCCGAGCCCCTTCCATGCGCGGTCTGTGCGCTCCGCCGCACGCTCGAGTTCCTGCGAGAGCATCGTGACGTGCACGGCATCCATGGTGTCGTCGGGGCGGCCGTACCACGTATTCGTGAAATGGATGGGCGCGCAGCGACCAGCGGCGAGCGCGACCGCGGCCGTCCACGCCGGGTCGGCGGCATCGGCCAGCACGATCATCGACGGTGCGATGCCGCGCAGCGCCGCCGCTGCGAGAACATCGACGCTTCCATCGGCAATCGCCTCCGCCGCAGTCGTCGCGATCAACTTCTCGCGTTCGGCGCGGTCGGTCGGCATCGCACCGACCGATTCGCGGCGCAGCACGCGCGCCGGCGCGAAGGCCCGGACGAACATCGGCGCGTAGAAGCGGTCCTCGATGAGAACAGGCCACCGTCCCTCCGCCGACCACCTCGCGATCTCGTCGAGGTAGGTGCGCTCGTCGGGCACGAGCACGACCTGATCGACGATCTTCCAATCGCGCTCGAGCGCCGCCGCACGCTGGCCGAGCACCACGGGCCACGGCACTTCCGCAGTCGTCGGGCGAGTGGGCGTCTGCGCGAGCGCGTTGCCGACAAGTCCGACGGCAAAGAGCGACGAAATCGTGATGGTGGCCTTTGCTCGAACTGCGGGCATCTTGCACGAACCTCCGTTGCAGGCGACGCATCGCGCGCCGCACGTGCCGCACCATTCGATCGCAACCTACGCGGGCAGATAGCCGTTCGCGATCTCGATGAATTCCTCGACGCTCGCCTTCGCCTGCGCGTCGCTCCACCCAAGTTCGCGCGCGATCAGGCGCGCCGTCTCGGGCGCGACTTCGATCGCAGCGCGGGCGTCGAGCAGAAGGGCGCGCGTGCGCCGCGCAAGCACATCCTCGACGCTGCGCGCCATCTCCTCGCGCGCCGCGAAGATGACCTCGGACGGCGTGAGCGGCAGGTTCGCATGCATCGGGGCCGCATGGAAGCGGTCCGCGCGCTCGATGCGGTCGAGTTGCTCGCGATCGGTGCCGTACATCATGCGTGGGTCGGGAAGCCCGGCCTCGACGCCGGCCTTCGGGTCGAACCCGTGGAGCGGGAGCGCCTCGGTGATGCACTGGCGGAGCTCGAGCCCCAGCGCCTCGATGGTCGCCTCGAGCGTCTCGTCGGCCATTCGGCGGTAGGTGGTCCACTTGCCGCCTGTGACCGTGACGAGGCCGCTGTCCGAAACCTCGATCGAATGCTCGCGAGACACCTTCTTCGACTCGACGCCTGCCTGTGGTCGCGCGAGCGGCCGAAGCCCCGCGAAGATAGACAGGATGTCCTCGCGCTTCGGCTCACGCGCGAGGTAGCGGCCGGCGTTGCGGAGGATGAAGCCGACGTCCTCGTCGCTTGCCCGCGGCTCGAGTTCGGCGCGCTCGACCTCGGTGTCGGTGGTGCCGACAAGCGTGCGCCCATGCCATGGGATGACGAAGAGCACGCGGCCGTCGTCGGTCTGCGGCACCATGATCGCGTGGTCACCCGGCAGGAACTCGCGCGGCAGCACGAGATGCACGCCGCGCGAAGGCTCGAGGCTCGCCGCGCAACCCGGGTCATCCTTGCGGCGCAATTCGTCGGCGAAGACGCCGGTTGCGTTGATGACCGCCGACGCGCGCGTCTTGAACACGCGGCCCGACTCCTCATCGCGCAGCTCGGCGCCGATGACCTGGCCGCCCTCCTTCACGAAGCCGACGCAGCGCACGCGGTTCACGATGCTCGCGCCGTGCGCGGCCGCGGTGCGCGCGAGCGCCAGCGCCATGCGCGCGTCGTCGAACTGCGCGTCGTGGTACTCGACGCCGCCGAGCAGTCCGTCCTGCTTCACGTTCGGGATCGCGCGGATCGTCTCCTCGCGCGACAGCATGCGGCTATGCCCGATGTTCCGCTTGCCAGCAAGCGCGTCATAGAGCTTGAGCCCGGCGCCGTAGAAGGGTCCCTCCCACCAGTGGTAGCGCGGCACCACGAAGGCGAGGTCGTGCACGAGATGCGGTGCGTTCTGACAGAGGAGCGCGCGTTCCTCGAGCGCCTCGGTCACGAGGCCGAACTGCCATTCGGCGAGGTAGCGCACGCCGCCATGCACGAGCTTCGTGCTGCGCGAACTGGTGCCCTTGGCGAAGTCGTGTGCCTCGACGAGCGCCGTCCGGTAGCCACGGCTCGCGGCATCGACCGCGATGCCGAGTCCGGTCGCGCCGCCGCCGATCACGAGGATGTCGAAGTCGATGCTGCCGATCGAGGCGAGTTGGGCGGATCGTTCGAATGGTCGCTTCATGTTCGCGGCTTCGAGTATCGCATGGCGCGAGGGCGGTTGACGTGCTTCACACGGCGGGGTCGCCGAAGGTTCGTACCGTATCGACTGCACGGCGCCAGCGTCTGCGTGCGGACGCGCGGTCGGCGGGCGACGACGCCGGCGCGAAGGTTCGATCGACCTCCCCCACCGCGTGCTTGAGCCCGTCTGCCGCAGAATCGGCATCGAGCCCGACCAGCGCGAGCCGGGCCGCGCCGAGGGCCGTGGTCTCGAGTATCCGCGGACGCACGATGCTCTTCCCGAGGAAATCGGCCTGGATCTGCATGAGAAGATCGCTCGCGGCGGCACCACCGTCGACGCGTAGCGCTTGGATGGCGACGCCCTGTTCCTCGATCGCCTCGACGAGATCCGCGACCTGGTGCGCGATGCCCTCGAGGGTGGCGCGGGCAACGTGCGCCTTGGTCGCGCCGCGCGTGAGCCCGAGGATGGCGCCCCGTGCGTCCGCGTCCCACCACGGCGCGCCGAGGCCCGCGAAGGCCGGAACGACGAGCACGCCCGCCGAGTCCGGGACGCTCGCAGCGAGGGCATTCACCTCGGGAGACTTCCGGAAGAATCCGAGGCCGTCGCGCAGCCACTGGATCGCACTGCCTCCAACGAAGACAGAGCCCTCGATGGCGTAGGTCGTCTGGCCGCCGACGCGCCATGCGACGGTGGTGAGGAGCCCCTTCGGCGCGGGCGGTGGCGCAGCGCCGGCGTTCGCGAGGAGAAAGCAGCCCGTGCCGAAGGTGCACTTCGCGTCGCCCGTCGCGAAGCACGCCTGCCCGAAGAGCGCCGACTGCTGGTCGCCGGCGATGCCGGTCACGGGAATCGCGGCTCCCAGCAGCGCTGGGTCCGTCTCGGCGAGCCGCCCGGCCGAATCGACGATCGCGGGCAACACCGCCTTCGGCACGCGAAACAAGCCGCAGAGTTCGTCATCCCAAGTACAACCGATCGCGCAGCCGGCCGTGCCGCCTAGCCGGGCAAGAAGCGTGCGCGAGGCGTTCGAGGCGTCGGTGGCGTGCACGCGGCCATTCGTCAGCTTCCAGAGGACCCACGAGTCGATCGTGCCGGCGGCGAGCTCGCCCTTCTCGGCGCGGACGCGCGCGCCCGGCACCGCGTCGAGGATCCAGGCGAGCTTCGTGGCGCTGAAGTAGGGGTCGAGCGTGAGCCCCGTTGCCGCACGCACGGCGTCCTCGTGGCCCTCGGCGCGCAGTTCCGCGAGGCGCGACGCGGTGCGGCGGTCCTGCCACACGATCGCATGGTGAATCGGCGCACCCGTGGCGCGGTCCCACACGACGATCGTCTCACGCTGGTTGGTGATCCCGATCGCGGCAATATCGCGCGCCGCGAGATTCGCCGCGACGATCGCACCGTTCATGCACGCGGCGAGCGAAGTCCAGATCTCGTCGGCGTCGTGCTCGACCCAGCCCGGCTTCGGAAAGTGCTGCGCGAACTCGCGCTGCGACGAACCGCGCTCGGCGAAGCCGCCCGATGCATCGACCGCGAAGACGATGGCGCGCACGCTTGTCGTGCCGCAGTCAAGCGCGAGGATGTGCCGCGGCGCGTCGCCCATAGCGACAGGATACGCGCCGAGCATGCCCCGGCGCGCGCGGCTCCGCACACGCTCGAACAACTCGCATCAATCCTCGTCTTCGAGGAACGGATTGAATCCCGTGGCGCGCCTGCCGGCCGAAGGGTCCGCCTCGTCGGGCACAAGCCCGCGCACGCGCGAGGCGAGCTCATCGCCGAGGATGCGTCGCGCCTCCGAGCGCGCCTTCTCGGTGCGCTCGTTCCGCTCGAAGCGGATCTTCTCGACGACTTCGGCGCGCTCCTGGTACTCGCGCCAGCCGTCTGGATCGCTGCCCGCGACCATGCCGGCAGACCCTTCGACGATCTTCTCGCTGAGGGAGAGGTACGCGGCTTCGTATTCTGCGCGGAGGGCGTCGAGACGGCCGCGTTGATCGATCGAGAGGTCGCCGAGCGCGATGGCGTCGTCAAGCTGGCGAAGCGCGCTGTCGGCGGGCTGATAGACCGCGGGATTCTCGACGGCGAGGTAGCCACGCCAGATCGCCGTGCGCCGCGCCGGATCGTCCGTGGCCGCGTCGACCGCCGCGCGATGGATGGAGCGCACGCGATCCATGAGTTCCTGGCTGGCGCGGCTATGTCGCGCGATCATCGCCGTATAGCGCTCGAACTCGGCGCGCTCTCCCAGGGTCGCCTGCAATGCGTCGCGCTCGGTCAGACGGTCAACAGACGCCTTGAGAAGCGAGGGAAGCTCGCTGGCGAGGGCGTCCCACGAGGCTGCCGTGTTCTCGATGAACGCGCGGGCGGTCGGGCCGTCCATGCGCGCGGACGCGATGAGCTTGAGTGGCGACACGATCGTGCGCTCGTTGCCGTAGTAGGCGCCCTCCGTCGCGAGCCGCAGTCGCTCAAGCCGGAGCAGGAGAAGCCCAGCGCCGTTTGGATTGAGGTCGAGCGCCGTCGCGAGGTCGGCGCAGAGCGCAATGTCCGCGGCAATCATCGCGTCGGCAATCCTGCGCAGGGCGCTCTGCATCGACGCGGACATAGCCTCGCTGCGCCGCGCCTGGCCGTCCTCGCTCGGCAGGTAGAGGAGCCGGCGGGCCTCGCCAAGTTCCCTCCCGATCGGCGCGACCTTCGCATCCCACTCGCGCACCTTCCAAGCCTCGACGACGGCATCGAGCACCTCGACCGCCGGAGGCTCGACTCCGACCGCGCGCAGGGCGGCGACGACATCGCGAACCGCCATCGGGGCGGGTGCGTCGAGCATCATCGTGAAGCTGGGCTCCCAACTGGGCGCCTCACCCTCCGACTCTGCCTCTGCGGGCGCTGAGACGGGGTAGTAGGTGGTGCCTCCCTCGCGATTCCCAGACTCGAGCTTGGTGACGAACCGATCCGAGACCTCTTCGCCGAGGAGCGCGACCACCGCCGCGTACGCGCGCCGGTCGATCGCCTCGCCTTGCTCCGCCCGCTCCTGGAGCGGCCGCATCGCGGCCATGGGATCTCCGCCATCGCCGCCCACCATCATCGCGCTCATGTCGATCGAAAGCGCGACGTCGGCGAGCTTCTCCGAGTGCTCGGCCCGTTCGCGACGCCAGTCGAGCTCGATCGGTGCGAGCGCGGCCTTCACGTCGGGGCCGATCGTCGCATCGCGCCGGACGCGACGGATGACGGCCGAGACGTCGCCAGCCGGGTTCCCGGGGCCGCCCATCATCATCGCACCCATCATGCCGACCGACTTCTCGGAGAGTGCGGCGCGGAGCCGGTAGATCTCGAGTTCGGGGAGGACCGAGGCAAACTGGCGGATCGCGCTGCGATTCGCCGTGAAGTTCGCCTCGACCGCCTTGCGCGGCTCCTCGCCGAGCGCGCGCAGCGACTGCATCATGCCGGCCATCCGACCCTGCGCCGCTTGCGCGGCCGCAGCCACTTCCTCGGGGTTCGCGCCATCCGCGTCGGCGCCTGCGGGAACGTCGACGTCGCCGAGGCCAGCGGACTGCGCCTCTGCCATGATGTCGTAGATCTTCGACATCGACTTGCGCACCGAGCTGCCGTAGGCCTTCGCCTGCGCGAGCGTCCGCCGCTCCTGCTCGACGAGCATCGCGTCGAACTGCGGGCGAAGATCGGCCGGGACGAGCCGCACCGTCTGCTCGCGCGAGAGGAGGTCGGCCAGATCGACGAAACTGCCGCCGCCGCCGAACATCATCGAGCCCATCCGCGAGAATCCGCCGAGCTCACGCTGCCGCTCGCGCGCGCCGCGCACGCGCTCGATGCCGCCCCGGCGCTCGGGCGCCACAAGCGCCGCGGCGCTGTCGAAGAAGGCCTTGTCCGCCTCGGCGATCTTCGCCTCGAGCCGCTCGAGATCGCGCAGGAACTTCTCGAACTCCTCCTTCGACGGCATGCCTGTGGGGGTCGACCGGCTCAGCGCCTGAATCTCGGGGTCGAGCTCGGCGCGGAAGCGATCGAGGTACGCCTCATGGACGCCGTCGAGGGCCTTCGCCTCTTCAGGCGTCGGGTCGACATACACGCGCAGCAGCCGTTCGAAGCGCTTGGTGGTGAGCGGCGAACCGACGAGCTGGCCGACCTGCGCGGTGGCGGCTGCGGACGAGAGCAGCGCCGCGAGGGCGACGATGACGAGTGCGAATGGACGCAGGGCGATGCGGGCGAGATTCTGCATGGGGAGCCTTTGACGCAGGAAGGATGCGTATCCGACGCGGAAGTAGCGTACTTGGGAACGGAGCCGATCCAAGTTGCGAAATCACGAGGAAATGACAAAGCGGGCGCCCCCGAACGGGGCGCCCGCATGCGTCGTCGGTTCTGTCTGGAGGATCCGCGGGGCTTCAATCCGCACGGCCGATCCGTCAGACAGAACCTAGACCCATCAATCGTCCTCGGCGGCGGGGCCGAACGGCTGCGCCATGCGCGTCCGGAGGGGCTCGGCTTTGGCGCTTTCGAGGCCGCGGACGCGCGACGCGAGTTCGTCGCCGAGGATGCGCCGAGCCTCGGAGCGCGCCTTCTCGGTGCGTTCGCTGCGCTGCAAACGAAGCCTCTGCTCGAATTCGACGAGCCGCTGCCTCGCCTCCATCGTTCCGAGGCCGTTTGGGTCGGTGTCCGTCGGACCGCATGCGATCTTCTCGGAGAGCGACTCATAGGCGGCGGCGTACTCGGCCATGAGCGCCTCGAGCCGCGCACGCTGTTCGGCGCTGAGCTCGTTGATCGCGAGCGCGGATTCAAGCGGACCGGTCGCGCACTCGGACGGCTCATAGACATCGGGCCGCGCCAGCGACAGCCGTGCGCGTCGAATGGAAGCGGCCACCTCGGCCTTCTCGCTCGCCTTCGCCGCGGCGACATCGCACAGCTCGCCGTATCGGCGGGCAAAGGCCCGCATCGCAGCGTCGGCCTGCACGATCAGTTGATCAGACGACCCGTAGTAGACGTCGCCGGCGGCGGGCGACATGGCTGTCTCTGCGCGGCTGCGGTATTCGATCAGAGCGCGTGCCGCGGATGGCAGTGCCGCGGCCAGCGCTTGCCATGCGTCGCGGGTGTTCTCGAGGAACGCACGCGACTCCTCGGGCGAGAGGCCTGCGCGAACCAAGATCGCGCCAGGCGAGGGGCTGGCCGACGATGCGCTGACAGACGAGCCAGCAATCGAAACCCAAGCCTTGACGAACGACACACGCTCAAGCCGCAGCAACAGCATCTCTGCGCTGTCGGCTCCGAGCCCGAGAGAGGCCGCAAGATCCTGGAAGAGCGAGGCATCGGCCGCGAAGATCGCGTCAGCGATCTGGAGTCGCAGCGTGTTCAACCTCTCCGACTTCCCTCGATCGACGGAGAGCCGGCCGTCCGCCTCCTGAACGTAGAGCGTCTGCAAGGTGTGACTGAACTCCCTTTGCAGCGCCGCGACCTTGGGCGCCCACTCGCGCGCCGTCCAAGCCTCCACGACCCCCTCGATCACGGCGAGGGACGAGTCCGAGACCCCAAGCGGCTTCAAGATCCGCGCGACGTGCGCAGCGGTCCATACCGAAGGCAGTCCGTCGGACTCCTGCGATGACGCAACTTCCGTCGCCGCGGAATCCACCTCCGGCGAATAGAGCATGTTCGGCGCGAGGGCCTCGGTATCTCCCCCGTTCGCTCCTGCGGCTGGCGCCAGGTTGCGCGGGCGCGTGAAGGCAACCGCGCGGTGTTCTGAGCCGATGACGGCGGCGACAGCCCGGTACGCACGTTGGTCGATCTCGCTCAGTTCATCGGCGATCTTCCGGATGGAGGCCCGCGCCTCGTCCGTGCCGCCGCTGATGTCGCCGGCGCTCAGGATGGTCGTGGTCGGATTGAGCTCGCTGGTGAGCTTGGCGAGCCGTTCGATGTTGTCGGCCGACTCGCGGTACCACGTCAGTTCGATCGGTACGAGGCGCTCGCGCATCTCGGCCGTGATGGCGGGGTCACGTCGAAGTCGCTCGAGGAGCCCTTCGAGGCCGCCGCCCGGGAGATGGAGTTGGTGTCCTCCCATCAGGCCGACCAGCGTGTCCAGCGCGCCCATGGATCGCCGTGCGACCGTGCCGCGCAGCCGCTGGTACAGGAGTTCGGGAAGGACCGTCGCAAACTGGGGCAGGGCAGCACGGTTGGAGTCGGCGTTCAGGGCGGTGGCACGGTTCACGCCGCTCGCGGCCTCCGCCACCATCTGGTTCATGCGCTGCATGCGCTCGCTCCGAGCCCGCACCACCGCCTCTTCGGCCGCGCCACCGTCGGCCCCAGCTTCCGCGGCGTCGAGCATGGTGTTGATGACCGATTCCTGGAGCTTCCGCTGCTCCTCGAGCGCCGCAAACCACTGCTCGCAGGCCTTGCGGCTCTCGCGGGCGAAACTGCGGCTCTGTGCGAGGAGCCGCTGCTCCTGGGCGAGAAGAAGCGCGTCGAAGTCCCCGCGCGATGCCTCGGGGACCTCGCGCACGATCTCCGCACGCGCGAGAAGATCGGCGAGGTCGACGAAACGGCCGAGTCCGCCGGCGAGGTCGAAACCCATGCGCGAGAAGCCCGAGACGTTCCGCTGACGCTCGCGCGCCTCGCGGACTCGCTGCATGCCCGGACGCCGCGCTTCGGCGAGCACGTCGGTCGCTCCCGCGAAGAAGGCGTCCTCGACCTCAACGATCTTCGCCTGCAATCGGTCGAGGTCACTGAGGAACTGCTCGAATTCCTGCGGCGAGGGCGGCGCGCCGGCGATGGGCCGAAGGGCGTCGATCTGCGGGTTGACCTTCGCGAGGAAGTCGGCGAGATACGCCTCGTGCAGCCGGTCGATCGCCGCAGCCTCCTCGGGCGTGGGCACGACGTAGACCGCGAGCAGCCGCTCGAGCCGCTTGGTGGTCATCGGCGATGTGACCTCCCGCTGCGCGTGCGCGTCGGGCACGCCCCCGAACAGCGCCGCGAGCGCGACCAAGACGAGTGCGAGCGGACGAATGCCGAGGCAGACGAATCTCTGCATAGCGAAGCCTCCTTTGTCAAGAGCACGCGGGGACGCCGCGCGTACGGCCTTGTTGAGGGAATCCGCGTCAGAGGTTGCGCGATTGCGATGACCAATCGAAAACAGGTCTTCAGGCTTTCGTGTGGGCTATAGCACCGTCGGCCCCCGCCGGGCGGCGTGCGGCTGACGGTCTCGAGGTCTCTCACGGAGGCACAGAGGCACAGAGGCGGCCTCGGCGAAGAGGAGGGATGACTTCTCGCGTCTTTCCGCCTCCTCGCATCGCTCGCAGTCTTCGG
>Ga0315904_10006499_pt1 | contig 15983 bp, 9 predicted proteins | sample LakEriMetagenome_6_FD_203529 | JGI IMG/M metagenome (GOLD analysis project Ga0315904, IMG submission 203529) | Freshwater fungal communities from buoy surface, Lake Erie, Ohio, United States - Buoy 12 MA120 | ecosystem: Environmental > Aquatic > Freshwater > Lake | place: USA: Lake Erie, Ohio... | reverse complement strand
ACACGCGGCCCGCGTCGGCGGCGCCGGCCGTGTCGTGCTTGAAGCCGCCCACAAGCGCAAGGCTCGCGCCCGGCGCACCGCCCGAGCCGAGCGCGACCGACACGCCGCACTCGTCGCCCGCCGCCGAGTCGGCCGCGACAAGCGTGGCGCGCTCGGTCCACGCGCCCTTCGTGCGGCGGAAGAGCGTGGCGCTGCCGCGCTTCACGAGGTCATCAGGTGGGCCATCGGGTGCGTCGAAGATGCTGCCGCAGAGCGCAAGCCCGCCCTCGGGGCCGATCGCGCCGGCGGCGTCGACGGGTTCGGCGAGCGCGACGCTCGTCCCGAAGAAGTCCCCCGCCGTGCCGTATGCCGCGCGCAGCTGCGCCTCGACGGGCCACGCGCCAGCGTCACGGCGGAAGACCCACGCGGAGCCGTTGTCGACCACGTGCGCGAGGTCGTTCGATTTCACGCCGATGAGAAGCGTGCGTCCGTCGGGCGCCACACAGTGGACGAGGCGACGGACGACTCGCCTTGCGGCGGCGCGGCCAGCCCTCCTTGCTGGCGTGGGCGTCGCCGCCGTAGCGACTGGATGGAACGATCGTTCGGCATGACGGTGGACGCTCCTGGTCGCCGTGATTGTCTGGAGCGATGGGGAGTGCCTGAACATCATTGACACGGAGAGAGCTCCTCAGGTCGATGAAGCGCGTCGGAGAGCTCGGGCTGGTTTGAGTCGGGCGCGCGCGATCGAAACGAGGGCTCCCGCCGTATGATCCGCAGCATGAATCCGACCACGAAGTTCAGGCCCGTCGCCATGCTCGCCAGCGTGCTTGCCTGCTTCATCGCCTCGGGTTGTGCCAACCCGCCCGTGAGCCGTCTCTCTCCCGCCGAGCGCGAAGAGGTCATCGCCATCGGTAAGGGGATCGATGCGTCCATCCTGGCTTCCACCCTGCCCGACGGCCTGAAGTCCGAAGTCGGCGCGATAGAAGACATCGTTGTTCCGTCCGCATCAGGCAGCATTGCCTGCCGCATCTATCGCCCTTCCAAGCAGGCGTCTCTCGGAACCGTGGTGTTCGTCCACGGGGGCGCTTGGGTCGCCGGATCGGTGGACTCTCACGACAACATGGCCCGGCTGCTTTGCTCGACCAGTCAGGCGAATGTGGTTTCGATTGAGTACTCCCGCGCACCAGACGCGATGTACCCCACGCAGCTCGATGAGATCCGATCGGTCATCCGCTGGCTCAACCGCGAGGGGTCCAGCGCGGGGCTCGCGGCTCGCCCCCTGGCTGTTTGCGGTGACAGCGCTGGCGGCAACATGTCCGCCGTCATCGCCCGCGAGTCGGCATCGAACTCGATCGCCCTGGCGGTGCTCATCAACCCTGTCGTCGACATGACGCTCGCGACCATCAAGGACCCCGAAGTTCGCGGCTTCTCGGAGATGATGGTCAACGCGTATCTGCCCAAGGATGCCGACGCCTCGCACCCGAGTCTTTCGCCGCTCCTGAGCGCTGTCCCGGCCAACCACCCCCCAACATTCATCGCGATCGGTGACTCTGACGCTTGGCGCGCCGAACAGGACTTGTACGCCGAGAAACTCAAAGCCGCTGGCGTGAAGCTCGAGATCTTCCGCGCACCGACGGGACACCTCGGGCCCGACGGTGCGGCGGCCAATCCGAATGCTGTTCCGACACTCACCGCCGCGGGGCTGGCCATCAAAGCAGCCTTCGGCGGTTGACATCCAGTGAAGCCGTTCACGGTATCAGCGGGTGATTGCAAAGTCGCCAGACGAACTGTCTGGTGCGCTGCCTTCGCCGCATTCCGATACACCTCGCCGAGCGTCTGTCCGATGCCGCGCTTCCACTCGATCGGACCTGCCGGCGGGCATCCTCGCCATTTTTGGTGTCCGCAGAAGCGAGGCAGGCGTAATCGACTAGGGCCACACGCGGCCCGCGTCGGCGGCGCCGGCCGTGTCGTGCTTGAAGCCGCCCACAAGCGCGAGGCTCGCGCCCGGCGCACCGCCCGAGCCGAGCGCGACCGACACGCCGCACTCGTCGCCCGCCGCCGAGTCGGCCGCGACAAGCGTGGCGCGCTCGGTCCACGCGCCCTTCGTGCGGCGGAAGAGCAACCCGTCGCCGCTGTCGACCACGACCGCGACATCGTCCGAGTTCGCGCCGACGAGGCACGAACCATGACGCGAGTTCCTCATCACGCTGCGCACTGCGCGCCCAACTCCCAGACGGGTATCTCAGGAAACTGTGCAGCGCACAAACGTGTCACCCTCGGCGATCGATCGATACCCGGCCGTCCGGCTCTCAGTCCAACATGCTGAGACTCGCGGACCAGTCCGACCCGCCCAACGCAGTTATCGCCGCACGCCGCGCCTGCCGCCGAGCCGGATCTCAAGTCGCGTATTCAACACGCGGCACTGTGTTTACACTGCACCGAACCAGAGCTCACTATGCCAACGCCGGAAGAGATTCGTAACCAGATCGAGAAGTACGCCAGCGCGTTCTACTCGCAAGCGCTGAACCTCACGCTTTCAAATCCGCTTCTGCGGATTCCAGCGCTGAGCCGGTCCGCCCGCTTTCTCGAGTTCGACGATAGCCATATGGCGCAAGCCATCCGTGCGTTGATCGATACTGAGCGTAGCCTCACCTTCCTGGGCGAAGACGCGACTGCGAGGGAACAGGCGCTCGCCCACGCGTCTATGCACCCTGGGGCAAGATCGACCCTCTGGCTCGACGTAGCGATGAAGCACGAGAGAGCCGAAGCGATCCTCCGCAACCTCGCGAAGCTCCATGATCAGTTGCTTGAGAAGCGAGGGCTCCCGTGCGCCTATGTCGGAATCGGATTCCTTCGCTGGGTCCCTGAAGATGGCAAGGTGACTCGAGCACCGCTGCTCCTTGTTCCCGTTGAGATCGATGCCGTCTCAAACTCGGATCTGCGCAAGACGGTGATCACGCTTCGTCTGTCGGAGCGTGACACCTGCGAGAATCCAGTTCTGCGCGAGTTTCTTCGACTGAAGCACGGGCTCGATCTTCCGAAGTTCGAGTTTCCCTTCGAGCCAACCTCGGCACGAATCCAAGAGTGGATCGAAGAAGCTGAGGCAGTCACCGCCACAAAGCCAAGCTGGACAATCGAAGAGGGTGGAATCTTTGGCTTGTTTGACTGCGGCGCGATCGCCGCAGACTGCGATACGAAGAACTGGTCCTTTCCGCTGCACGAGCGGGAACTGGTTCAGAAGCTGCTGCTTTCGACGCATACCGAGGATTCGAAGCTCCCTCCCGCCCAGTTCATTCCCGACGCGCTGGTCCTACCAGCGGATGGTTCGCAACTGGAGGCACTGCAGCACGCGGCGGCAGGGACGAACATCGTGCTGCACGGGCCGCCTGGTTCAGGCAAGAGCCAGACCATTGTGAATCTCATCGCCCAATCGCTCTCGATGGGCAAAAGCGTTCTGTTTGTCGCGCAGAAGCCCGAGGCGGCGCATGTCGTCCAACGCCGCTTGGCAGAGGTCGGACTCGCTCCATTCTGCAGCGTCCTCGTTCCCGTTGGCGACAGCCGAAATGTGAAGGGTGCCGTTCTCGAAGGCCTTCGCACCCGCGAGTATCTGAATCCCGCAAATGCACCCGAACTCAAGGCCGAGCGCGACTGCCTCAAGCAGCATCTTGAGCTGATCGAGCGATATGCACAGGCATTGCCCATCAACCTGCCCAATCTGGAGATGACGGCTCGCGAGACGCTCGCAGAACTCGCGGTGCATTCCATCAACGAAGTTCCGACGATCGAGAGCCATGACCTCGTCTTCCCCTCAACCGTCGGGAGTTTCAACAGTGCGGTGCAGGCGCTCCGGAACCTGGTCAAGCTCCGCGAGGCTATCCCCGATGCGGCATTCTCGGCGATTGGAGGGCTGCGGCCATCCAACCCAAATGCGCGATCATATGAGGCGGCTTTCGCGATCGTCGACGACCTGCGGAAGATCGCGAACGCCTGCCGCGACATGACGCTTGCGCTCGACGCCGTACAACGACTGGGGCTTGAGCGGTTACCGAGATCGGTTGCCGACTTGCGGGCACTGCTCGCATCCGTGCCGCCGAGCACCCAGCTTGGGAACGAAGCGCTACTTGGTCGCGCCTACCGGCTTCGGCGGAGCAGTGGCACGCACGCGTTACGCGCGCTCGAAGACGCACAGTCGCTGCTCCGGGAAATCAAGAGCGAGATCCCCGACTGCCGCTCCCTTGTCGACTCGCCTGCTATCCCAAAGGATCACCGGCTGTCCGAGATCGACGCCACACTCAAGCGACATGGAGTTCAGGAACTCTCCATCGCTGCGTCAGGGCATCTCGCCACGCAGGTCGACTTCTTGCGCAAGGCCCTCCTGAGTCTCGACAGCGCGGCCAGCCCAGGCCCCGTTGCTCGCGCGCTCGCTCGTGCGGAAAACCTCGGACACTGGCAACGAACCGTTAAGTTTCTCGAGGCAGTATCGCAACCAAACACTGGCCGCGCCTTCCTCATCGCGCGCGCTTCGGAACCAGATCGCGGGCACATTACTCCGCCCACGCTCGAGCAGGTTCTCGAGGCCCACGGCCAAGCCGAGCGTGTCTCGAAGATACGAGAAGCAACGCGTACGATCTGTCTCTCAGAGCGGCTCCCAGGGCTGATTGATTTGCGCGTCACACAGTCCGCGCTCGCTGCTCGCTCGCGGGTAATCAGTCGTGCCGTCGGTTTGCTTGTGGACCCGCGCTATCGACATGCACGCCGCGTTGCGTACAACGCGCTCCTTCCTGGCGTGCCTCGGCGAAACTGGCCGGGGGCTATCCAGTCGTGCATCGAACTCGTCGAGGCGGAGCGCGATTGGCAGCAGACCGCCACCTTGATCGGAAGCAACGCGCACGGCGTCGCAGACCCTGCACGATGGAAGCAAGCCGCCGAGTGGTTCCAGGAAGTCACCGCACTCGCGCGATTCGCCAAGATCCCGAGTCAATCCGCATGGGAAATCGCGGTTGCTTTCGAGTCGAACTGTATCGACGAAGTTGAACTGGCCGCGCTTCAGGCGGCAAGCCGAGTCGCCGATTCGGAGATTCTCTCGCGCGGCCTTTGGGAGTCTTTCACACCGAATCCGTTTACAAACGCCGACCTCTGCGAGTCGCTTGGGAGACTCGTAAGCGCGCTTCGAAGCGCGACTGAACTCGCGGCGCCCCTCCGATGCGACGACGCGGCGATCATTTCGCAGGTTGTGCACCAAGCGCTGCGGGTGGCTCAACTGCGCAAAGCAATCGGCCAGATCGACGACTCCATTGAAGTCCGCGCGCTTCTCGCCGATGAGAACCGAGGAATCGACTCGCAGCTCACCCCGTATCAGCATGCGCGAGACTGGCTGCAAGCGTGGATGACGCCACGCGACCCCGTCTGGACCGACACCCGCGACTGGGTCTTCTCCGACGCCGTGTCGATTGGTCTCCGAGGCGCGACGTTGCTGTCGCTGCTTGATTCGCTCGAAGCCAATCTACCGATCATCAAGGAGCCGCTATCCCGTATCGCGAGTGGCTTTGTCTTCAATGGGGCCGCGAGGCGCATCCCGCTCGGAGACAGGCAGACGCTAGGAGAGAATGCCTTTGGCGCCGCACAGATTCTCAAGTTCGAGGACGCCATCCACAACATCTTTGAGTTTGGCTTGCAGGCCAATGCAGCCGGAAGCCTCGCCGGAGCCGGGCTTATTGACCGCGCACTCCGCGGCGAGTTCGCGGTCGAGCTCTTACCCAGCATCTACAGACGGGGCACGCTCGAGCGCTCGCTACGCGAGTTCGAACGCACGAATCACTTGCTTCAGGCAGATCGCACGGCACTGGAGGCGGCCATGTCCGATCTTCCAAGCCTCGATGAGAAGCTCCGCGCGAGCAACTCGAGGCTTCTCGTTCGGAAACTCATGACACAGGCGATTCCTCGGGGCAACGCGGCGGGTGCCGTACGCAGCTATACGGAGCGAGGCTATATCAAGCACCTCTTGGGTCTTCAGCGCCCGAGATTTGAGGTGCAAGACTTGTACCGCCGCTCCAAGGAGGCGCTGCGACTCATGCAGCCTTGCGTGATCGCGACCCCGTCTACCGTTTCCGAGTATCTCCCTCGGGATTCGGCGATGTTCGACCTCCTCATTATGGACGAGGCGTCGCAAGTCACCCCGGAGTCGGCACTCGGCTCGATCGCAAGAGCGCGGCAAGCCGTCATCGTCGGCGATCCACAACAGCTACCGCCGACGAACTTCTTCATGGGTGCAAATCAATCTGCAGATGATCCTGAGGATGACGACTCCGCCGGGATTACCGACGTCGAGTCGATCCTCGAACGGGCGATCAGCGCACTCCATTCGGTGCATCTCAAAGGCCACTATCGCAGCCGCCACCACTCGCTCATCTCATTCTCAAACAAGCATTTCTACAAGAGCGGACTAGTTACGACACTCAGCGTCGCGCCTCGCGATTCCAAGCTCGGCATCGTGGCTCATCACATTCAAGATGGGCGTTACTCCGCAAGCATTAACGAGAATGAAGCGATCGCTGTCGCGCAGAGTGTCATCAACCACCTGACCTCTGGTTCCAAGGAGTCTATTGGCGTTGTGGCGTTCAACGCTCCTCAGGCGGCGCTGATCGAGACGCACCTCGAGGCAGCCGCACGAACGTCACAGCAGGCATTCAACGCCTACTCGCGCGCACGCCAGAGCAGAGACCCGCTGTTCATCCGAAACCTTGAAAGCGTTCAAGGCGACGAGCGGGATGTCATTTTCATCTCCTACACCTACGGGCCCGAAACCGAGAATGGCGTCGTCGCCCAGCGCTTCGGCCCGATCCTGAGAGAGAAGGGTGAACGGCGGCTGAATGTGCTTGTCACGCGCGCACGGAACCGCGTCGAGGTTTTCCACTCGCTCCTGCCAAGCCAGATCGTGTCTGTTTCCAAGGGCGCGCAGATCATGAGGGCCTACCTTGAATATGCGCGACAAACCCCCGAGTTCGATGTAACACGCGGCGCATTTGAGTCAGATTTTGAGGAGGAAGTTGCCAGAGCAATCGAAAGACTCGATGAAAGGCTACTGGTGACACCCCAGGTCGGCTGCGAAGGATTTAGGATTGATCTTGGCGTGTCCCTCAGAGCGAACCCGCAGCGCTTCATACTTGGCGTCGAGTGCGACGGTGCCACGTTCCACAGTAGCAAGCATGCTCGCGACCGCGACTTGATCCGCCAAACCATTCTCGAACAGCACGGATGGACCATTCACCGAGTGTGGTCAACGGCCTGGTGGAAGAATGCCCCACATGAGCTTGAACGGCTCGCGAATGCCGTTCGCACTGCCACAAGAACTGAAGCGGATGGCGCAGCGACGCCGCAGCTTTTCTAGCTGACTTGGCTCGCTTTCGGCCTTCATGCGCGCGGGCCAGACCTATTGATGCGCGAATCTCGAACTGCACTCGCTCTGACCAAAGCCGAAGACAGACTCTGCGCGCCGGAATCGAACCCCGTGGGCGCCACGCGGGCGGACCTTGGTTGTGGTGCGGATCGTTTTGAGAGGTGGCACGATGTCCGAGAGCGACCACGACCGCGTGAACGACTACGGCTCCGTCAAGATCACCCTTGCGAGCCCGAAAGACATCCGAAGCTGGAGCTTCGGCGAGGTCAAGAAGCCGGAGACCATCAACTACCGCACCTACCGCCTTGAGAAGGACGGTCTGTTCTGCGAGCGCATCTTCGGTCCTGAGAAGGACTACGAGTGCGGCTGCGGCATGTACAAGGGCACCAAGTACAAGGGCATCTTCTGCGACCGCTGCGGCGTCAAGGTCACGCACAGCCGCGTGCGCCGCAAGCGCATGGGCCACATCAACCTGGCCGCGCCGATCGTCCACATCTGGTTCTTCAAGGCGACGCCGTCTCGTCTCGGAAGCCTGCTCCAGATGAAGACCTCGGACCTCGAGAAGATCATCTACTTCAAGGACTATGTCGTCACGAACCCGGGCAACACCGACCTTGACTACAAGAAGGTGCTGACCGAGGACGAGTACCGCCAGGCCGTCGAGAAGCACGGCACCGCGTCGTTCACCGCAATGATGGGCGCGGACGCGATCCGCGAGCTCCTCCAGCAACTCGACCTCGACAGCCTCTCGAACGAGATCCGCGAGGACCTCGGCACGACGAAGTCGAAGCAGAAGCAGGCCATCCTCTCGAAGCGCCTGAAGATCGTCGAGGCGATCCGCGGCTCGAACAACGAGCCAAAGTGGACATTGCTCGACGTGATCCCCGTGATCCCGCCGGACCTGCGCCCGCTCGTCCTGCTCGAGAGCGGCAACTTCGCGACGAGCGATCTCAACGATCTCTACCGCCGCATCATCAACCGCAACAACCGCCTCAAGAAGCTGATGGACCTCAATGCGCCCGAGTGCATCTTGCGCAACGAGAAGCGCATGCTGCAGCAGGCGGTCGATGCGCTGTTCGACAACGGCCGCTGCCGGCGCCCCGTAGTAGGCTTGTCGGGCCGTCCGCTCAAGTCGCTAACCGACATGATCAAGGGCAAGCAGGGTCGCTTCCGCGAGAATCTGCTCGGCAAGCGCGTCGACTATTCGGCGCGTTCGGTCATCGTCGTCGGTCCCGAGCTCAAGCTCTGGCAGTGCGGCCTTCCGAAGAGGATCGCGCTCGAGCTCTACCAGCCGTTCATCATCCGGAAGCTCAAGGAGCACGGACTCGCCGACACGAACAAGAGCGCCACGCGCATGCTTGAGCGTCGCGATCCCGAGGTGTGGGACATCCTCGAGCAGGTGATCCAGAACCACCCGGTCATGCTGAACCGCGCGCCGACCCTGCACCGCATGGGCATCCAGGCGTTCGAGCCGGTGCTCGTCGAGGGCAACGCGATCAAGATCCACCCGCTCGTCTGCACGGGCTACAACGCCGACTTCGACGGCGACCAGATGGCGGTCCACCTGCCGCTGTCGGTCGAGGCGCAGGCCGAGACGCACGTGCTGATGATGTCGACGCACAACATCTTCAGCCCCGCGAACGGCAACCCGGTCGTCAGCCCCTCGCAGGACATCGTCATGGGCGTCTACTTCCTGACGACCGGCCACGGCGACAACACGAAGGCCGTCCGTCGCTTCAAGGACATGGAGGAGGCGCTTCTCTGCGCGCAGCTCCCCCACGGCGACCCGCGCAAGATCTCGTTCCATGATCCGATCGAGGTCCGCCTCGCACGCTTCAGCGAGGTCGTCACCGACCAGAAGAAGGCCGCGGAGGCGATGCCGGCGAATCGCCGCATCGCGACCACGCTCGGGCGCCTGCTCTTCAGCGAGATCCTTCCGGACGACATGCCGTTCTACAACTGCGCCCTTGGCAAGAAGGGCGCGGCGCGCGTGATCGACGACACCTTCGCCCGCAAGGGGAAGGCCGCGACGATCGATCTCCTCGACGCGATGAAGCAGACGGGCTTCCGCTACTCGACGGTGTCGGGCCTCTCGTTCGCCATCACCGACCTGCGCATCCCGGCTGAGAAGAAGACGCTCCTCGATGCCACCCAGAAGAAGGTCGACCGCGTCGAGCGCGACTACGAGATGGGCACGCTCACCGAGAGCAGTCGGTGCAGTGCGAGAGTCGCTCTCTGGAACGAATGCCAAGACAAGTTGACCGCCAGGCTCCTGTACACCCTCAAAAACGATCGTCGCGACATACTTGGCCGCCCAGTTTCGATCGACAAGGCCGAGGGCTCCAAGTACCTCAACCCCGCATTTGTGTTCCTTGACTCAGGCGCGCGAAGCAACCTTTTCCAGATAGGGCAACTCGCAGGAATGCGGGGTATTTCCGCCAATTCGTCTGACGGGGTCATCAGAACGCCGATCCGCGCGAGCTTTCGCGAGGGCTATTCGACGCTCGAGTATTTCTACGCGGGACAAATCGCTCGCCGTTCTATGGCAGCGACAAGCACCCTCACCCCAAGCGCTGGCTACCTCACGCGCAAGCTCTGCGACGTGGCGCAGTCTGTCGTCGTCCTCGAGGACGACTGCGGCGTGCCGAACGGCATTCCGAAGAAGGCGATCTACAAGGGCGACGAGGTCGATGTGCCGCTGCGCGACATCATCCGCGGCCGCACCAGCGTCGAGACGATCATCAACCCGATCACGGAAGAGACGATCGTTCGCCGCAACGAGGTCATCACCGAGTCGATCGCCCGCAGGATCGAGGAGCTCGGCGTCACCAGCATCCACGTCCGATCCCCGCTCACCTGCCAGACGGCCCGTGGCGTCTGCGCGAAGTGCTACGGACAGGACATGTCCACCGGCAAGCCGGTCGAGATCGGCATGGCGGTCGGCATCATCGCGGCTCAGTCGATCGGCGAGCCTGCCTATCAGTGGACATTCGGCGTCCGTCGTGACGCCGGCCATGCCTTCGAATGTTCAGTGATTCAGCGGTTGGCGGCGATATTCGAGGCTCGCGCTCCCAAGGAGGCGGCGGCGATGGCAGAGATCTCGGGCCGCGTCGAGCTGTACTCCGACAAGCGCAAGGGCAAGGTGACGATCCGCGTCGTCAGCGACTCCGGTCTCGAGCACGACCACCATGTCCCGCAGGGCAAGGCGCTGCTCGTCCACACCGACGACCTCATCGAGGCGGGCGACGCCCTCACCGAGGGACCGCTCATCCCTGCCGATGTTTTCCGCATCAACGGCGAGGACGCGCTGCAGGTCTACATACTCGACGAGGTGCAGAAGGTGTACCGCTCCCTAGGCGCGCAAATCTCCGACAAGCACATCGAGGTCATCCTCCGCCAGATGCTGTCGAAGGTTCGCGTCTCAAACCAGGGCGACACCGAGCTGCTCCAGAACGATGTTGTCGACAAGTTCATGTTCCGCGATGTGAACGACGCGCTTGCGCGCAAACTCCGCATTGAGGACGCGGGCGGTACCAGCCTGCCCGTCGGCGCGCTCGTCGACGACGACGAGGTACGAAAGGCGAATGCGATCGCGGAGACCGAAGGCAAGTCTTCGTGCAAGGCGAGAAGGCCGCTGGCGGCGCGCGCCACGACGCTGCTCCTCGGCATCACGAAGGCTTCACTCCAAGCGAAGAGCTTCCTGTCGAGCGCAAGCTTTCAGACGACAACAAAGGTGCTAATCGAAGCCGCGCTCGGCGGAAAGTCAGACGCGCTCCTCGGTCTCAAGGAAAACGTCCTCCTCGGCCGCCTCATCCCCGCCGGCACCGGCTTCGGGGCATTCTCGAAGGCGAAGGTCAAGCGGCTTGTGGAGGAGGCAGCCTACGACGACAAGGCTGCTGCCGCGATGTACGAGGCCGCTGCCGAGGAAGCTCAGACGCTCAGAGCCGAGCGTCGCGGCGAGGGCGCCACAACCACCCGCGACGGCCTGCAGACCATGGAGGCGGACCAGGATGGGGAGCTCAGGCGAGCATCTGCCGATACGGATGAGCCTACCGCGCTGTCGCGAATCGAGGCTGCACTTCGCGATGCTGGGTACGACATCGGCCGCGATTCCCTTGGCGGCGTATTGAGCGTCTTCGATGAGTCGACGATGCTGACAGCGTCCGTACGCGGCATCTCGGATTCCCGAATTGCATTTAGTGTAGCGCTGCGGTTCGATGATCAGGCCTGCGAGACAAACAAACGAATGCTCGCTGAAGCGCTCCATGCCGCAGGAGAGGCAGAGTGCGAGGTTCCCAGCCTTGGGATGCTTCGGCTCGTCCAGTCGCATGATTGCGCCCGGGACAGACCGATTGGTGAGCTCATGCGAACCTTCCGTGCGTTCCTCGGGCTCTGTCGAGCGATACGTGACGGCCCGCGGTATCGAGCGCTGTTCGACCAGACGCCGTGATCCGGCGGGGTCGAACCCGGCAAGATGGCGTGAGCCTCGCCCGCTGACCGGCCCCCAGCCTAGACGGCTACCGCGAACCCGAGCTGGTCGAACGCAACGCCATCCGCGGCGACGAGCCGCCGCTCATGTATCCGATTCTGGAATCCCACACGCCGTCGTTCCCAAGCCGGTAGACCGACGCCGACCCGCGGAAGAGCTGCCCCTCCTGCGAATCGCCATACGCCCCGACCACCGCGAGGTCGCCGCGGACATCGACCGCGAAGCCGAAGCGCTCCTCCTGATTCGGCTGCGCAGGAGCAAGCGTGCCGACATGCACGGGAGGCGCGGCGAGGGCGGCGGCGGAGGAGCACGCGGCGAGGGCGAGGGCGGCGAGGCGCGGGAAGCGCGTGGTGCGGATCCGACCGAACACGGACTGATCGCTGGAACGACTCGTGCAAACTGCTCGCATGGGGCGGCCTCTGGCAGTACGGGGCGGGAGATTCGACTCAGGAACGGCGCGCAGTGTACGCGGCGCGATCCGACCGCTCAGCCGTATGGCGCGTCTCGAAGGTGGGTGCAGCGCACCACGTGCACCTTCGCCTTTGGGCCCGGTGGATGCACGACACGCTTCGGTTACCCGCGCAATACGCGTGGCTGGTAGATTCCTGCAATGGGCACCGTGCTCGCTCGACTCTTTGCTGCTTGGAGGAAATGGAAGTCCCGCGTTGGACCCCGCGATGTACCCACCAGCGACAGCGCTACATTCGCGCCCCCCGCTCCTGCGACAACCGTCGAGAACGAGCGCGCGCCAATGCCCACCGCGGTCGAGCTTGAGCAAGAAGTATTGCGCGCGAAGGCTGCCGTACAGGACGCTGCGCGTAGGCACCAAGATGCCCTAGTGCAGCTTGCAATCGTGCCCGAGCTGGCTGAGGCTGCCGCTGACAAGCATGAAGCTGTCGAGGCTGCGCGCGCGGAGTTCGACAAGCTCTATCTCGAGGCGCTCCGCGACGCCCAATCCACCCGACAGACGGATGGTGGCCTCACCAAATTGACCTCTCGCTTCGGCGAGATCGTGGGGAAGTCGGCGAGTCAAGCGCCAGACCCGACCGAGCCAGACGCCGCATCACGGCTGCGCGAAGCGAACAGGCACCTTAACCGAATCCGCCAAGGATTGATCGAAGGCGCCGTTTCGAAGGTGCGCGCAGAAGTCGACGCATCAAGGGCTGCGGAAGCGATGGCGCAGGCGGCGCTTGCCGAAGCAGAACTCAAGCTTATACGCACGAATGCCCAGAAGCACCGATCACCGGAAACGATCGCAATCGAACGCCTCGCGAGCCAGCGCGGCATCACGAAGCTGGTTCATTTCACGAGAATTGAAAACGCCCCCAGCATCATCCAGCAGGGATTGCTGACCCGCGCAGACATTCGCCGCGACTCACAAAGCAAGATCGCCGTCAACGATCGTCGACGACTCGATCGCCGCCTCGACTTCTCCTCGCTTTCGATCTCTCGTATCAACCATCGGGTGTACTGGGACTTCACCAAGCGATTCCCAGATGCGAATTGGTGCATCCTTACATTTGACGTCTCACTCCTGTGGTCGCAGAAGTGCCTCTTTTGCGCGACGAACGCAGCGAGGTCGGGCGCGGTTGCAGAGGCCGAACGAGCCGGATGGTCCGCCGCCGGCCTTGAAGCTCTATTTGTCGATCCCGCACGAACATCGCGCGGCGAGATCCTTCGGTCGCAGCTCGTTCAAGGCGGGCTTCCAGAAAACGAGACGACCGACCCGCAAGCAGAGGTATTGGTTCACGGCACGGTTCCGTGGCACTTCATTCGTTCGGTCACCGTCGCGACACGCTCGTCGTACTGGGAGATCCGGTCCGCCGTCCAAGGCACAGACATTGATGTCGAGGTTGACGAGGATGCATTCAAACGAAGAGCCGACTATCGCAAGTGGTAGAAACCCACGCGGGTCGGATCGGATCCAGTGTTCAGCCACCGAGAGGCACAGCGCGCACCGCCGTCACGCGCCGACGAGCATTTCCTCTGCGCGATGGAGGCGGTCCGCGCCCGATGGCTTCGATTTGCCAAGGTCAGAGTGGAACCGAAACCGCCGTCGTTAAACGCCGCCCAATCCAGAGCGGTCAATCTGAATTCAATCTCCCTCACGACTTCGTTCCCAAACTCGTAGACCGACGCCGTCCACGGAAGAGCTGCCCCTCGAGCGAATCGCCATACGCCCCGACCACCGCAAGGTCGCCACGCACATCGACCGCGAAGCCAAAGCGCTCCTCCTGATTCGGCTGCGCGGGAGCAAGCGTGCCGACATGCACGGGAGGCGCGGCGAGCGCGGCTGCGGTGAGGTATGCAAGGTGCGCAGTGCGCATCCAACCAATCCCAGACTGATCACCTAAACGACGTGTCCAACGGCTCGCATGGAAGGGTACCTTGTCGCAGGGGCGCGGTACAGTTGTAGCGCCGCAAGCAGCCAAGGCGGCTCGATCCGATTCTGTCATTCTCGCGCAGCGTTCCAGGAAGCCGCCCTTTGAACCACGATGAACCAAGTCGCGTTGTCTCCAATCTGCTTCGTGTTGAAGTGCAAACACCTCTGTGGCGCGTCTTTCCCGTGAGTCGTCTGCTGGAAGTCTGCACGACAAACGAGCTCGCGTTGGTCTCGCCATCGCGATGGGAAGATCCCTACGAGAACTTCCTCTCTCAGTGCACAGTGGCGATTGGGACGGAAGTCGGCTCGCTGGCAAGCCTGACACGTGGAGCCGTGGGACAGTGCTGGACTCGCCAGGAAACGGAGTCCGACGCTACTTGGCGAATCTACGCGCCTCGAGAAGAGCGTGGCATTCGGGTCAGGGTGACGGCGATCGACCTGCTGAAGACCATTTGGGATGAAAATCCACTGGATGCAAACCTTAGTTGCTTTCTGGGAGCGGTTAACTACTGGCCGACCGACCAAATCCACGATTGGGTAAAAAATCTGAAGGTAGGCGACGCCCTTCTTGAGTCGAGCGGCAAAGCTATCGCGGAGACACTCCTCGTGAAGCGAAACGAGTTTGCGCACGAGAACGAAGTCCGCCTCTTGCACTTCAAACACGGCGTTGATGAAGCGCGGGAAACGGTCCGACGATTCCCATGCGATCCGAACTCACTGATCATGGAGATGATGCTGGACCCTCGCCTTAGTAGGACGGAAGCGGACAGCCTCACCAAACTCATCCGGTGCGCCGGATATCAGGGCAAACTCAACCACTCAGCGCTCTATCGTGCGCCGAGTTTCGGTCCATCTTCTCTCTAAGCGTATCGCGTTGTTCAGCTCACATTTTGGGGGTGACCTGCCCCCCGAAAACCGATCCATCCGCTGTGAGAGTCCCGACCGGACTGGTCCTCACCCCGTCTTGATGCCACTCGAGCTGCGAGGAATTCGGGCCATCAACGGCCTGCATTCCTCTGACCGAGTTCAGCGAATCACCTGGGGGTCAGCATGCCCAGGGCGCTGTGTGGACGCACTGCATTGTAATCGCTCCGCCACGAAGTCAAGGTTTCCTCGGCGTCTTCGAGCGATTCGAAGACGTGCGCGTTCAGGCACTCCGCGCGCAGCCGTGCATTGAACGACTCGATGTGCGCGTTGTCCGTCGGCTTCCCGGGGCGGCTGAAGTCGAGCCTCACATCCTCGCGATAGGCCCACGCATCCAGGGCACGCGAAGCGAACTCCGTCCCGTTGTCGACCTGGATCACGGCCGGCTTCCGATGAGACCTCGACAGCCGGTTGAGCACGTCGATCACGTCGTGCGCCGAGAACGAACCGCGCGCCTCGGTCGCCAGCGCCTCGCGCGTGTACTGGTCGACCACGGTCAGCACGCGGAGCCTGCGACCGTCCTGCAGCTGGTCGTGCATGAAGTCCATGCTCCAGCGCTCGTCCTTGCGCGTCGCTGCCACGGATGGGCCACGAGTCACCACCGACTTCCTGCGTCGAGGACGAATTCGCCTCAAATTCAGGCCCTCCAGGCGATACAGGCGCTCGGTGCGCTTGTGATTGACCAGCCACCCCTCGCGGCGCAGCAGCACGTGGATCCGCGGCGAGCCCCAGCTCGGGCGCACTGCGGCGATCTCCCCAAGATTGAAGCCTTGGCCGCATCCGAAGCTCCTCCTAACCAGGCTTCACCGACA
>Ga0315904_10006496_pt1 | contig 15987 bp, 16 predicted proteins | sample LakEriMetagenome_6_FD_203529 | JGI IMG/M metagenome (GOLD analysis project Ga0315904, IMG submission 203529) | Freshwater fungal communities from buoy surface, Lake Erie, Ohio, United States - Buoy 12 MA120 | ecosystem: Environmental > Aquatic > Freshwater > Lake | place: USA: Lake Erie, Ohio... | reverse complement strand
TTCCATACTGCCGGGTGGGGCGATCCACTGTGCGTGACAAACAGTTTGCCCTGCTCAACGGCTTTGAGTAAGCGGGAAAGATTCGTTTTGGCTTCGTGAATATTGACAGTTTGCATGGTGATTTCTCGGTTAGCTAAGTCTTAGTCTATCCTGCGATGCAGGAATATTTCCCCGTCGCCGCGAACCGTAGGGTATGAACGAGCTGTATCGCACGCAAGATGCGCTGAACCGTCGGACTTTTTTGAAGAGCGCGACGGGGCTGGGCCTCGCGGCACTGGGATTGTTGGAGAACGAAGCGCAGGCCCACACTGGCTCCCCCATTATTGGGGGCGGGGGGGGCTCCCCCAAGGTGAAGCGGGTGATCTATCTCTTCCAGTCGGGGGCACCAAGCCAGTTTGAGCTCTTTGACAGCAAGCCGACTCTCGAAAAATACCGCGGGCAAAATCTTCCCGAGTCCATTCGTAAGGGCCAGCGCCTGACGACCATGACCAGCGGGCAGAGCAACTTTCCCACGGCACCCTCGCCGTATGCCTTCACGAAGCATGGCCAGAGTGGCGTGGAGCTCTCAGACTTATGGAAGCACCTCCCCGAAGTGGCCGATGAGCTGTGCATGATCCGCTCGATGAACACCGAGGCGATCAACCACGACCCCGCGATCACGTTTTTCCAGACCGGCTCACAGCTTGCGGGGCGGCCCAGTATCGGCTCGTGGCTCAGCTACGGCTTGGGGACGCTCAACAAAGACCTGCCGAGCTATGTGGTGCTGACGAGCAAAGGCAGTGGTCGCCCCGACGACCAGCCACTCTACGATAGGCTCTGGGGGGCGGGGTTTCTGCCGACCCAGCACCAGGGTGTCAAGCTGCGCAACTCCGGCGACCCCGTGCTCTACCTCTCCGACCCACCCGGCGTGGATCGGGGGACGCGGCGCGAGATGCTCGATGAGCTGGGGGCACTCAATAAGCTCAAGCTCGGCCAGACCGGTGATCCCGAAGTGGCAACCCGCATTTCGCAGTACGAGCTGGCGTTTCGCATGCAGGCAAGCGTCCCCGAGCTCGCCGATCTCTCCAAAGAGTCAGCGACGACGCTGGAGAGCTATGGCCCGGATGTCAACCGGCCCGGTAGCTACGCCCACAACTGCCTGCTCGCCCGGCGGCTCTGTGAGAAGGGCGTGCGCTTTATCCAGCTCTTTCACATGGGCTGGGACCACCACGGTGGCCTGCCCAGCGCGATCAAGGGCCAGCTTAAGGACACCGATCAGGCCACGGCGGCGCTGATTAAAGACCTCAAGCAGCGCGGGATGCTCGACGACACACTGATTGTTTGGGGCGGGGAGTTCGGGCGCACGGTGTATTCTCAAGGGGCACTCACAAGGGACAACTACGGACGCGACCACCACCCGCGCTGCTTCTCGCTCTTTCTTGCGGGGGCGGGCGTCAAGCACGGCGTCACCATCGGCGAGACCGACGAGTTTGGCTACAACATCGTCAAAGACCCCGTCAGCGTCCACGACCTCCACGCCACGATCTTGCATCTACTGGGCGTAGACCACAAAAAGCTCACCTACCCCTACCAAGGCCGCGACTTCCGCCTCACCGATGTCTACGGCGAGCTGGTCAAACCGATACTGGCATAGATATAGACAATGCGGCTGGACTTGATTCTTCAAAGCTCAAGACAGCCGAGTAGCAATCATCGCGACAGAGATGGGGTGCGGTGGAGACCCAGCTCTCACCTTGGTAAAAGGAACCTCGCGGCCCTGATCGGGCTGCCAGAGACCGGCTTCGGTGAACGTGAGGACTCCCACGGACGGCTGTGCAGTAATGACTTCGCCGGTTCCCACACCACTCCAGCCATCGGCTTTTTTGCTCCGAGACAGAAAGCACAGCGACTTTAGAGGAAGAAACTGCGCCCAGAGCACTTCGACTGGAGTCACACACCAACCCGGTAGTAGACTTCATCGAGTGGCACGGCAGCACTCACACTGGAGAGAGTTAGTACGTCTTCGCGTCGTGTCAGCCTTTGATACAGCCAGAGGCCGCTTGCTTGCCGGGTGTAGTGTTCCACGGAAACTTTGTCCTGCGCCACGAGAACGTATTCTTGCAGTGAGGCTCGCTGTTGGTAGTCGGCGAACTTGTCACCTCGGTCATAGGACTCCGTGTTGGGGGAGAGAATCTCAAAAATGACCGTCGGGTTGGTAACAACATCCTCTTCTTCATCGAGAAACTCGGGCTCACCGCAGACGACAATCACATCCGGGTAGGCGTACTTAGTGGGAGCCGTTCGTGTCTTCATGTCCTGCGCAAAGACATCGCACGGGCTATTTTTAAGCTGGGTGCTCAGCTCGCGCACTAAATTGGTGTTGATGCGGTTGTGCTCCCGAGACGCTCCTGCCATTGCCAGAAGCGCACCGTCCCGGTACTCACTTTTCAGCGGAGCCTGGCGCTCACATGCCAGATACTCTTCTGGGGTTAGTTTTCGCGCTGCTTCCATATGCTGCTATTGTACCGCGTGAACTTTTTATCGTTTTTAGAGGTATTAGTAACCAGGAGTATCGAAGACAAATGAAGGCAACGATTGCGGCGTCTCTGGCGCTAATGGGGATTTTAGGGCTGAGTGTGATGAGCCAGGGAGCGGGCAGGAAAGTGGCGGTGAAGCCCGTAGACGCTGTCGGGCTGAAGAAAGAAGTGGCGGCTCGCAAGGGAAAAGTCGTGATGATTAACTTCTGGGCGACCTGGTGCCCACCGTGCCGCGCGGAGTTTCCGGACATGGTGGCGACCCAGAAGAAGTACGCCGCGCAGGGTGTGGAGCTGCTGACAGTTACGCTCGACGATCTAGACGACACCAGCAAGGCTGCGGCATTTCTGGCACAAAACGGGGTGACCGGCGGAGCCTTTATCAATAAAAAAGGCGGCGAGCCCGACATGGGCTACTTTAGCTGGCTTGATGGCAAGATCCCCGATAGCCTCGGAATTCCGCGCACCTACGTGCTGGATCGCAAGGGACGCATCAGCTCGCGGCTGATTGGTGGACAGGAGAGCGCGGCGTTCGAGGGCGCGATCAAGAAAGCCCTCGCCGCGAAGTAGCCACCCATTGGAACTGGGCGGCTACCAATGGCTTACACCCCGACGCGCTCACTCTCGGGCTGGGTGATGCGCCCTGGCTGCTGGAGAAGCTGCTTGTTGAGCGCGTTGAGGTAGGCTTTTGCCGCCGCGACAATGATATCCGTGTGCGCGGCGTGGCCGGAGAAGACTTCTTCTCCCGCCCGCACCCGGATCGTCACGGCGGCCTGTGCATCGGTGCCCTCGGTTACCGATTGTAGGCTAATCTCAATCAGCTCGTTGGGTACTTTGACAATGCGGTTAATGGCTCTATAGATCGCATCCACCGGCCCATTGCCCGTGTCGGCGTCCATCAGAACGGCTTTATTGGCATGACGGAGTTTTACGGTTGCCGTCGGTATCGCGCTGTCGCCACAAGTGACTTGGAGCTGCACCAGCTCGTAGGTTTGATTGACCAAGCGGGCCTCATCGGTGGCGAGCGCCTCTAAGTCCTCATCGTAGATAGTTTTTTTACGATCCGCGACGGTCAAGAAGCGCTCGTAGATCTTCTCAAAGCCTGCGTCCTCAAACGTGTGGCCCAGCACCTCTAAGCGATGGCGCAGCGCGGCGCGGCCCGAGCGGGGCGAGAGAATGATCTTGCTCTCACTGATGCCCACATCGGCGGGATCCATGATCTCGTAGGTCGTGCGCTCTTTTAAAATCCCATCTTGATGAATCCCTGAGCTATGCGCAAACGCATTGGCTCCCACAATGGCTTTATTGGGTTGCACGAGAATCCCCGTGCGGTTGCTCACCAAGCGGCTGGTCTTGAAGATTTCTTTTGTCTGGATGCCTGTTTCCAGTCCGTAGAAGTCGCGGCGGGTGTGGAGCGCCATCACGACTTCCTCCAGGCTCGTATTTCCCGCCCGCTCCCCGATCCCATTGACCGTGCACTCTATTTGCCGCGCACCGTTTTTTGCTGCCGCCAGTGAGTTGGCGACCGCAAGCCCGAGATCATCGTGGCAGTGGGCGGAGAAGATGGCTTTATCAGCATTAGAGACGCGCTCTAGGAGCATTTTAAAGATCGCGCCGTACTCCTCTGGCGTGGCATAGCCGGTGGTGTCCGGGACATTGATCACCGTCGCGCCTGCCGCAATCACGGCCTCAACCACGCGGCACAGATAGTCCGGATCGGCACGGCCTGCGTCCTCGGTGAAGTACTCGATGTCGTTGCAGCCAAGAGACTTCGCGTAGGCCACGGCGCTGACCCCCATCTCCAGCGCCTCGTCGCGGCTCTTGCGAAGCTTGTGCTGAAGGTGATTGTCACTCACGCCTAGGCCCGTGTGAATCCGAGGACGTTTCGCACCTTTCAGCGCGTCCCAGGCCACATCAATGTCTTTGCGCACCGCCCGGGTCAGCCCACACACCGTCGCGTTTTGCACCTGCTTGGCGATTCGCTGCACTGCGTCGAAGTCGCCCGGTGAGGAGATCGGAAAGCCCGCCTCGATCACATCCACCCCGAGGCGCTCTAGCTGCCGCGCAATCTCCAGCTTCTCGTCGACGTTCAGCGCCGCCCCTGGCGACTGCTCGCCATCTCGCAGCGTGGTATCAAAAATATGTACTCGGTTATTCATAAACTATTCTTTGCCGATGGCGATATGCTCGCCTAAAAACTTGGGGCGGGTGTGAAGCACCCAGACATCGAGCACGGCTTGGACACGGGCTAGGTTCTCACGCAGCGCCACTTTAGCGCTCTGTGTGCTGCTCTCATCTGCATCGTAGCCTACAGCATCCACTCCGCTGGCTTGCGCCAAGAAGAGCGCTCGCTCGTTGTGAAAGCGCTGGGAGACAATGATCAGCCTGTCTTGGCCGAAGACTCTCTTCGCTCGCACGATTGAGTCGAGTGTCCGAAAGCCGGCAAAATCGCAGGTGATCTTCTCTTTAGGCACCCCTGCCGCTACTAGGTCGCGGCGCATCGTGGCAGGCTCGTTGTAGTTGAGCTTGCGGTTATCGCCGGAGACCAAGAGATACTCCACCTTGCCTGCTTTATAGAGACTGGCCGCTGCCATGATCCGCTGGGTGTAGTAGAGGTTGGGCCGCCCTTTCGCGATATACTTACTCGTTCCCAGCACCAGCGCGACTTTTGTGTGGGGCAGTGCCGAGAGAACGCTATGGTGCCGACCAGCTGCCTTAGCAAAAACAACCCACTGGCAGAGCGCACCTCCAAAGATCAGCAAGGCGAAGAGAAGCGCCACCGCGACCAGGAGCGTCCGCAGGGGGTGCCGTTTCAGTGCCTTTGCTGCACCTCGGGGGTGCGCAGATACCAGACTAATGCCCATAAAAATATCGTCAGGAGCACGACCCCAGCCATGGCCAGACAGCCAAAGCAGGTCTTGTCCACATCACCGATCTTCGCGGCCAGCGTGGGGAAGTAGTCCCGGTCCGCACGGGCCGGAAGCTCTTCGGGATCGGGGATTTTCTCCCCCTCGCTGGTGTCACTCATGCTTTGCTATAGCTCAATCTTGGTCTGAACGGTCTGCTGCACGGGCACCTCGGTTTGGGTGGTGGCCGTGGCAGGCTTCTGCATCCAGCTCATCATACCCCGAAGCTCACGTCCCACGACCTCGATCAGGTGATCATTGTCGCGCTTTGCCAGGGCGTTGAAGCTCGGACGATTGGCCTTGTTCTCCAGGATCCACTCTTTGGCGAACTGCCCGGTCTGGATCTCATCGAGAATGCGCTTCATCTCGGCCTTGGTCTCGGGATTGACGATGCGTGGGCCACGGGTCATGTCGCCAAACTGGGCGGTATCCGAGATGGAGTAGCGCATCCCGGCGATCCCGGACTCGTACATCAGGTCCACGATGAGCTTGAGCTCGTGGAGGCACTCGAAGTAGGCGATCTCCGGCTGGTAGCCCGCCTCGACCAGGGTCTCAAACCCCGCTTTCACCAGCGCCGTCGCGCCGCCACAGAGCACGACTTGCTCGCCAAAGAGGTCGGTCTCGGTCTCTTCCTTGAAGCTGGTCTCCAGCACGCCCGCACGGGTTCCACCGACGCCCTTGGCCCACGCCAGCGCACGGGCCTTTGCCAGCCCGGTCGCGTCTTGGTGAATCGCGATCAGACAGGGAACGCCACTGCCCTCGGTGAAGACGCGGCGCACCATGTGGCCGGGGCCCTTGGGAGCGCACATAAAGACGTCCACATCTGCAGGCGGCACAACCTGACCGAAGTGGATGTTGAAGCCGTGTCCAAAGGCAAGCGCCTTGCCCGCTGACAAGTTCGGCGCGATCTCATTGTTATAGAGATCCCCCTGGAACTCATCGTTGACCAGGATCATGATCACGTCGGCCTTCTTGGAAGCCTCCGCAACCGTCAAAACCTCAAAGCCATCCGCGACGGCCTTGTCCCAGCTCTTGCCCGGACGCAGGCCAATAATGACATTCATCCCGGACTCCTTCAGGTTCAGCGCATGCGCATGCCCCTGCGAGCCGTAGCCAATGACCGCGAGGGTCTTTCCCACCAACACATCAAACGACGCATCGGCGTCATAGTAAATCGTAACCGGCATTTTTCTATCTTTCTTCTTTCAGGTTAAATTGTCAGCCAAGGCGTAAACGCCTCGCCTGCAAATCTGCGCCGTCCTTGTGGACGCGATGAGCCCAGAATTGTGAACCTCTGGGCTATAGGGCTTCGTTCCTCAGTCGCCTCGCTTCGCTCACGGCTCCGATTCCTCAACGGTCTCTTCCAAGCGCTGCGCATTCCCGCCAACCAGCACGGGTGTTCGGGGCAGAGGGGGAGCAGGAACCGGGGCATCTGGCTCTTCGTCATCTTGTCCTTGATCGTTCCTCAAGCCAACCTGTCTTTCCAGATCACGTAGCTCTTCGTCCATCGCCTCTCGCTCGGTTGATGACAGATGCTTGACGGATTCTTCAAGCTGGCGGATTCTTTCTTCCAACTCTTCGGGAGTCATGCGGCTTGCTCCAGGGCACGCTCGAAGTCGGCTATTGCTGCGACACGTCCCGCTACAAGAGTGCGTGCCACACCGAGGTGACGTGCTTGAACAAGCGCATCGGCAGGCATGAGGGGAAAGGTGATATGAGTGTCTGTGGCTTTCTCCAGATAGACAACCCCGCCTTCCACGGCGAGCTTCACAAACCCCAGCTTAAGGAGTGCCGCCTCTAGGCGGCCATAGGTAATCCTTGCCATCTTAAAAGTCCCTCCGAAACAGTTGGTTAAAGGCTTCTTCCTTCAGATACTTAAAGTGATCCAGAGCGGTCTCACTAAGGAGATTCGCCACTGGAACTTGTACGTTCACGTAGATGCGATCTGTGATGTCTGGCTGTTGGGCAAAATAGCCCTGGATATGTAGCCAGAAAGCACGGCCTTGCTGTGCATCATAGATTACTAGGATAACGGGCAAGCGCTCCTGTTGCCAGAGCAAAAGATCACGAACCTCCAGAGAAAAGAGAATATGGTCTCCCTGACTCGATTGCCGGAGTGTATCGGTTGCTTTGACCTGAATATAGATAGACTCTGTCTCGATCTCTCCCTCAGCATTGTAAGTGAAGATATTGAGGTCGTAGCCATAGTCGTGCCAGAAGCGCTCGACAGTCCAGCCGTGCTGTAGAACAAATCCCTCGACGTGGTGAACGGCAAGATCGGCGATGACGTGCTCGCGCGTCCGGCGCTTTCGTAGCATCTAGCCCTCGTCCTTTGTGAGTGTTTCGAGGTACGCGGCGCGGGCTTCGTCGGTGTCGAAGAGGAGCGCGGTCTGGCCGGTTTCGTCGGTGACGATCAGGCAGAAGTGCCAGTCAGTGTCGTGGGCAAAAAGCAGGCGTGTGTCGCCTGTGTAGACGGGCTTAATGTCCCAGTAGATCTCTTCGAGCAGGCCGGGGGGAACGGGGCGCTCGATGTGAGCCATCTCCGCGCCGCTTCGTGCCATCTCCCCCAGCTCTTCCCGCGACGAAGGAGCAGTTGGGGAAGAGGGGGTGGCGAGGAACGAGCCGGGGGAGATGGCGACTCTTTCTGCAGGCACGGCAAGCCGAGGTAGCTCGTCACGGAGTTCGGCGAGAAACGCGCTATCCTCTACGGCGGTATCGCCCAGAAGGGAGTGGAGCTGTTGTGACGACGCGGCATCAACCAGGCGCAGCAGGCGGGTAATTTCCGCCAGCAACGCTTCTTGATCGTCGGTCAAGACGACCGTTTCCATGGTGAGGCGGCGCAGCTCAGAGAGCTTACCGGCCACCTCGTGACAGAGATCATCAAACTCCGGGTGATACATCGTCGTCGAAAGCCTAAACCGTCCGGGAGCCCCGCATCAGCGCGATGCGGCCTGTGCGAACCAGCTCGCGGATGCCGTAGCTCTCCATCAGCTTCTCAAACGCGTCAATCTTATCCGCGCCGCCGGTTACTTCGACCACAAAAGTCTTCTCCGCCGTGTCAATGATCTTCCCGCCGAAAACTTGGGTGACAAGCTGGATCAGCTCCACCTGGCGCTCGGGCGTGACCGTCACCTTCACCAGCGCTAGCTCGCGCTCCAGCATCGGGGTATTGACATAGTCGTAGACTTTGAGAACATCCAGGAGCTTGTGGAGCTGCTTGGTGATCTGCTCTAAGATATCGGCGTCGCCGCCGACAACCAGCGTCATCCGGCTGACATTGGGGTCATCGGTGATCGAGACGGTGAGGCTCTCGATGTTGTAGCCACGGCGGGCAAAGAGGCCGGAGACGCGGGCGAGGACGCCAGGGCGGTTCTCCACCAGAACGGTGATCGTGTGTGTTTCAGTCATAGGTTTTGTTTGCGTTTCAAAAGAAAATAAGCGCCCGCTGCCAGCGCTCCCAGCGCGGCAAGTTTCGTCAGTTTCTTGACGGGATCGGGTGGTATCGGCGCGACAATCGGGCTACCGTCACTTGCTTGCCGCACCGGCTGCCCAACGTAGCGACCTGCACGTGCGATGGCAAAGTACTGGGTCATGTAGGCGAGCTGCCGACCGAGCGACGGATCGCTGATGGGGTTTCCATGCCCAAAGCAAAGCGTTTCTGGCTGCAGCGCCACAATCCGATCCAGGCTCTTGCGAACCGCGAACCAGTCTGTGGTGAACGGCTGCGGGGGCCAGCTCAGCCCCGTGCGTGGTCGCCACTCATCGATAGAGACATTCATGAGCGCATCGCCAACAATCAGTGTCTTGCTCTTCTCGTGCCAGAAACCGACCTGCCCGAGTGTGTGACCGGGCAAGGGAATCACTTCCCAGCCCCGTGGCCCCTCGGTGAGGGGCTGGACAAAGGGCCGCAGGTCTTTGCCGCGGGTGCTGGCAAAGCGCGAGGCGAGCGAGAGCCAGCCGCCGCAGGCGCTGGGGTCTGCGGGTGGGTAGTCGCACTGGCCCGTCAGAAATGGCAGCTCCGCTTCGTGGGCAAAGATCGGGACATTCCAGTAGGCCGCGAGCGCCGCCGCACTTCCCGCATGGTCGTAGTGGCCGTGCGTCAGGTAGATCGCGGCGGGTTTCTGGTTGCCGTAGCGCCGCCGTGCCTCTCGGACAATCGCCGAGAAGTGCCACGGCAGTCCCGTGTCGATCAGTGCCCACTCGCCCCCCGGCTCGCCATTATCCACAAAGTAGACATTGACAAAGCCAAGGGAGAGCATCCCTCCTCTTCCCCTCCTCCCAGGATTGGGAGGAGGGGCTAGGGGAGGAGGGCTAACGCGCGACATCCACGACCTCGTTGGGGTCAGGAACACGGGTGTCTTTGAGAACAGGCTCGAAGTGGCAGATGCTGGGCGGGGCGAGCGTGGGCTCGGGCTTGCGCACCATCATCTCGTTGATCGTCTGACCCGACGGAATCATCGGGAAGACATTGCTCTCTTTGGTGACGCGGATGTCCATCACCACGGGGCCGTTGTGCTCCATGGCCCGCTTTAGCGTGGCTTCTAGCTCCTCAGGCTTGTCGCAGATCAGGCCGAGAATCCCATAGGCTTCGGCGAGTTTTACAAAGTCTGGGGCTTGCTCCAGGTTCACCGACGAGTAGTGCTTCTGCCAGAACATCTCCTGCCACTGGCGCACCATCCCGAGGTACTGGTTGTTGAGGATCATCACTTTCACCGGCAATTTATAGATGCTGGCGACCATCAGCTCCTGAATACACATCTGGATCGAGCCATCGCCCGAGATGCACCAGACCGGCTCTTTACCATCGGAGGCAAACGATGCACCAATGGCGGCGGGCAGGCCAAAGCCCATGGTTCCCAGGCCCCCCGACGTAATAAACTGCCGGGACTTTCGCATGCCGAAGTGCTGCGCAGCCCACATCTGGTGCTGGCCTACGTCGGTGACGACCGTGACATTGTGATCGGTGAGTCTCGCCAGCTCACGGATCGCAAACTCCGCGTGAATCTCGCCATCTTCGATGCCATCGGGCGCTTCGAGCGGGAACTCCGCCTTCCACTTGCCGATCTCTTCATGCCATGCCGAGAAATCGCCTGCGTCTTGTACCAGCTTGAGCAGCTCGGTGAGGGCGGCTTTACAGTCACCGACTATCGAGACATCGGCGCGGCGGACTTTGTTGATCTCGCCGGGGTCAATGTCCATGTGGATTACTTTGGCATCGGGAGCGAACGCACTGACTTTGCCTGTCACACGGTCATCAAAGCGCGCCCCGACGGAGATGAGCAAGTCGCAGTTGTGAACGGCGTAGTTGGCGTAGGCCGTGCCGTGCATTCCCAGCATTCCCAGCGAGAGCGGGCTGTCCTCAGGGAACGTCCCGAGGCCATGGAGCGTGGTGGTAACGGGGATATTGGTGCGCTTGGTCAGCTCCATCAGCTCCTCGTTGGCTCCGGCGGCTTTCGCGCCTCCTCCTACGTAGAGCACGGGCTTCTTGGCCTCCGCGATCAGCTCGGCGGCACGCTTGATCGAGAGTGGGTGCACCTTAAAGTCGGACTTAAAAGAGCGCAGGCTCACTTGCTGGGCCTCGTCTGGGTCGTACTCGATCACGGTGCGAAAGACATCCACGGGAATGTCTACTAGCACGGGGCCGGGGCGACCGCTACGGGCGATGTGGAATGCCTCGTGCATGATGCGCGGCAGGTCATTGGCGTCTTTGACCAGCCAGTTGTGCTTGGTGACAGGGATGGTGATACCGGTGATATCGGCCTCTTGGAACGCGTCTTTGCCGATCACTTCGGTGCGTACTTGCCCCGTGATGGCGACAATGGGGATCGAGTCCATCATCGCGTCACACAGGGGAGTCACCAGATTGGTCGCTCCCGGGCCGCTCGTCCCCAGACACACCCCGACCTTGCCCGTGGCGTGGGCGTAGCCCTCGGCCATGTGTCCACCGCCTTGCTCGTGGCGCACCAGAACATGGTGAATGAAGTCGCAGTGGTAGAGCTCGTCGTAGAAGGGAATCACCGCCCCGCCAGGGTAGCCGAACATAATCGTCACGCCCTCACGTCGCATACACTCCAGAACCGCCTTTGCGCCGGTTGATTTGATCTTTGCCATAATTTTCGTCCTTTCCGCAGACTCTAAATTTATGGACGGAGGCAAAAAAACAAAAATGCCCCTCGCCCCGTCGTGCTGTTTTGATCGGGACGAGAGGCGGCTTATAGAGATTTCTCTGAAGCACGCTCCCGCGGTACCACCCGAATTGTCGCCCCGCCCCCCTGGCCCCTACAAGTAGGGGAGTGTCGGAAGAGTGCAACCACTCGCTGCGCTGTCTCGGGCGCACCCGGAGGGACTACACACGGTATTTTTCACAACACCGCTTCACCACCTCAGCTCGGAGGGGAGGTTCACACTTGCTCGGCTACCGTCTCGCACCAACCGACGGCTCTCTGAAAATCCAAAGCAAGGCTACTGGCCTCGTCATCGCTACTACTATTTCTAGTTATCGGGAGAAATTTTATCACGCCAAAGGGTCCGAAGCAAGTATAATTTACACCGATGGATCTCTCTGTCACGATTCCCGCACTCCGAGAACTCTTGCCCTGCTACAAAAAAGCCACGGGTGAGGGGCAGTGACAGGGCGTGAAATCTCTCGGATTGCCGCTGAGGGGCTTCGTGTGCTAGCCTATAAAGCGCCCATACTTACTCTGAGGAGGCGACCCGTCTGTGGAAAGACCTTCCTGTGACGGTATCTGGGCCACAGATACGTGCCCAAGAGCTTCCTCTACCTGCCGATAAGCCGATGCTCTCGCGAGAGACAATTGAGCTACGGACGAAATGCAGAAAGATGACCCTCATGTTTGGTATACTGATCCGTGCCGAACACCGACTCTTCTACACCCGCCTCGCCGAAAAAAGCGCTCACCGACCGCGCTGTTGCTAATTTGTTTCTGTTGCCCACGATCTTGCTGCTCGTGGCGATGAACATCTTCCCGCTTTTCTGGTCGCTGGGCCTGAGCTTTACCAAGTTCAAGGCCAACGCCAACAAGCCCGCCGAGTGGATTGGCAATGCCAACTACACCGAGATGATGAGCCGGGAGCAGGTCTGGCAGTCGTTTACGACCACGGCGGCCTTTGTGCTTCTGGCCGTCGGGCTCCAGCTTGCGGTGGGCTTTGGGCTGGCGATCTTGCTCAACCGTAGCTTCAAGCTCAAGGGGATTGTCACGACGCTTTTCTTGCTGCCCATGATGCTGAGCTCGGTGGTCGTGGGACTGTTCTGGCGCTTCTTGCTCGACACCAACTTTGGGATGATCAACTGGCTGCTGGGCTCGGTGGGGCTGATGGACCCGAAAAAGCCGATCAACTGGACCGACAAAGACCACGCGCTCTGGTCGGTGGTGATCGCGGACACATGGCAGTGGGCTCCGTTTGTGATGCTGATTGCTCTGGCTGGCCTGGCAAGCGTCCCGAAAACGCTCTATGAAGCGGCGAGCGTGGATCGGGCGAGCGAGTGGTTTCGCTTCCGCTTTATCACGATGCCCTTCATCACCCCGCTGCTCTTGATTGCGCTGCTCTTCCGCACGCTCGACAGCTTCAAGATGTTCGACCTAGCGTGGATCATGACCGAGCGCGGCGCAACCGTAGAAACAGTCTCCATCCAGGTCTTCCGCGAGGCGCTCCGCAACTGGAACACAGGCAAAGCCTGTGCGCTGGCCTACATCGTTTTGCTGGTGATTATCGGACTGACCAATCTGTATCTCATGATGATGGCCCGTGTCCGTGGTGAGGCTAAACTCGATGCTGCGCCGCTCTTTGCGCCGGACACACCGTGGCTGGTTGGGCTCCAGAAAGTGGCCCCTGCCTCGCTAGGAATTCTTCTGGTCTGGGGCGCGTTCAAGGCGGGGGGGGCGCTCTTTGTGATGGGGCTTGCGGTGCTGGGCGGGCTGATAGCAGGAACGTTCTACCTCCCTAAAAAAGTGCGCTCGATTCTCGCCACCATCGGGATTGCCATTGCGCTCTTTGCCTATCTCTTCCCGCTGGGTTGGATGATCGCGACGTCGCTGAAGCAGTACACCGATGTCAATGCCATGCCGCCCAAGTTCGCCTTCACCCCGACCGGCGCGAACTACGCCGCGATCTTCACGACCGCAGACGGCAAGAAGTTCATGGGCCAGATGGGCAACAGCCTTCTGGTGAGCGTGATCTCCACCGTGATTGCAGTCTTCATGGGGACACTGGCAGCCTACACTTTTTCGCGCTTTAAGATCAAGGCCAAGGGCGATGCGCTCTTCTTTATTCTCTCGACCCGCATGCTCCCGCCGGTTGTGGTTCTTGTGCCGGTCTACCTGATGTACCAGCTCATTGAGCAGAAAACGGGCATCAAGCTACTCAACACACTCTTTGGCCTTGGTCTGCTCTACACCACGGTTGGGGTTGCCTTTGCCACCTGGCTAATGAAAGGCTTCACCGACGATGTCCCGCCAGAGTACGAAGAGGCCGCGCTCCTCGACCGCTACTCCCGCTTGCGCGCGATGCAGAAAACCGTCCTGCCGCTGGTCATCCCCGGTATGGCCACCACCGCCGTCTTTGTTTTCCTCAATGCCTGGAACGAGTACGCCTTTGGTTACTTCCTCTCCGGCCTAGAGCCCCTCACCGCGCCGCCCTCGATCACCGCTGTGATTGGGGGAGGCTCGATCCCTTGGAACGAAGTCGCCGCCCGTGCCATGGTGTTTCTCCTCCCCGCCGCTATCTTCACGTTTCTGATGCGCAACCACCTGCTGCGAGGCATGACTTTTGGAGCGATTAAGGGACGTTAAAAAGACACACTGCTCTCCAGTTGGAGAGCAGTGTTTTCTGCATTCACAATATATCCACTCATGGCTTGGTCTCCCGCTTCTTGCCCTCGCGGACGTGGCGGCAGTGGCGACAAAAAACTCTCCCCCCTCAAATGCCGTGCCCGAGCCTGGGACATTATCGCTCTATGTGTTAGGAGTGCTGAGGAGGATGGTTCTTCGCCACCGCTCCTAAATAGAGAGAGCTTTTTTCAATAAAGAGAGCTTTTTTCGTGCCAAGTAGCCCGAAACTGCAATGTGTTATTTTTAATACCTGTAAAGGAAAAAACGGTGTATACTAAACACGTAGAAAATGAGTAGCTTTTTATCTGAGGTTCACTATGGCCCAGCAACGATGCCAATCTATAGCCGGTGGCACCTGTATAGGTGCGAGAAAGATACCCAAAAGAGCTAACCTAATGTCAAACCCCATTCGCGGAATTGGGGCTATCATATAGATTAAACTAGCGTATAGTATAGGAGAAATAATTATGAGCGCTAACACCACCCTGGATATGACCACCCTTGAGCAACTCTCTCCCCTCATTCGCATATTTGCTCACCCGCTTCGCTTGCGGATTTTAGATTTTCTGGAGACCAGCAAGACCCCTCAGCGCGTGACGGAGATTGTCGGGGTGTGTGAAGGAGCACAGCAAGCAATTGTGAGCCAGCAGCTCAAGATCATGCGGGACATGGGGATTCTTAATGCAGAGCGGCGTAAGAACTGTGTCTACTACTCTATTAAGAACTCTGAGATTCTCTACTTTATGGGCTGCGTTCGCAAGTTCGACCTGCATGTCGAGTCCCAAGCGCACACCCCTACCGCGGAGCTCTAGTCGCAGTAGGGGCGTTTATTTTTCTACTCGCTGGGGTACTGTAGCCCAATTTCGGCACGAACCGCATCCAGGACGCGCATCACGGCAAGTGTGCCATCCAGCGGCAGAATCTCGCTCTCGGTTTTTCCCGCACGCAGGCAGTCGGCCACGTGCATCGCCTCGAACTGGAAGCCCTCTCCCTCGTGCAAAAACTCCAGTGTGTCCGTGTGACCGTTAGCCGTTAAGCTTAGGTTCTTGGGCCGCCACCAGAACGGGACTTCGATCTTGCCCTTGGTGCCGATAATGGTGGTCACAAACGGCGTGGTGACTTGGATCGAGGTCGTACAGGTCGCAAGAGAGCCGTTCGGGAAGCCCAGCACGACGCCCACGTTTTCGTCCACGCCCGTGCTCCCAAGCTGACCAAACGCCTTCACGACGCTCGGTTCGCCTAGGATCATCATGGCGATATTGATCGGGTAGACCCCCACATCCATCAGCCCCCCGCCGATTAGCTCACGGGAGAAAAGTCGTCCGTTGGGGTTGCCGACAATCAGCTGGCTATTCTCATCCAGACTACCTGCACCATAGCCAAAGTCCGAGTAGACCTGGCGCACCTGCCCAATCGCGCCCTCCGCGATCAGCTCCCGCACTTTCACCCAGACAGGGAAACAGCGGCTCCAGACCCCCTCCATCAGGAAGAGCCCCTTCTCCCGCGCCTTGGCAACCAGCTCCTCGGCCTCTTTAAGATTAACCGTGAAGGGTTTCTCACAGAGCACATGCTTGCCCGCGTTCAGCGCCAGTAGCACCTGCTCACGGTGGAAGTTGTGGGGCGTCGCCACATAGACAATGTCAATCTCCGGGTCATTGACCAGCTTGGTGTAGGCATCCGGCCCGGTGTGCTGCGTGGGCACCCCAAACTTCTCGGCGT
>Ga0315904_10006492_pt1 | contig 15994 bp, 11 predicted proteins | sample LakEriMetagenome_6_FD_203529 | JGI IMG/M metagenome (GOLD analysis project Ga0315904, IMG submission 203529) | Freshwater fungal communities from buoy surface, Lake Erie, Ohio, United States - Buoy 12 MA120 | ecosystem: Environmental > Aquatic > Freshwater > Lake | place: USA: Lake Erie, Ohio... | reverse complement strand
TCACACTTGAGCATCGACGGGGCGATCACAGGAGAGTGCTCCCGCAATCGCCGTGCGACGTGCGAACGCGTGTTCAAGACGGAGGTGCCTGATGGCTTCCACTGGTCCATCCTGCGTCGATCACCGGTAGCCACATTGGCTCCCGCGACTGCATTCGAACAACTGGCGTCGAGACCAGCGGACGGTTCCTATTTTAACGATCGCCGTTTTCCGCAGTAAAGCCCGACTGTGGAGTGCTGTCTGGACTGGAATGTTTTGTCACAAGTGCTTTCAATAGCTGGAGGTTACGAATTCTTCGTTCGGACAGGCTGCCGCTCCATGCTGATCGCTTTGGCTCAACTGAACCCCATTGTGGGAGACTTGCAGGGCAATCTTTCACAGGTCCGGAAAGAGGTCGAGGCCGCCGCCCGAAAGGGAGCCCGCCTGGTTGTCTTCCCGGAACTCGCAATCAGCGGATATCCCCCCAAGGATCTGCTGCTGAAGGAAGGGTTTGTCGAGGCCTGCGACCGGGCGATCGACCAGTTGGCCGCGAGTCTGCCAACCGGAGTCGCCGCCTTGGTGGGGCATCCGACGCACCGCTCGGTTCCCAGCGGTTTCGCAGGGAATGGAGCCAGCCTCCTTGACCAGGGGGCCGTCCAGACGACCGTCGTCAAGTGCCTCCTGCCCAATTACGACGTCTTCGATGAACGTCGCTATTTCCTTCCCGCCTCGCGGGCGTTTTGCCGCGATTTCGAAGGAATTCGGTTGGGAATCCATATCTGTGAAGATGCGTGGTACGGTGAACCGGGAACCGCTTATCACCTGCCTCCCGAAGTCCGCGATGACCCCGTCGCCCAACTGGTGGCGGATGATGCGGAGCTGTTGATCAATCTTTCCGCCAGTCCCTTCGAACTCGACAAGCCGCATCGTCGTCTGGCACTGCTGCAACGACATGTCGCCCGACACCGCCGCCCCTTCCTGTTCGTCAACCAGGTCGGTGGAAACGATGACCTGGTATTCGACGGAAACTCCCTGGTTTTGGCCGCCAACGGCAAAGAACTGACTCGTTTGCCTGGGTTTGTCGAAGATCTGGCCCTGGTGGAGTTCAACCCCGGTGGAACATTGAACGCCATCGCACGAGACGACGGCCGTCCTCTCCTGCCCCCCGCTCCCCCCCGCGAGGCGGATCTGCTCGACGCCCTGGTGCTGGGGCTGCGGGACTACATGGCCAAAAGTGGCTTTCGCGATTGCGTCCTTGGATTGTCGGGGGGCATCGACAGCGCCCTGGCCGCCTACGTCGCGGTGCAGGCGGTGGGGCCCGACAGGGTCCACGGTCTCGCCATGCCGAGCCGTTACAGCAGCCCGCACAGTCTCTCGGACGCCCGCGCTCTGGCCGACAATCTCGGGATTGATTTCGAGGTGATCCCGATTGACGCAGTCCACCAGGCGTATGAAGCGACGGCTGTGATTGGTGGGGATCTGATCTCTCAGCCAGCGGGCCTCGCCGATCAAAACCTGCAGGCCCGCATCCGCGGTGCGTCGGTGATGGTGCGCAGCAACCGGTACGGCTGGCTGGCCCTGGCGACCGGGAACAAGAGCGAAATCGCGGTCGGATACTGCACCCTCTATGGCGACATGGCGGGTGGATTCGCTGTCCTCGCCGATGTCTTCAAGAAAGATGTCTATGCGGTATCACGCCATATCAACACGGTCAAGGAACGCCGCGAGGTGATCCCCGTGAGTTCTCTGACCAAGGCCCCGAGTGCCGAATTGGCTCCGAACCAGTTCGACCAGGACACGCTGCCTCCCTACCCCGTCCTGGATGCGATTCTCGAGGGATTGATCGAGAAGGAGCATTCGGTCGCCCGGCTGAGCCAGCAGTTCCCCCCCGAGACGGTTCGCTGGGTTCAGACGCGAATGGATCGCAATGAGTTCAAACGCCGGCAGATGGCCCCGGGCATCAAGCTGTCGGCACGGGCGTTTGGGACGGGCCGTCGGATGCCAATGGCAGCCCGATTCGATTTTGAGACCCCGAACGATCGCTGAACCGTAACCGCCCGATGGCAGACTTTACAACCATCGATTGCAGCGCATGCGGTCACTGGCAAATGCTGTCACTGTGGTGAACTGCCAGGATTCGAGTGGCGGTTTGGGAGGGCGGGGTGGGTTGGGATGGGGGGTGGGCAGGCCAGACGACGGGTTAAAGAAGCTGGGGGGAGTTTGCCGATTTCTGGGAGTGTGAAGAGAAGAATTCCCGGATTGGTTGGGGAGTCTTCCGACACCTCCCGGGATCATCCCGGTTTCCGCCTGGAGAAGAGAACCGTCCATGCATCGCCCGATTTTCCTGATTGTGTTGTCGTTGGTCCTGGGGGGAGCGGCGCCGGTCCTGGTGACGCAGGTGGCGGCCCAGCAGGGAGGCACCTGCTGCCAGGCCTGCCAGTTGCCCCCGGCGCGTTGTGCCTGTGAACGCCCCGTTCTGCGCCCCGTGGTGGAGACTCAGTACACACGGCGGCCTGTGGTGCGCGAGCGGGAAGAGGTCGCCACCCAATATCGCACCGAAGCGGTCCGCGAACGGGTCCCGACGACGGTGATGGAAGATGTCACTGTGGATGAAGGGGGTTACCAGACCGTGTGGGTCCCCCGGCTGACCACCAAGCAGGTCGCCCGGACCGTGTATCAGACGCGGACGAGTTATCGTTCGGTCCCCTACCAGGTGACCCGCAGGGTTCCCGAATACGGTTGCGAGACGGTTCCCCAGCAGGTGGTGCGGTATGTTCCGGAAAGCGAAGCACTCGCACGTGCTGCCGCGGCGAATCGCTACGACCGCAGTCCCATTCTCTCGGCACGCCCACAGACTCAAGCCGCGGCCTCCCGCTCGGGGATGGATCTCGCACCCGATCCCCGGTTTTCGGCCTCGACCAATCCGTACTATGGCCCGTATGGACAGCCGTTTGCCGCAGGGCCTGCTCAACCCGAATCGCGAATGCGCTACGACGAATTCGAACCGATCGGTGGTGACAGCGGGGACTCTCTGGGGGTTGCTGGTGGTCCTTCCTTGAGCGTTCCTGCCCCCTCGGCGGCTCAGGTGTGGCGGAATCGCGGCACCCTGCGATAGGAAGTCTTCGATTCGGGACCTGCCGCCCCGGATTGTCAGCGGGAAACACATGGAGCGACCCTGCCGCCACAAGCGCTGCAGGGTCGCTTGCTTTGATTGGGCACGCAGGGGGCGAATGGCCGGGGGGCACTCGTCAGGTTTGTTCTCCCGGTCCCCGAACTGGGTCAGATCGTCCGGAGTGGTTGCGGACAATCCGGGGGATCCCCATGATGGAGCGCAACCCGAGGGGGGAATTCCTCGGGATTGACACTTTGAATCCCCCGGCCTGCGCTTTGCCACATCACCATGACCCAGTCACCTGCTGATCGTCCTGTCTCCGGTGCCGAACCGGCGCGCCCTGTTCTGACTCCCCTGGACCGAACTCCGGGTGGAGGCCGCGAACGAACGATGGGGTTGGCGGCCCTGGCGGCCCTGTTGATTGCGGGCTGGCTGACCCGCGGTTACTGGATGCCCAACTCGTGGCTCTACAGCCGGCGGGATTCAGCCCCCAACGGGGTCTCCTGGCTCGAATTTGGGACGAACCGACAGCAGGTTCTTCAGAAGCTCGCCGCCGAGGGAGGCCAATGGAGCAGCATTGCGAAGCCCGGGATGGCGCCCAGTGCGTGGGCGGCCCATACCAACGCCCGGTTGGGGGGGCAGACACACCAGGAATTCGCCGTCGTCTACTCCGACGCAGCCACTTACAACTACGGCGCGATTCCGGGTCGGCAGGACGGACCGTTGAATCCCGCATCGCTGGCACCCGCGGGTTCCGATACCGCCAAGGTGGTCGCCATCCGCTGGAAAGTCCCGCGGAGTTTCACCGAGGCCAATTCGGCCGTACCGGCGGGGGCTGTCATGGCCGAGTTGGGACTTCCCCACGGCGATGAAAAAGACATCATCGCCAATGGGAAGGTCTTCAAGTGGGAATGGCCGGGCGTCAATGCCAAGTATCTCACGCTCGATGGGATCTTGATCATCGAGCAGACCGCAGAGATTGCGAAGGTCAATGTCCATGGTGGCAAGGGGAATCTTCCCTCGATGGCTGTTCCAGCCACCGATGACGCCACGCCAGGTGAGGGTTCCGGTGACACCCCCGAGGGACAGCCTTCGGATGCGGCTGTGGAACCGGCTGCAGAGAACCTGGAACAACCGGCGGGGCCCAAAGCCGAATAGGCCTCCGTTGTGATCCGGGAGACACTGTTCTCCGAGGACATCGCCGACCCGCTTGAGGATGGCAACCGGGGGAGGGATGGTGCCGAACCGCGGGGACAACCGTGGGGGTTGCCACCAGAACATTGGACGGGAGAGAGGTCGTCGTCGCAGGAGGCCCCCGATGGAGTTGTCTTCGGACCGTGTGCTGCTTTGGCTCTTCGACGTCGAGAAGCACCAAAGCCCGGCGGAACAGTTGGCGAACGAGTTGTCTCCCGGAGAGCAGACCCGGGCGAGAGCCTTCCTGCAGGATCAGGATCGCCTGGCGTTTCTGCTCGGTCGGGGGGCATTGCGTCGACTGCTCTCCCGCTGCGCTCCGTCGGTGGGCGAGATCGGGACGCTGGTGACCGGGCCATGGGGCAAACCCTCACTCGACACGGGTGCCGGACATTCGCCGGGAGTCGAATTCAACATCTCTCACAGCGGAGGCCTGGTTCTGCTGGCAGCGACCTGGGGGACGCCGGTGGGGATTGACCTGGAGGTGCCCCGACCGGGTGTCGAATTGCAGGAAATCCTGGAACGGTTTTTCTCGCGCGGGGAAGTCGCCGAGTGGCATCGCTTGCCTCCGGGGTTGCGATCGGACGGGTTTTACTCGTTGTGGACCCGCAAGGAGGCCGTGGTGAAAGCGCTGGGCCGGGGTCTCAGTCTGCCACTTGATTCATTCCAGGTGACGCTCGACCCGCGCGAACCATGCCGGTTGATTCTGGCACCTCCCGGCACTCCCCCCGCGGAACACTGGACGGTGCGTGACCTCACGGGCGATTTGCGAGGTTGCCTGGGAGTTCAGGCTTCTCCCGCATTTGCGGCGCTGGCGCTTCCCGGAAGTCCATTCCAGTACGAATACCGGCCTGCGGAAGAACTGCTGGCCTGAAAGATCATTGAAAAGTTCGGCACATTCAGGGGGGCGTCGGTTGTTGGAGAGCCGGCCCCAATCCGAATTGCACCGGACGGCCGATCTCTCGATGATGGTCGTGCTGGCAAGTCCCGGGAGTGCCCGGGTTGATTCGGCTCCTGTTTTCTCCCTGTGAGGTGTTCGATGGTGCCCGAGCCCACTTCTGAGTCGACTGGGGGAGTGACGGCTGGAGAGCAACGCCCCGTGCTGACCCGACTCGAGCGTCCCACGGGACCTGGTGCCGAGGGAATCATCCGATGGGGGCTGCTGCTGTTGCTGATGGGAGCTGCGTTTTGGGGCCGCAGTTACTGGATGCCGGATGCCTGGCGATTTCCCCGCCGCGAGTCTGCTCCTGACGGCCTGAGTTGGCTGCCATTCGAAACCACCCGCCAGGGGGTTCTCGAACGGCTGGCGCGCAATGGAGCCCAGTCGACGAACATCGAGCCGCCACGAATGGGGCCGATGGTGTGGGCGTCTCATGTGAACCTCACACTGGAGGGGCGCCCGATCAAGGAATTCGCCCTGATCTATTCGGATGAAGCGCAGTACAACTTCCGCGCCCTGGGCCGGGGAGGTGCCAAACCGCTCGACGCGGCCGCGTTGGCCACGCCCGGTTCCGACACGGCCCGTGTCGTGGCGATCCGCTGGCAGCCCTCTCGATCGTTCGTGGATGAGAACTCGCAGGCGGTCCCTGCCGATGTTCTCGGTGAACTGGGGATCCCGCACGAAGAGGGCAAAAATCCGCAGGGAAGTGGCAAGATCTACCGATGGAATTGGACCGGCGTCACGGCCCGCTACGAAACTGTCAGCAATCAGCTCATCCTCGACCGCCGCCCACCCCGGGACGATTCCGACTCTGGGGCAAAGTGATGTCCCGGCTGTCGGTGTTCTTCGGTCGGGCCTGGCGGAATGTCATTGCTGCCATTCGAACCAGGTTTCCTGTCGTCTGGCATCGTTCATGGCTGTGGTGGACAATTCCGCGTGAGGGGCTTGGCGGTGCCCTGTCCGGCGGTGCCCTGTCCGGCGGTGCCCTGTCCGGCGGTGGTGTGGTGGCGGCATGAATCATGACCGGGGGAAGGCAGCCTTCCCCCGAAGGGCCGGGGTGCTGTGGACTGAAGCGGATCTGGGAGTTGCGCCACAAGTGAAACGATCTGCAGGGAGCATGTTCATGCGATTGCTGGTGATGGACGGCCTCCTGTGGGCTGCGGTGTTGTGTCTCCCCCTGTCGGCGGCCGAGCCGGCTCTCCCCGATTTCAATCGCGAGATCCGTCCCCTCCTCTCGGACAACTGCTGGGCCTGCCATGGGCCGGACCAGGCGAATCGCAAGGCCGATCTGCGCCTGGACCAGGCGGGTGACTTTGACCGTGACGAGTTTCTCGCCCGGGTCCTGTCGACCGACGAAGCGACGCAGATGCCTCCGCCCCAATCGGGCAAGAAGCTGAGTTCGTCTCAGAAAGACTTGCTGCGCCGCTGGTTGGCAGGTGGGGCCCGCTACGAACAGCATTGGGCATTTGTCCCACCCGTGAAATCGCCTCAGGGCAACAGCATCGATGATTTTGTGGGGATCGGACTGTCGCAACAGGGGCTCGTCCCCGCGCCCCGGGCTGATGCAGCCACACTGGTCCGGCGTGTCTCTCTCGACTTGACGGGTCTACCCCCGACCATCGCGGAGCAGCAGCGGTTTGCCAGCCCGCAGTCGTATGCCGAGATGGTCGATTACTATCTCGCACGGCCCGCGTTGGGCGAGCACCTGGCGGTGGCGTGGCTCGATGCGGCCCGGTATGCCGACTCGAACGGCTACCAGGTGGATCGCGACCGCGAACTCTGGCCCTGGCGCGACTGGGTGGTCCGCGCCTTCAATGCCAATCTTCCGTTTGACCAGTTCACGATTGAGCAATTGGCCGGTGATCTGCTGCCCGAACCGACGCGCGACCAGCGCATCGCCACCGGATTCCATCGCAATCACATGCTCAACGAGGAGGGGGGAATCATTGAGGCCGAGTTCCTCGCCGAATACACCGCCGATCGAGTCGAGACCACCGCCGCAGTCTGGCTGGGGCAGACCTTCAGCTGCTGTCGGTGTCACGATCACAAGTATGACCCATTCACGCAGCGCGACTTTTATGGACTGAAGGCATTCTTCCACAATGTGCCTGAGCGGGGAGTGGGGGACTACGGCAGCCACATCCGCCGCAATGCCCCACCGTTTCTGCGTTTGCCGAGCCCCGAGACCGAAGCCCGCCTGGCTGTGGCCAATACAGCCCTGCTGGCGGGCGAGCAACGCAGGAAAGAACTGGAGGCCGAAGATTCCACCGGGTGGATCGAGGAGATTGCCACGGCCAAGGTGGACTGGCAGGTCTTGGAACCGATTGAGGTGGCCGGGAGTGAACCCTTGCCCCAGTTGTCCGGAAATGCCGCTGTCAGCGTCCCCGCAAAAGCGGGGGCGGGCGAAATCCGCCTGACAGTGTCGCTGCCGTCCCGCAAGTCGACCGCACTGCGGCTCGTCTGGAGCACAGTCGAGTCGTCGGCCACTCTGCAGTGGGGGAGCGTCAAGGGGGAGGCGATCAATCTTCGTCCCCTGGATCCCGCCCAGGGACCCCTTGTGGATGCCGATCGTGGCAGCCGGGTCCCTGTCATGCTGACCGCCGACAAATCGGTCGAAGCGGTGTTGGCCCTCGAGACACCCGTCGTGGGAGACACGCTGACTCTCACACTGCACTGGGACGATGTCACCGCTCCGTGCACCCTGCAGGTGTTCGCTGCCAGTTCTCCCATCGAGCGCGTGGCTCCCTCGGCGATTGTCGAACTGGCGAAGATCGAGCCAGCTCTGCGGAAGCCCGAAGAGTTGGCCCAACTGGTTCGATTTCGACTCTCGCAAATGGCCGAATTTCGCGAACTCTTGGTGAATCTCGAAATGCGGAAACGCGAGATCGCATCCCTGGAGGCCGAGGTTCCCACCACGCTGGTCATGGAAGAACTCCCCGAGCCCCGGCCGACGTTCGTCCTGCGGCGTGGTGCCTACGACAAGCCTGCCGATGCGGTCGCGGCCGCGACCCCGGCCGTTCTTCCTCCTTTGGCAAGCGAACTGCCACGGAATCGTCTCGGACTCGCGCGATGGCTGGTCAGTCGGGAGAACCCGCTGACCGCCCGGGTGACGGTCAATCGGTTCTGGCAGCAGTTGTTTGGCGTGGGACTGGTCCGCAGCAGCGAAGACTTTGGATCGCAGGGTGAACTCCCCAGCCATCCCGAGTTGCTCGACTGGCTGGCGGTGACGTTCCAGGAATCGGGCTGGGATGTGAAGGGTTTGCTGCGGTTGATCGTGATGAGCGAAACGTACCAGCAGTCATCCCGGTTGCCCGTCGACGGGGCGAGTGAGCGTGATCCGGCCAATCGCTGGCTGTCGCGTGGACCACGACATCGGCTTCCGGCCGAGGTCATCCGCGACCAGGCCCTGGCGGCCAGTGGCCTGTTGGTCGCCCGCCTGGGTGGGCCGTCAGTCAAGCCGTACCATCCCCCCGGACTGTACGAGCAGGTGGTGAACCAACGCGACAATCCGCAGGCGACTTACCTGCAGGGAAAAGGGGAAGACCTCTACCGCCGCAGCCTCTACACCTACTGGAAGCGGAGTGTTCCGCACCCGGCGATGCTGCTGTTTGATGCCCCATTTCGCGAAGTCTGTGCGATGCGGCGGACACGGTCCAACACCCCGCTGCAGGCGCTGGTACTGCTGAATGATCCGACGTTTGTGGAGTCGGCCCGGTTCCTCGGACAGCGGATGATCGAAGAGGGGGGAGAGTCCACCGAAGCACGGGTGACGCACGGCATGCGGCTCGTGCTGGGGCGGGTGCCATCGTCCCGGGAACTGGAGATTCTGGCGAAGGCGGTGGAGCGTCACCGGTCTGATTTTCAGGATGACCTTCCCGCGGCAGGGGAGTTGCTGGGATTCGGGGAAACACGGGGAGATTCTCAACTCCATCCGGCGGACCTGGCGGCCTTCACCCTGTTGGCCAACACCCTGTTGAATCTCGATGAAGCCATTACCAAGGAGTGATGCGATGACGACGACGACTTCGCTGCTTCCGGTTTCCCGGCGCAACTGGCTGTGCGGTTTGGCGTTGGCCTCACTCGCCGCACCCCGTGCCTGGGGGGCGGCGGCGCCTCACTTCGCCCCCCGGGCCCGCCGGGTCATCTGGTTGACCCAGGCGGGCGCCCCGTCGCAGGTCGACCTGTTCGACCACAAGCCGGGCCTCACCGACCAGTTCGACAAGGACCTCCCCGACTCGATTCGCAATGGCCAGCGGCTGACCGGGATGACCGCCGGCCAGGCCCGACTGCCTGTGGCTCCGTCGGCATTTGCCTTCCGCCAACATGGCCAGTGCGGGATGTGGCTGAGCGATCTGCTTCCGCACACTGCAAAACACGCCGATGACATCTGCCTCGTGAAGACGATGCATACCGAGGCGATCAACCACGACCCGGCAATGACCCTGTTGCAGACCGGTCACCAGATTGGCGGCCGACCGTCGTTGGGAGCGTGGGTCTCGTATGGACTTGGTTCCGAGAATTCTGATCTGCCGACGTTTGTCGCCCTGATTTCCCGTCCCAGTGGTCCGACCAATGCGCAGCCCCTGCACGAACGGATGTGGGGCAGCGGGTTTCTGCCATCCCGTTACCAGGGGGTTCGACTCAGCTCGGGCCAGGACCCGGTGCTGTACCTGTCGAATCCCCCCGGAATCACCTCACAGCGACGGCGGGCCATGCTGGATGACGTGGCGGCCCTCAACCGGCTGAAACTGGAAGAATTTCATGACCCCGAGACCCAGGCCCGCATCGAACAATACGAGCTGGCCTTTCGGATGCAGTCGGCCGTCCCCGAATTGGCCAACCTGGCCCAGGAGCCGGCCCATGTGTTTGAACGCTATGGGGCCGAATCCCGCAAGCCGGGCAGCTATGCCGCGAATTGCATCCTGGCCCGGCGCCTGGCCGAACGCGGAGTGCGGTTCATCCAGCTCTATCACCGTGGCTGGGACCAGCACAACAATCTTCCCGCCGGGATCCGCAGCCAGTGCCACGACACCGACCAGCCCAGTGCGGCCCTGCTGGCGGAACTGAAGGAGCGGGGGATGCTCGAAGACACCCTCGTGATCTGGGGGGGCGAATTCGGTCGCACCGTCTATTCACAGGGGACACTGACCCGGCAAGATTACGGTCGCGATCACCATCCCCGCTGCTACAGCATCTGGCTCGCAGGAGGGGGAATTCGAGGGGGGCATGTCCACGGCGAGACCGATGACTTCAGTTACAACATCGTCAAGGACCCGGTCCACGTGCACGATCTCAACGCCACCGCCCTGCACCTGCTGGGCTTCGATCACACACGTTTGACCTACCGGTTCCAGGGGCGCGATTACCGGTTGACCGACATCCATGGCGAAGTGGTGCAGGGAGCCCTGGCCTGACCTCGCGAAAACCGGGCTGGACATCACAGCCCCCGCAGACGGTTTTTACTGCGAGTGAGATGTGCCGTCGATCGCGGGGCCGGATCTGCGGCATCCACGATCGACGACTGGCATCAGTCGCCCCGTTGGCTCGATGCGGGATCAGACCCAATGTTCGGGCGCATCGAAGTCAGTCGTCGTCGCTGTCGGGAACGTCGGGCTGCACCTGCAGGGATTTCCAGGTGGCGATGGCCCACTCTTCGTCCGACTTGTGCTCGAAGAGGATGGTGGTGATGGCGATTTCGCCATCGATCGCGCATTTCCCACTGAGTTGCCAGTGGGGAACCTCGGCGTCGGTTTCACGGCGAATGCGGGCCGAGCCGACGAGGATGTCATGCGAGCCGAAGGGAATCTCGGGCCCCGCCTCGGCGGCCTGATCTTCATCGCCAAACATCGAGTCGGACGCCAGCAGGTCGGCCTTGGGGACCGGTTGGTCGTGCTTGTCGCAAACCGAAATCGAGCTGATCCAGACCTGGCGGGTGTCGTCCTGGGCACCCCAGTTCCCCTCTTCGTCGATCAGTTCCTGGAACGAACCCGGGACGACCACCGACCATTCGCCCGAGGCCCGAGTCCGCACGTTGCCCCGGCGATAGCCGATTCGGGGCTCTTTCTCGTGCACCATGGCAAACTCATTGAGGGTCTGCCGCAGGCTCTCTTCGAGTTCGAGATCATGCTCTTCGTCGAGGAAACCGACGATTTCATTCCATTCGTACCAGGGGAGTGCGATGGATGGGTCGAGTTCGTAACTCAACATCAGGTCATTGTGGACCGAGGTCAGCAGTTCGACTTCTTCGTCGTCGAACGGCCGTCGCCAGCAGACCGTGTCCCACATCCGGCAGATTGCCCGGTTGCGGACAATCAGCGCCTGGGGTTCATCATCCCACCAGGGGAAGATGTCTTTGCCCCGTTCGGGGGAAGTGATCACCTGTGAGAGCCACTCGGTCGAACGTGGGCCCATCACCGTGAGGACTGGACCGAAGTCGAGAAACTGCGGGCTGACGGGCATGCTCAGGCCGAGTCCCTCGTAGCCCCGGCGTTCGTATTCGAGCAGTGCCTCGCAGGCTGACTTCAGCCAGACCAGCATCTCATGCTCCACCCGGGCCGAGTCCTTGTAGAAGAAATAGCCCGTTTCATCACCCGGGTTGCCATCCTCGTCGAACTGCTTCCACTCGACGTCAAACTCCTCTCCCAGTTGGCCGAGGATCTGGCAAAGCCAGCGATGGTATCCAGGGCCGAGGATCGAAGTCTTGGTCGAGAGTCGCAGCAATCCGCCCGGTCCGGTCTCGATGTAGAGTGGCTCGGTCGAGGGAAAAAACTGGACCGTTCCGAGAACCTGCAGACACTCATCCCCCGAAGTCCCGCATTCGTCCCCATCGTGATCGTGGGAATGGTCATGGTCGTGGTCATGGTCGTGACCACACCGGGGGCCATGGGCACCCTCAAAGAAATCACCAGACACTGTGGGAAGCCACTCACACAGTTCCTGGCAGAATTCTTCGGGGTCGGTATCACGACGTGAGCGTGCGATACCGGTCAAGTCGAGACCGATTCCCATGGTGGGGCTACTTTGTTCCGGAGGATTGGTGTCGTTCGAAGACGAGGGGATACTCGGCTTTCGGATCGTTGACTCGGAGGGCAATCCGGCCGTCGAGCACGTCGGTCAGCAGATCGCCGCAGACTTCCCCGCGCCAGCCCTGGGTCAGCCGGGGGGGCTCGCCCGTGCGGTCGTTGTAGACATGCCAGCGCACAAGATGCCGGAGGTCAGCCGTGGTTCCCACGAGTCCGAGTGCAATTTCTTCCTGCGCACAGCGATTGGCCAGCGCCATGTTCAGCAGTTGGGCGAGGAGTTGTTCGTCCTGGTCCTTGTCATTGCGACGGACCGATGGAAGCTGTTCGTCCTTGATCGCCAGCCCCTTCTGGATCGCCCCGATCATCGCGGGAGCGAGTCGGCGATAATCGGACCGGTTCATGTCGCGGGTCGCCAGCAGGTCGGGAACGTCGGCGGGCTGTCGGCGGGCGAGTTCGATGATGAGGTCGTCGCGGAGAATGCGGCGGAAGGGCTTGTTGCTCTGGGCGGCTTCCTGTTCGCGCCACATCCAGACTTCGCGGGCAACCGCCAGTTCCCGACGGTTCAACGAGACGACCCCCGGTAACTTGCGCCAGTTCTCGCGCAGCGGTTCCTGCTCGAGATCCGACACATACCGGTCGATCTCGGTCTGGGCCCAGGCGAGCCGGCCACGCGATGACAGGGTCTGCTGCTGCCGTTCGTAGATGGCGATCAAATGCTGCACGTCTTCGAGAGCGTAGCTGATCTGCCGGTCGGTGAGCGGTCGCCGACGCCAATCGGTGCGTGTCTCCTTGCCGTGGACCGGAACCCGCAACACGCGGGAGACCAGTGCCGAGTAGCTGAGGGGGTAGCTGCGACTCTGGATCCCCTCGGCAATCTGGACATCAAACAGCCGGCGCGGTGCCGCCTGCGCATTGTGCAGGCAAAACCGGATTTCCTCCCGACCCCCATGGACGACCGTCAGGATCTCTCCCGAGGCCATGAGGCTCCACCAGCTCGACAGATCCTCCACAGAAAGGGGATCGACGAGCGCCGCCCGGTCCACGGTGGCAAATTGCAGCAGGCAAAGCTGGGGACGGTAGGTGAATTCCGACAGGAACTCGGTATCGAAAGCCACGACCCCTGAGCGGCGGAGGTGCCGGCACAGGTCTTCGAAGGCCTCCTGATCAGTGATCAATTCTCGCGACATGACGCAGGATGTTCCCCAATTCTTGCTGGCCTGACAAGTCGTCCGCCCACTTCGCCGGACTGATTGATCGAAACTCGGGCCGGAGAGATGCCGGCCGGTGGCCGGTTGTGGCGATCAGAGGGTATGATTCTGCCGAAATGTCAGGCGATCTCGCCGCTTCCAGGCGGCGAAAGGCTGACCCGCTGGAATTGCCGGCCCCTGTGGCACGACCTCATCACTCCCAGGAAATCCCTCCGTGGAACAATCCGAATCCCCCGAGACACGGGCCGCGCGTGGCGGCTGGTGCCGAGAGTTCAAGACCCGCCCCAGCACGCCCCCCCTGTTTCTCACAACTGCATTTGATGTCGATGGACTCGAGCAGTTGGAGGCGATGACCGCTGGTCGCGAATCTGGTTATGTGTACACCCGGGATGGGAATCCGAACCACGACGCCCTGGCTGCCGACGTCGCCGCCCTGGAAAAGGGAGCGGCCGGGGCGGTGTTTGCCAGTGGCATGGGAGCGATGACCGCCACCCTGCTCGCACTGCTGAAATCGGGTGATCACGTGGTGGCCGCCCGAGTTCTCTATGGACGAACCGCGCAGATGCTGAACCACCTGGCGAGCTCGTTCGGGGTGCGGGTGACGTATGTGGATGCCAATGATCCCTCCGCCTTCGGGAGGGCCCTCACACCACAGACCCGGCTGGCGATCGTGGAAACCGTCTCCAATCCCCTGATGGAGGTGGCGGATCTGACCGCAATTGCCACCAGTGTCGGCGAGGTGCCCTTGCTCGTCGACAACACCTTTGCCACCCCCTGCCTGGTCCGTCCGCTGGAGCACGGGGCCCGTCTGGTGTTTCACAGCGGCTCGAAATACCTCAACGGCCACGGCGATGTGATGTTGGGGGTGATGGTTGGCGACGCGGGTTTGATCCGGAAGATCAAGGGGTTGGGGGCACTGTATGGAGTCAACAGCAATCCGATGGAGAGCTGGCTCGCTTCACGCGGGTTGCGCACGTTGCCCCTGAGAATGCAGCGGGTCTGCGAGACCGCAGCGAATCTGGCGCCGTTCCTCGCCGGCCAGGCCGGCGTCGCGCGCGTGTATTATCCCGGTCTCGTCAATCACCCCAGCCATGAGATTGCCCGTCGGATGATGCCATCCGGTTTCGGGGGGATGCTCGCCTTCGATCTGGCCGGAGGGCAGCCTGCCGTGGCCAAACTGTTCCGGGCGCTGGGGGAAACGATCCCGTTCTCCCCCACCCTGGCCGATGCCCGAACCACGGTGTCGTATCCCGCCGGGACTTCACACAAGTTTCTCACGGCCCAGGAACGGGCGGAGTGTGGGATCACCGATGGGCTCGTGCGGCTCTCTATCGGGCTGGAAGACAGCGATACACTGCGACGCGAGTTGGCGCAGGCACTGGCGGCAGTGGTGTAGTCGATCTCGTCGGGAAATCCCCCATCGGCTTCCTTGTCAAAGACCAGAGTCGTTTCCCGGAGGTCCCCATGAGTCTCGATCGACGCGAGTTCCTGGAACAGTCTGCACAGGTGCTGGGGATGACAGCGGCGGTTGCCCAGGTGGCCCGCACCGCCTCGGGGGCCACGCACCCGGCCGGGCAGGTCGCCGAAGCTGTCATCCCGGAGGTCACCTGGGTGAGTCCGGTGGCACACCGGGTCTTTCAGCGACGGGGGTTCGACCCCCGCCACGCGCATGATCATGCAGAGGGGGGGCCACGTCGGGGAGGAGCCGATCTCGAGCTCGCCTGGAAGGCCTCCCAGGGTGATCAGCCGGTCTGGCAGGCGCGAGTCGTGCCTCGGCCAGGGGCATTTGGCATCGCGACCGAGTGGATTTCCCTGGAGACAACCCTGCAGGAGGAGACCTTGAGGGCCCGCCTGCACGTGGAAGCGGGGGGTTGGTACCGGCTCGAACTGCGTGGGATCGTCGGAACAACGACCCTTGTCCAGGGGGCCGTGGAGCCGGTGGGGGTGGGTGAGGTCTTCGTCGTGGCGGGTCAGTCGTATGCCGAAGGGGCGAATGACGAGTTGCTGAAAGTCGGCGAGGTCGCAGGCCGGGTGGCAGCCCTGGATGTAGAATCGGGGACGTGGCAGGTGGCCCATGATCCACAGCCCCATCGCGGAGCGGGAGGCACCATCTGGCCACCGCTGGGAGACCTGCTGGTGCCGCTGCTGCAGGTGCCGGTGGGGTTTGTGAATGTCGCCGTGGGAGGCACGGCGATTCGCCAATGGTTGCCGGGTGAGAGCCTGTATTCCGGGCTGCTTGCCGGAGCGCGGCGGGCTGGTGACTTCCGGGCGGTTTTGTGGCAGCAGGGGGAATCGGACGTGATCGAAAAGACCACCACCGAGGTGTACTGTGAACGATTGCGGACCCTGCGGTCGGCTTTCGCCCGGGAGGCGGGGAGTTCCGCCCCCTGGTTGCTGGCGAAGTCGACCCTGCATCCCACCGTTTACAACGATCCCGTTGGGGAGGGGAGGATCCGACAGGCGATTGAGTTGTTGTGGGACGAGCCGGGATTTGCCCGAGGTCCGGATACCGACCAGCTCAATGGCGAAAATCGGGGTGGTC
>Ga0315904_10006491_pt1 | contig 15997 bp, 33 predicted proteins | sample LakEriMetagenome_6_FD_203529 | JGI IMG/M metagenome (GOLD analysis project Ga0315904, IMG submission 203529) | Freshwater fungal communities from buoy surface, Lake Erie, Ohio, United States - Buoy 12 MA120 | ecosystem: Environmental > Aquatic > Freshwater > Lake | place: USA: Lake Erie, Ohio... | reverse complement strand
CATAACATCCTCTTTAGAGAAGATTGTAGGGAAAGAAGAGTTAACTAATTCTTTTGCCTGTACTAATGTGCGCTTTTCCATTTTTTATTTGTTTTAATTGGTTTATGAAGTAAATGTACTAATTCGTTTCGTAGGAAAAAAACCTAGGATGAAAAATTATTTTCTATTTCTTTTTCTATTTCCATACCGGATACCTCATCCTCAAGACCTACTGAAATTTTATCCAGGATTTGCATTGCCTGATAAAGAAGTTCTGCAGCTTCGGAAGAGTACTTTTCAACTACTGCATCCTGGAACATTGAATTCAGAATATCTGTAAACTCGTTAAGATTTTCTATATCCTCTTTCATCTCCTCAATCTCTAAGGATTGATCTATGGCTTGGATCTCCTTGAGCAACTCTTTCTTTTTTTCTAAAAGTTCTTTTCTCATTTTAATTGTTTTAATTGGTTATGAAGTAAAAGTAATAAATCCCCTCGTAGGAAAAAAACCTAGGAGGGGAATATTTTTTAGAATCTTCTAGGACCCCCGTTGATTGTAATTGAATCGAGAACTTTTCCCCCGTGCTGTTCTGCACATACGGTAACCTCCATTGACAGATCGTCAGCTATTTGGAATATCTCCTCCGCAATTTCATCTGGGTAATTGAATCCACATTCAACGATCACTTCGTCGATTTCCATTTTAACCCTAACCCTAAGGTTAGTCTTTTGAAGTCTTGCCACTAGGCGGTCGAATCCTTTTCTCATTTGATTTGTTTTAATTGGTTATGAAGCTAAAGTACAGAAAAACCTCGTAGGAAAAAACCCTACAGGGAAATATTTTTAAAACATTTTAATTTTCAATTTCTCCCGAACAGACTCAAAATCAGCTCCCGTGATTTCATTCTTGCAATCGTAAACTACATCCTGTAATTCATCATATGTTTTAACCTTTGCTGCTTTTGCTAACTTTAATAGCTCTTTAAATCCTTCTGACATGTCCTTTGTTTTAATTGGTTACAGAATAAAAGTACAGAAAAACCCCGTAGGAAAAAACCCTACAGGGAATATTTTTAATCATCTCCCTCTACCTTATTTCCATATCTCGAGTCTTCCCTATTGATGATCTCAGCTATCTTCTCTTTTGTGGATTCTAATTCCAGAAATTCCTTTTGTATCATCTCAAATATTGCTATCTGGATATTTTTAGAACCCCAGTCCCAATGTGGCTTTAGGAGAGCCTTGCTGGATCCGCTCTTAAGTCCTTTTGTTTTCATTGTGATGTTTGGAGCTCCGAAGGAATACCCAACACCCCCACCATATGTAGATGCTTTTTCGAATTGAATATCTTCTTTAGAAATTCTTCTTTTTCTTTCCATTTTGTTTAGGTTTAATTGTAAAGTAAATGTACTAATCCTTTTCGTAGGAAAAAACCTATTCGAGGTATCTTTCAACCTCGAACCAGATCTCAAATCCATTGGCAATCTTATCTTGTCTTCCACTTTTCTTGAAGAACCAATCGTGGGTAAATTCTCCTTTCACCCTTTTAACTTTTTCGATGATAGGCTTTTCTCCGACGTGTCCCATAATCACCTCTATTGGATCTTTGAACTCTAAGATAGCTTTAGTATCCCATTGGTTCTTTCTTGTGATCTTAACCCCACAGAAGTCTAATTCTAATTTGTTCTTCTTTCTGGTAAGTCGATTCAGGTAGTAAGAGGTACCGTCATTGTCCAAAGAGTTTGCGTATCTAGTGTAGTCAGATACTCTAGGGAATGTACCATCGTCAGTGTCCTCGCTTATCTCGAATAGCATTGCATTCTTGATAAAGGATTGACTAATGGTTACCGGCTCGAATGCTACCCCTTCGTCTAAAATTTCCCAGATGCTGTGTGTTGTTTCCATTTGATTTGTTTTAATTGGTTATGAAGCTAAAGTACTAATTTCCCCCGTAGGAAAAAAACCTAAGGTTAACTTTTTTAATACCCTCTTTTCATTACCATTTTAACTTCTGCTACCAATTCTTTGGCTTCCTCCGCTACTGTTGTAAGATTTGCATCTGGACGATACTGTTTGAAAAAAGATTTAATCTTTGATACATTTAACATTCCTCCATTAACTAGTTCTACAATCTCTGCTCTAATTTCTGATGTTGTCATTTGATTTGTTTTAATTGGTTATAAAGCTAAAGTACACAAAAAACCCGTAGGAAAAAAACCTACGGGTAAACTTTTTTAACACAGATTAGAGACACGGATATCTCTATAGACATCCATAATCTCTTCAGTAGAAATTTCCAATCCGTTCTTCTCCAATACACTACCAATACAAGCTTCAATGGCCCAATAGGATCCCATCATTATAGCTTGTCTCTGAATTTCCAATGCGTCTAAAACGATCTCTTCTTTACTCATATTTGGTTTAATTGATTATGTGCTAATATACCAATTTGGCTCGTAGGGAAAAAATCTTTTTGATAACTTTTTTCCATTCTCCTTCTTCCATTCCGTGAAAGTGAACGTTTCTCCCGAACCAGATCTCTGCAGATTTCTCTAAGGTATCTCCTGTCATCTGAGCCACTCTTTCCCATCCTGCAATCTGAGCTTCTACCTCATGTCTCTGTAAGAAGTATTTAGAAGGGGGTAATTCTCTTCTTCCCTTCCGTGGGAGTCTTCCCCCAAGCCACTGGTGGTAGTGACATATCTCATGCGCTAGTATTTCGTTAAGTGCCCAGGTCATCCAATAAAGATCTTTCTCCTTATTCGGGTTGTAAACTAAAGCTATCTCTACCGACAAATCATCTTGACAGAAATCCCCATCGATTAGAAAATCCTCCACCTTCTTGCTAGGAGCAATAGCTAAAGTTATCTCTAGATCATGCATGCCATCACACTCAAGATACACAATTCCTTTCTTGTGGGTATCTATAAAGGAGATTCCCTCTTTTGCTAATTCTTCGATATGTGAGGAAGTGTATCTCATTGTTTATCTATAAAGTAAACTTACGACAAAAACCCGTAGGAAAAAAACCTACGGGTTAAAATTTTATTAAGCTCTCATTACAAGATTTAGGGGAACGCCAAATCCTTCAGGATCGATTATTGGCTCTAACTCTGGAAATCCCTCATCATCTACTTCTCCATCCTCATTGACTACCCATTCGATAGGGAGCCAATCTGTGGTCTCTGGCTCATCTTTCATGAAGACTAATTTAGCAGAATCCCCGCAATCTGATAGGATAACTCCGTAAGAGATAGCATTAGAAAGGGTGTAGTAACCGTGGATCTTTTCTTCTGTCATGGTGTTTGTTTTAATTGGTTATGAAGCTAAAGTACTAATTTCCCTCGTAGGAAAAAAACCTACTTCAAATCTTTTACGTCCTCCGTTAGTACAAATACCGTTTCCTCCTCGTCAAATCCCATCTCTGTCGTAAGCCCCAGCTTATCCATTACTGGGTTATAGAATTCTTGATTGTTTACTATGAATCTAAAAGTCTCCCCATCTTCGTCACTGAGCAGGGGTACTCCGGTATTGAGGAATCCTAAGTAGTCTGGATCCTCCCGGTCAAACTGAAAGTCGTTACGGAAGTCTATCAGAAGGATCACTCCCTTCATTATCTGTACAAATTCTGATTTTGTCATGGTATCGGGTTTAAAGTTTTTTGAATCTACTAGTTCCTGCTTGGGTATATTGGGGAAGACGGGTTTTAAAGAACGGTTGGATATTTGATACATCCATCCATTGGACATCTCTAAACCACCCCGTGGCGTCTTTGACTTTGAAGTGCCACATATTAGGTCCTCCGAAGTCTCCGGTGTCTTTGACTGCTCTTAAGTTACCTTCTTCAATTACTTGGGATTCAATTCCGTTTTTCATATCTCTTTTTGTTAATTGGTTATGAAGCTAAAGTACTGAATTTCCCCGTAGAAAAAAACCCTACGGGGAAAATAGTTTACAGTAGGGTGTTTACTGTAAACTTAGGATATAAGGCTAAAGTTCTGAACAGTCATAGGGTCAAGTCCTCCTCGACTAGCCGATTTTACTAGCCATTCTCCCTCTTGGGTGAAAAGGTACCCGTATTCTTCTATGTCGGAATTAAAGAAGTCCGGAACCGATAAATCTATTCTAGGGGGTATTCTTTTCTCACCCCGATCTCTATGGTAAGCTAAGGTTACTCCTTCTTGGGGGGAAGAGAAAGAATGTCCCTCGTTTTCGGGGTTCACATTTTCATTCAAAGAAGAAATAGCTCCTAACTCTATTAGGGCCTCTACTTTTTTAGGGTCTGTGTAGTGTTCTGCTAGGATAGCTCCGTTGTGAGACACATACCCATCCCAGTGGCAGTAAATAGATTTTACCGATCCGTCTGCCATTTCCATTCCAATTCTTGATCTTGTTGCCATTTTTATTTGTTTTTATTGGTTATAAAGTAAAAGTAATAAATCCCCTCGTAGGAAAAAAACCTAGAACTAAAAATCTTCTTTTAGTTTAATCAAATATATGCTAAATTATCTAATAAGAATTCCTCATCCATCTCATCCAGTTCCCCAAAGGGCTGAGTTTCAAATTCACGATTGATAAAGGGCTTGCCGTCAACTTCGACTCGACTGATCGTTGTGATGATCATCATCGCTCCTTGAAGTCCGTTGAATCCCATTCCACTATCCAGTCCTCCTGAATCCAGTTCTTCATTTATTCTCTGTTCCAGTTCTTCTTTAGAAGGGGCCGATACCTTAATCGTAGGGTAGGCTCCCTTGCCTCCTCCCCATAGGTTCCCTAACACTAGACCTTCTGCTTCAAATGTTTTTGTCATTTTATTTGTTTTAATTGGTTATAAGATAAAAGTACACAAAAAACCCGTAGGAAAAAAACCTACGGGTAAAATTTTTCAATCGAAATCCTCTCCGGGTACAAATTCATCCCGGGCATCCTCTAAGGCTTCTAATGCTTCAGAGCCGGATAGAAAATTGTAAACGATGTGTTCTAGGATTTCATCTGGCGAGATTCCCAAATCGTACAATCTGGATAGAACCTCTGTGGCTTTTTGTCTGTCTGTCATGGCTTTATAATTTAATGATGTCTAAATTGGTAACCGGAAAAGAGAAGATGTCAATGAAATTAAGGGCATCAAAGTCATACCCATAATCCTCTTCTGAAGATAAATCTTTTAATGCAAAAGACTCTGCTTGTTCTTGGCTCTCGCATTCCACGTGAAAAATGATTGGTGAATCAAGACCTATTACTTCATTTGGGTCTGTAACTACCACACAAAATAACTGTTTCATGATATTTGTTTTAATTGGTTATGAAGCTAAAGTACACAAAAAACCCGTAGGAAAAAAACCTACGGGTTAAATTATTTTCATTTACCTATTATCTAAGAGCTTTTTGGATTGCCACATCCAATGCTTGATCTTCCATGGGATTTGGTTGATTATCTAGAATGTAGTTTAGGGTTTTAGCCCAATACATAGCAGCGGTAGGGAATGTATCTCCATCTTCTCCAATTTTTCTGTAATCTTCCTCAGGTATTATTTCATCCATGTGTCCGTCCATTTCGAATCTGTTTGCTTCCTCTGTATAATCGAATTCAGGATCCCCGGATTGGATTTTATTATAGGTGCTGAACCAGACGTCAAGAAAGAAACTGTTCATAATGACCTCGCTAAGTCCTCTCTTTAATATTTCTTCCGGAGAAATTTTTCCAGATCCTTGTAATGAATAGCTGAACGACTCGTAAATTTTTAAGTTTTTCATTTTTTAGATTTTAGTTGAATTATATATTCTTTTATTTAAGATTTTTTTGTATCTAAAATAAAAATACACAAAAAACCCGTAGGAAAAAAACCTACGGTCAAAATTATTTATGGCTAATCTTCAAGTTCAGGACCCTCGAAGTCGTCAGAAAAGATATCCTTTTTTTCTAAAGCGTCTATGAAATTTTTAGCTTCACCGTAAGTTGAATAATCTTTCCAAGCTGTACCTTTTCCGAATACCTTCTCACAGTCTTCAGGTTCTATTCCATTTTCTACCATAACAGGGGTTAATGCAAATATCCTATAATTCAGTCCAACTCTTTCTATAAAGTATTGAACTCTTTCTGGATTAGCTTTGGAATCTCCAAATGCTTCGTAGACTTTTAAATTTCTCATTCGATTTAATTCTTTTTTGTAACTTATATATCTTTTAAGAAACAAAAACAAACTAAAGAGAGATCTCAAATCTGCTCTTCATAATCTCTACTTTATCCTCAGGAACCCCGTGGATATTATTAGACCCGTGACGGTTTTCCACTATGATAGTAAATATTTTATACCCATGCTTATCCGCTAATTCGAAATAAGGTTCCATCTCCCACTCCTGTGTAAATGTATTGGCAACCCCGACAGGGCTAACCCCCATTTCCATACTAATACTAGTATGCTTTTGACACCAAGCATGTGCCTCTTTCAACCTAGTTGGGTCAAAGTTATACACCAGATCCCCATTATCAGCCATGTCCTCGAAGAACATATCAGCCGACATGGCTTTAATACCCAAAGAAGAACACAAAGAGGTTTTTCCTGCCCCGGGTACTCCCCTAAATAAAATTAAGATCTTTTCCATTTCCAAGATTTTTCTATGTTGTTTAAATCAAACTTTTCTATCATGTTATCCGCTGCGCCATGGATAGCAAGCTCATCCCAGATTCCCTGGTCTTTCCAGCCCTGTATCTGTTTCTCTCTTTTGAACTCTCTCATCTGACCAAGTTGGTGGAATCTCATATGACCTAGGCATATATGAGCAACCTTTCTAGGATCAGCACCCATACCTTTAATCCAGTTCTGAATCTCAGGAGTTTCCATGATTAGATCAAAGGATGCAACGTCATGGCCAGGAGAAGTAGGGTGACCGTTCTTAGGGTTTACCCTTACGCAATCCAACTTACAGATATCATGAAGAACACCTGCAAGAATAAGATCCGTGTTGTCGGTAGGGATTAGACGATTTACCACAATTTCTATATGATGAAAAGTGCTTGGCTCCGGATGGTAGTCCGGACGCTCTCTTAGCCCTTTAAGATCCTCAAGTTTCTTAAGGATGATAGGCGGTGCACTTTGTATAATAGAAATAAAATCCATTTCGTCTTTAATGTTTGTGGTCCCTCACGGGCTCGAACCGTGGACCTACTGATTATGAGTCAGTTGCTCTAACCTACTGAGCTAAGGGACCTAAGTTTATTATAGTGATCCGCTCAGGATTCGAACCTGAGACCTACTGCTTAGAAGGCAGTTGCTCTATCCAGCTGAGCTAGCGGACCAGATTCCCTAAGGATCTATTGTTATAGAGCAAATATAACAATAAATTTCGTAGGGAAAAAACTTTATGCGAACTTTTTCAAGAATTTTGCTCTTGGACCTCCTCGAAGTTTTCTCAATGCAGCTTCTCGGATTTGACGGACTCTTTCCTTGCCAAGACCTATAGTTGCTGATATCTCCTCTATGGTTTTTTCTTCGGTACCAACACCAAAAGTAAGCTGTATAATTGTCTTCTCTCTTTCGGTAAGAGTATCCAAGATTTTGTTTACCGCATCTATCTTTTCAGAAACGCCGGTATCATCGGTCTTGAATGTATCATCCGAGATTGTATCCCCGAGGGTGAAGTCCTCTTCTCCCATTGGTTCATCCATAGAAGACATTGTGTTGACAGACTTCATCGACATGATAACTTTAGACTCGGTAAGACCCGTTGCTTTTACGATCTCTTGGAAAACCGGATCCCTGCTTTCTCTTGCGTTGAACTCGTTGATGGCTTTTTTAACCTTAGCCATATCTCGAATTCGACTTAGAGGTAGACGAATGGTTTTACCGTTCATTGTGATCGATTCCACTATCGCCTGACGAATCCACCAAAGAGCACATGTTATGAATTTAAACCCTCGCTCTGCTTCGAACCTCTGAGCTGCTCGTATAAGACCTAAGTTACCTTCACTTATAAGATCTTCCAGATCCAAACCTTGGTGTTGAAATTTCTTAGCAACAGATATTACGAATCGAAGGTTTGCACAAACCAATTCATCCAATGCTTCCTGTGATCCTGTCTTTATCTCCGCCGCAAGTTCAATCTCTCTTTCTTGGGGTATCATAGGTATAGAAGCTACTGCATCTAGGTAAGCTTTTAGAGACTGTGTCTCTTTCACCGTTATCATCTGTGTGATGGTGAATCGTTTGTTGTTTCCTTTCATGGCTCTTTTTGTTTTTGTTATAAGGTAAAAGTACTAAATCTTTTCGTAGAAAAAAACCCTAGGCGAACTTTTTTTGAACTTTTCACGCCCGCCTGAGAGTATCTTAGTGAGATAGTGTCTATATCTTAAGCTTGGATAAGACTTCGGATAGCTCGCTTATATCTATAGGATCCATTTTAACCTCTACCTCTTCTATCCCGTCTACATCAAAGCTCATGTTACTTCTTTGGTAGTCGACATCGCCAGATTGGCTTAGAGAATAGAATAGCTTTTCTTGAACCTGACCTCTACGGTTTTTAGTGAAGATCATATGTGGATTAATATCCTCACCTTCTCTCCTTAGTTCTAGCATACCGGTTGTGTTATGTTTCAATTTATTTGAACCCACGAATACCCCTCCTTTGGTTACCTGCTGAATGGCAAGGAACGTAGTATTCTTTTTGTTTTTGTTTCCTCCGAGATTATGGGAAAGCATTAGATCAATCAACCATTTTTCTGCTGCGTTGCCTGATATGTGCAGAGTTTCTTTTACTGTGGATTGCACCTCTGCAAATGAATCTATAAGTACGCAATCATATCCTTCGGCAAGTACTTCCTCCATAATTCTTTTTGGATTGGAGTCTGAGTATTCCCCGAGGAATAGAATTGGAATGCTACCGAATTTAGGGAATCTCTGAACGTACTGGAAAAGATCGATACGTGTCATCTCTGCAGATACGAATAGAACAGAATGCCCGGACATTGCTAGATCGGATAGCATATCCAGACCAACTGTGGATTTACCAACACCTGGTCCGCCGGTAATAATGTAGTTACATGCTTTTGGTATTCCCCCGTCGTTAGAGAAAAACCCATCCACTTCTTTTCCGGTAACCATATTGACGAATAGATCAGGATCGAAATGCTGGTTTCGCATTTTAATTAACTCTGGTGCTTTCTGGTTCTGAGACTCTGAAATGCCTAGCTCTTGTCTTTTCTTTTCCGCATTAGCTCTTACTGATGCTGCGATCTTTGCACGAGCCTCGTCGCTCATTGGTTGTCTTACCCCTAACAATTCTTTTCTTGCCATACTTTTTTGTTTTAATTGGTTAATGATACAAATCTACTAAATCCTCTCGTAGGAAAAAAACCTAGATGGAAATTATTTTAGAAGATTTTTTTGTTCTAGTATATGCTGGAACGTCTCGTTGAAGGATAGTCTTCGGCCTGATGCATCGACTACTCGACTAACTTTTATACCTGGTGTAACATCAAGTGGTTCACCTTCGACCTCTTTTATCATAAGGATTTTCTTGAGCAAAGCTTTCATTTTTTCTTTCATGACTTTTTATTTAATTGATTTATAATACAAATCTACTAAATCGTTTCGTAGGAAAAAAATCTTTTATGAAAATAATTGTGGGTATTCTTCTTGTATCTCGGAATTTCCCATTCCGAACCTCGAGGATAACATAGACCTAAGGTCATTTGGGCTTCCCTCATATTCAACCAGAGGCCATTCAATGTCCTCAGTCTCCTTTACCTCGAAAGTGATCTCCATGAAGCTAAGGAACTCTTCAAATTCCTTATCCGTCTCGGGATCTACTCTAAGAAAGGTTGGTCTCATTATCTTTACTTTTACTGGTTCTCTAGGAGGAGGTATCATACCTTTATTATATATACTCTTTCTATAAAGATTTCATTCGCTCTCTTAAAAGAGCTGCTGCTTCTTTTCTCGAAAATGAATCTAGAATCTGAATTGCCAGCTCGTCGGCTTCTTCTTCGTGGGTTTGATTTCTTTCCCCTTCGTGGCCAAGTATTTCATGAGCTATCTCGTGTGCCTCTATAGCAAGAAGATGATCATCGGTTATCCCTTCCTCTTGGACTCTTTCCCCGTCGATGATAATGATCTCTTCTCCTGGAATTAATGCTCCTATAGAATTGTCCAAGAAGTCAAGGCTCTCTTTTATAAGAGGGTAGGTCATAGATTCCTTGTAGATAACAAGTACCTTAAATCTAGGATCTATCCTAGACCCGAAAGAAACTATACCTTCCCCTTTCATTTTTCTTTGTGTGAAAGATAAGCTATGATAACAATAGCTGCTAATGTTACTGGTACCGATAATGCGATGATAATTTCCGGGCTCATGTTCTTTTTATTTAAGTAAATATATGAAATCCCCTCGTAGGAAAAAAACCTACTTTTCCTTTCTTCCGGATCCTGCTGATATAAGGCTTAGAAGTATTAAAGCTCCAAACCAGCTTTCTATGTTGTACTCTACTCCTAGGCCAAGAAGTCTTAGAGCAAATACAAATATAAAAGGAATCAGTACAACCATTCCAATTCCAAGTAGGATAAGTAATAAAGTCATTAATATGTTTCCCTTTTTCTTTAAAAATAATTTTAGGATTTTTCCCATAATACTTCGTTTTGAGTTTTAATTTCTAGAGGGAGTTCCGTTCCCTCGTTTTTACACTTTTTAATAACCGAGTTTGCAAAAGCTTTTGGGTGCTTTACTTTGTCGTAAACTCTGGTTTCCCCTGGGTATACGACGTGGACTTCGGTTCCTCCAGGACTAAGGCTTAAGGCGTTTTTCCTGAATTCATCTTTTACTTTATACATAGTTTATTTTTAGCTATAAGGATCCAAATCTGGATTCGGGATCATATTCCAGCTTTTCTCTGCTCCTGGCATTCGAGCTAGAGAAACGGAATCTGCTCCTTCCTTTAGGGTAACTAAAGCTTCTTCGTATTCCCCTTCGTCTATAAGGGATAATACCTCATCTGCAACCTCTGCCGAAACCTCTGCGAGAAATACCACTGCGTGACGGTGTCTGTTGTATTGGGCTCTCAGAACCATAACCCCCATTTCTTTTTTGTAGTCATCGATGTTGGCTGATATCCAACCTCCATCAACCTTAGGAACTATCGGAAGAAAAGCTTCCAAACCCTTACAATCTGCTATACCGTAAAATCTCATAATTATGTTTATGTTATATATCAGTAAATGTAATGATTTTCCCCGTAGTAAAAAACCCTAGGGCTATTTTTTTCCGAGTACCAGCCTAGCAAAATCTTCAGGTGCAACCTCATCATTGAATAGTGAATTTGGGTTACTTGCCCTAGATACACACTTGAAACAAGTTAGGCGATCTGTCTTTGAATCTACTAATGAAGAGCTTTTATTACACACATGGCAAGTTAAGGTCTTCATCGACTCTGGCTTATATGCTTTCTTTCTCATTGTCCTAGGAATTTTTTAACTTCTTCGATTCTTGGTTCTAATTTTACATCGGGAATTTTACTCTCGATAAACTTTCTTAACGTTTCACACTTTTCATATTCTTCCTGTAGTATAAAGAGTGCGGACATTCTATTTAGTGCATTGATCAGATTATCTTTCTTCGTCGCAGGATTTGAAGAGTCTAATATATTATCCGGGTCCGATTCGATCGCCTTGAACGCATCGTTGCAATTCTGAATAAATTCTTTCCTTGCTTTAGCTTCTTTTTCCATTTCCATTTCTCTAATTATTAAATCCTCATCAAAATCTTCGTCGTCTTCGTCGTCGTCAAAATAGTTTCTCATATTTCCAAAAGGTGACAGGTTTTAGACCATCCGTTTTCTTTGATGTCCCTATACAAAGTACCGCCTTCGCAGAGTATCTCTAGTTCTCCTTCGAAGGCGGTGGATGTGTCTTTTCTAATCTTTTCTCTAACAATGGCTCCTCCTGCCATAGCCACCTTGTTGTGTATCTCGTAATGAGAAGCTTTCTTATCGGTGGTACAAATAAATCGGGTTGCTCCCATATTATGAATTGTTTTATCAAATATAGGATATTTATCGTAGAAAAAAATTATTCTGGTAACCTCATGGAGGCCAGGTAGTCTCTAAACTTTTCTCTTTCGTTGATTGATAGCCCAGTCCAAAATTCATCGAACCTTCCTGCCATCTCATGGAACTCCTTAACTAACTCTTCCGTAGTTCTCTCTTCTCTTCTTTTACTTACCTTTTTCATTGCCGCCCTTTTTAGATTAAATTACCCTCTTTATCAAATTCCATTCCCATCGAGTTTGCCCATTGTTCAGCAGCCTCGTCCGAGAATTCTTCATAGTATGCTTTTTCTAATTTTCTGTATATCTCTTTGCATTTCCCCTTTACCCATTCGGAAGCCTTCTTCTCCAACTCTATCTCCTCTAGTATCTCGTTTAGATCAACGGTGATATCTCCTACCCCGAAAGGACTCATAAGGATTAATTCAGGGTCTCCAAATTCGGATAGGTCAAATCTTACTGTGTTCTCGTGAACATACCGGCTGTCTATTCTTATGATTTCCATCTCATAGACCTCTTCGAAAGCCGCCAAGGCTTTAGGTAGGATCTCATCCGTGATTCCAATAGTCTTTATGAAGGCGGGAATATCGTTTACGCTTCCTATAAAACTTGCACCATCTCCTTGGCTCCAGAATCCAGTAAAGGATATCTCTACATTATCAAGCCCCAAAGCCTCTAGGTCTTCTGTCTCATTCTCGATTACCCAATCAAGATCTACATCCTGCTCGACGAATGAATCCATTCTTTTAATCTCCTCTATGGCTGCCTTCTTAGACGCCTTTGATAGTTCGTGAATTTCGTAAACCTTCATATGCCTTTTTCTTATAAGACAAATCTACAAATTCCCCCTGTAGGAAAAAAACCTAGAGGAAATTATTTTCGAAAAAGAATGACCTTATATAACGTGTACGTGCGTGAGGACCTAGTCTTCTCTTTCCAGAAGAACAAGTCTTGCAGAAGAAGCAATGACGTCATCAAATCCTATTACGCTATACCATTCTCCCTCTGAATGTCTAGTCCATACAGAGGAATGGCACCCAATAGTTTCTAAAAGCGAATTTATGTACCTTGCTTCTTTTGGGTTGGGAAGACGTAGACCAGCTGATCTAAGAGTTGAATCGGAGGGAATACCTGAAAAATTCAGATCCCCATTTGGGTAGATCATTGCCGGGTGTACCCCCAGACTTAGTAGTCTCGCCTTCTCTCCTTCTCTATCGCCTATAAAAACCTTCATTCTTTATCTGCAAACCCCCAGGTGAACATTATCACTATAAAGGTACCAAAAGCCTTAATTCCAGTCTCCCATTTGGTGGGATGAACCTCTAGGGTAAACAAGGCACATATTAAATAAGCACACATAAGTCCTAACCCTAGACCTAACCCAATTCTAAATAATCTTTCCATGTCCTATATACCCTATACGTGGGACCCGCTAGACACTATCTTAGTAATGTAGTGCTTTCCTTAGGGGCCTTTACCAAACCCACTATCCGGATCCCTTAGTCCCCTAATGTCTACTCATCTCCTCCGTGGACTTTAATTTCTCCAGGGAGGAGATGGGGAGACGAGCCATGGTACAAATATAAGAATAAACCCGTAGGAAAAAATTCCCCCGCGGGAGACCACCCGTATAGTATCTTAGTAATATAGTGTCTTTCCTATAGGTATTTGAATATGGCAGTCAGAAGATCACCCTCGTTGATTTTAGGTAAACCAAAATCTAAAAACCCTCTACTAGTAACAATCCCCTTAACCCATTTACCAAATCGGGTACCCCTAGAGATCTTAGAGCTGTTGACATCGCTCCAGTAGATATACCCTTCGTTGTCAAAGAAAACCCCTTGTGGTATTTCCTTTAGGTCTCCAAGCTGAAGGTTCCCCCCGTTCTCGAAGGTCACATCGGGAGGCATGGAATCAATTCCCAAATCATAAAAAGATATGTAGCCATTTCGGGGACTAATCCTACCAATTATAAGTCTTCCCCCTTCTTCCATGTGATGTATTCCTTGTCGGTCTAGGACTTCAATAAAAGATTCTTTGGTCATGCTCTATATATCAATTTATTTCCCCCTAGGGTTTTTTCCTACGAGAAATGACCGTATATTTGTACTATGAATAAAGAGCTGGATTTACTTATAGAAATAGAGGGACTGTCAGGTGCAGGATCCCAGAAGGTAAAACAAGACCTCATCAGGGACAACATGTCTCCTGAGCTGGAGTCCATCATCAGGATCTCATTTGATCCCTTCCTTACCACAAAGCTTCACAAGCTAGAGGTACTAGGGGAGTCATCAAATGATCTTCCAACTGATCCCTTCCCTACTCTAAAGGATCTCACAGAGAGACTCTTTGTAGCCCCGGCGGCCAACGACTCTCTACGTAAAGAGGCACATGATCTAGTAAACAGATCTCCTCTGTCACTAGAGCAACGTAAGATGCTAGCCAAGGTGCTCACAAAGAGAGTTAATATAGGCATAGGTGCTAAGCTCATTAATAAGGCAGTAGGTAAGGCACTGGTTCCAGATCCATCTCTAATGCTTGCAGAAGACGACGAGGCACAGATCACAAAATGGCCTACCATAGTCATAGAAGAGAAGTACGACGGAGTAAGGGTAATCGCCATAGTCAAAGGAGATGAGGTCACATACTTCACCAGATCATTCAATGAGCTACCACAAAGGTGCCTACAGAAGATCACATCGGAGATAAAGATCCTTCTAAATGGAATCGATGTGCCACAACCAGGAATCTTCTTCGACGGAGAACTCACAGACTCCAATCGAAAGTCTGTGTCAGGGAAGGTCACACAGATGCTTAAAGGAAACCCGGCGGACTCCATCGGTGATGATATGCTATACAATATATTTGATGTAGAGGAAGTACAAGTACTAGAGACGGGTAAAGGAGTAAACCCTTTCTATAGAAGAAGACAACTACTAGAGACCATGTTCAAAAGCAACAAATGGGATCTCATAGTAGACAGGCTAATAGAACAAAAGAACGAGAAGGTGGAATTGACCTCATTAGTCCTCGCCAACTCCGTCACAACAGATGATCACTCCCTTATACATAAGACATATAAAGAGCTTGTAGACATAGGGGGAGAAGGTGTCATAGTCAAATCTCCTGATCACCTATATGAGTGTAAGAGAAGTAAGTCATGGATCAAGATCAAAGAGGTCAATGACTGTGATCTTGTAATCAAAGGATGGTATCCAGGAGAGGGTAAGAGAGAGGGATTCATAGGAGGACTCATCTGTGAAGATCTCTCAGGTAAGGTACAGGTAAAGGTAGGATCAGGGTTCACTGAGGAGGATCTGAAGGTCCTAAGTCAAGACCCAGATTCCTTAGTAGGTAAGATAGCTGCTTGTCAATACAATGTGGTAATCAATGACAAGTCTGGAGGTTGGTCACTATTCCTTCCTAGATTCATAGAGGTGAGACACGATAAGGACGGGGCGGACGATATGACTGGGTTACTTAAGTAACGGGGCGGTCTGCCGGGGCGAGATTTACATAGGGATTCTAGGGCATCTTAGAATCCCACAACGACACAGAAAACTTTATTGAATTGGATCATCTGGGAAAAAATTCCAGAAGTTACCACTTATTCCCAGGGATTACCACTTTGTTCCACAGGGGAGAAAACCCTAGGTGATTTCGGGGCAAGAAGGTTTTCCCTTTAACCCTGGGTGGTTTTAGGGGTTGCACCTGGAGAGGACTTGCTATAGGGCCTTTTTCACTTAGGTTTAGTGATCTCTGGGGTATCTAAATACTCCCTTCCATCCCCTTGTCTACTAGGAGATTTTGTTTGGGTATTCCCCTTAGAAACCTTGTCTACGTGGACTTTATTTTGGTAGGTTTACTTAAGGAAATAAGAGATATATAAGTGGATGACAAGAGAGGAGTTTATAGAGGTATTAGATGGAGAAGATTACTCTTATAAGATTGAAGGGGGTAAGCTAATTGTTACTTCTGGTGACA
>Ga0315904_10006490_pt1 | contig 16003 bp, 11 predicted proteins | sample LakEriMetagenome_6_FD_203529 | JGI IMG/M metagenome (GOLD analysis project Ga0315904, IMG submission 203529) | Freshwater fungal communities from buoy surface, Lake Erie, Ohio, United States - Buoy 12 MA120 | ecosystem: Environmental > Aquatic > Freshwater > Lake | place: USA: Lake Erie, Ohio... | reverse complement strand
GCACGGCCAAGCTCGAAGAGTTGCTTCCAGATCGTTGGAAGGCGGCGCATCCTCATGCGGTGCGTGAGTATCGAGAGCAAGAGCGGCGCGATAAGGCCGATACGGCGATCGTTCAAGCGGCGCGTCGCCGGGTTAGAGCGCAGTTGCGCAAGGGCAAGTAGCTCTTCGAATCGATCCTGTGCGCAGAGGGTAGATGATGCGCCTGATCCTGTGCTTGCCATAGATCGCCCTTCTGGGGCAAGTGCTCTGCGGGAGGTCATTGCATGCGTCCGACATGTAAGCTCGCTGGGTCACAAACCGCTCAAGCCACTCAGCGACCTAACAAACCCAATCAACACCCGCAAGCCTGAGCTCCAATAATTCTTTACCTGGCCCGTGTACGCTTACATAAGCGAATGGAGGGAACCGCAGTATTTCCTGCTGACCTACTCCTTAACATCACCGGCGGCTCAATCGGTCGCTGCGCCATCGTCCCAGATGAGATCAGAGAGGCGAACGTCAATCAGCACGTCGCCATCATACGCCCAATACTGAGACAATCAAATCAGTATTTGCATGCCGTTATTCTTGCTCCATACTTTCAGGGGAAAATTGAGGAAGCTCAGACGGGGGCAGGCAGAGAAGGATTCCCAAAGAACAAGATGGATCGAATCGCAATCCCCCTCCCACCTTTGGCCGAGCAAGCTGCGATTGTGGAGCGGGTGGAGTCGTTGATGACGACTTGCCGTGCGTTGGAAGCGGAGATTGAACAGTCCCGCACACACGCCGCCAACCTTCTCCAAGCCGTCCTCAAGGAAGCCTTCGCCCCCGCTTCCATGGATTAGCCCGCCGACCCTAAAGAGCGATAACAAAAAACCGCGTCGAAAAGTCAAAGGCACATATCGCCAATAAGCATCGACGACCCGTCCTACCTATTGCTTTGGCTTTCTGTAACGCACTTGCTAGCTCGGTTCGTGGCGAAATGCCACTGGTTCCTCACAGAGGGACACCTCGGGATGTTTCGCCTCCCTAGAAAGTGGAATTTCCTCTGATTAGGCTAACATAACCTGTTTCTTGGAGGATTCCGATGACCAAAACACGTAGAAAATTCACTGCTGAGCAGAAGAGTATCATCACACACATGGCGCGAGGTACGGCCAAGATCGAAGAGTTACTTCCAGATCGTTGGAAGGCGGTACATCCTGATGCGGTGCGCGAGTACCGCGAGCAAGAGCGTCGCGATAAGGCCGATACGGCGATCGTTCAAGCGGCGCGTCGCCGGGTTAGAGCGCAGTTGCGCAAGGGCAAATAGCTCTTCGAATCGATCTGGTGCGCAGAAGGTAGATGATGCGCCTGCCTGTGTGCATGCTCGTTGCCGCAGAGATGGCCGCTCAGCACCGACGGCACACCTCCGGGGTCGGCGCATCTGCGGGCGGGCATCGGTTGCTAACAACATGCTGGGCCACGCTGTAGACCACAAACCGCTCAAGTTGCTCCTCGGCCTAACAAACCCAGCAAACACCCGCAAGCCTAAGCCCCAATAATTCATTACCTGGCCCGTGTACGCGTACGAAGATATACAGGTTACCGATCGGCTGACAGAGGCTGGTAATCTGATAGGCATTTCCGTTCTCGATCACATTATCCATGGCGATGGGACCGCTGAAGTCCGATCTATCCGTGAACACTAACTATTGCTGAATGAATAGCAGTTAAGTTGCACGAACAAGTCTAAGATCACCTGAGTCCACTTCCACGGGACTTTGGCTAAAAATAGGTCCGCGCCTCGTCCAATCCGAAAACTCGATTACTGAAGTGGTTGAATGCTCACTCGACGGACGCAACTTACGAGCTAACAATCGTCCAAATCTAACATCGTGCGTCGATATAACTAACTGACGCCGATCCTTAACTCGTCGGAGCAAATCAACGACGCCCAGCAGGTTTATGTCATCCAGACTTTGCAAAGGGTCGTCGAGCAATGCGCAATCTATTGGCAATTTGGGAATTGCCAAATTGAATGACAAAAACACTGCAAGCGCTAGCGCATTCAGCTGCGAGCTGGATAGCACAGCGTGCGGAAACAAACTCGCAACGTCACGGATACGGTCTTGCAACTGTGCGTTTAGGTGTCCTTTTCCGCGGCTAAGGGTAGTTACAAAGCTTATCAGCTGGAAGGCAGGATGAGGATCGATACGAGAGTATATCCTCTGCACGAATGGTTCAATTTCCTTAATACGGGCTAGTGCGACCTTTGAATTTGCATCTCGCAGAGATGCGATCAGGGTCTTGAGCGCCTCGGAGGTTAATTCTCTTGACTTGAGTTTCCCTTCATGAACTCGTAGTTCCTCCCAGGCTCGATTTAAATCTTCTTCGGTCGATGTCAATCGAGCGGCACTGGTAACTCTTGCCATCCCAAGGGACAGTAGCTCTCCCTGTACGCAGTGCCTGCGAATCGATTTTTCTAAGTTAGTAAGCGCATCGCGGCGTTCGAGGAGACTGCTTTCAACCTTCTCATCGTTTTGCACCGAGAGATCAAGTAGTCTGCGATCAAGTTCTTTCTGCCACAAGTCAACTCTGCCGGATTCCGCGCGCGCATTATTCACGAGAGCCTGCGCTCGCCCCAGTCTCTCCGACGCTTCGCGCTCTTTTCTGAGCAAATCCTCAAGATGATCTACTTCGGGTTTAAACTCAGTAGAATGCGCATTAGCGACCAAGGCTTCAAGTCGTCTCAACGTGCTATCCTTATCATAATCCTGAGCGCAAATGGGACATCTATCCCCAAGAAGCCGAATTGCGAGTTTCGCTAATGTCACTGTTTGTGCTCGGGCCTCACTAAGCAGTGTCTGGGCCTCACGCTCGGCAGCGCGCTCTTGCTTGAGTTTTTCAATATCCGAACGAATCTTCGCGAGCTCAGCGCTAATATCAGTTTCTGCCGCTTCGAGAACCTGTAACTTACCTATCAAGTTAGCGGGTCTAGCTTTCAGGAGTTCGAGAACCTGGGAAACAGTCGCCAATCGCCTCGCTACTAGGTCTCGTAGCGATTGAAGTTTCGTAAGCCTGCTGGCAATGACCGAAGCACTATCCGGGGACAAAGGATCGGGGACTGTTTCCGACGCTTCTTCACCGCCAAATTTCGTTTTCCACCACTCCGTCCAGGGAACCGGGGGACTAGTGTCCGGCGACATCGCTACCCGACGAAGCTTTTCAAGCTGCAACTCGAGCTCTTGAACTCGCTGAACAAGCGGAGCACCTTCTTTTGCGAACTTGGTAGTGGCAATTGCCCAGCTACGGCTCTCTGACTCGAGAGTCGACTGGAGCTCTGTCAGTCGTCCAGTACCAACAAGCTCGCAAAAAACAGTAAATCGCTGTTGATCATCACTCGATTCAACAAAATCACGAAGTCGGTCCTGCTGAAGGTAATTGGTACGACTCAAAATAGAAGCGAGCGCGATCCCTTGATCTTTCGCAGCGGTCGCTTCTGGCCAGAGAGCTTCAAGTAGCCTCGCTGTTGCTGATGCCCCTTTGAACTCAGTACCATCTGCTTTCAGTGATACAAACTGTTCTTGACCATCTGTCGATCGGGTGACAAGAAAATCCCTGTCGTTATTTCGAAGGCAAAGTGAGACTCTTGCTTGGCCATTCTCGGAGTACAGTGAAAGTACCTGCTCGTCAGAGCCAACCCTGGGTAGAGTGCCACTTAATCCCCAAAGTATTGCGTCGAAAAGCGATGTTTTTCCCAATCCATTCGGTCCAACGACGATAGTTGCATCGGCACTAAGGTCAAATTCGCATTGAGTTGTGAAGCCACGAAATCCACTAATCTTCAAGCTGCAAAGTTTCATTTTTCGCTCTAAATCTCATGGATTGCTGATGCAATCGATTCTCCGGATTCGAAAGCTTGCACTGCCGTCTTGATCAGTCTTGCTTCTAACCCGTTTGAACCTATGACTTCAGATAGCCGCTTCAGCAGATCCTGCCCTGGCGTAAGCTGCGTGTTGTCCTGAATGGGCAACAAAGGAAGCAGCGACGTTTCGACATCCGCGAGTTCCCGTAAATCTTCCCCTACGCTTAACAGCTTTCTAACACGGTGTGTATCGTATCGAATTGCCTTCAACTCGGCTGTTTCGGCGGGTGGTACGCGTCCTGGAGTATACATGACCAGATACACCTCCCAACTTTTGCGATCTGACTGGCTAAATACCGTAGAGATTTTCTCAATGAGCGACGTTTGAATCTCAATCCAATTTTTCTTTAGTGATCGCCAGTCCTCGAAGAACGCGAGCATTCCCACGCTGTAAGCATCTTCAAAAATTCTCTGATTAACCGAGTCAATACCTGCAATCGGAGACTCATTCGAGACCGCAAAGTTATTTGCCCGTAATATACTCGTCGCGGCTTCAAGAACCTGTTCCTTCGTTAGCTGTAGATTTGTGCTCATCGTAGAAGGTCTCCAACGAGTAATGGGTTCTCTCTAATTTGGTCCGCCCCCCAAAGCTGAATGCTCTCTCCCCCAATCACCAGATCTCCATTGGGTCTAGCGTCGATTATCGTCGGCGGCGGTGCAATTGCTGTGGTTCTAGTGCCTATAATCTGAAGCGCTAGTATTCTGCCTGCTGGGGAACTTGGCCTAGGACGTCTTAAGTACCGCTCATGCTTCTTGATCTCAGGCTCTACCGATCCCCACCGTAGAGTTCCATTGCCACAAACGATCGTAATATCCACAGCCTTACCAGCTACTGTGGTAAATCGAACGCGGCCACAATCGAGGAACTGGGCATGCGCATTTGCGACGGTTTCAATTAGTCGAATAGCAACGAATACATCAGCGAGCGAATCGACCTCTCGTTGATCAATCGGGCGGTAGGCATCATTCCGTAGCTGCCACCTTGCCCTTATCACGCTGAAAGCCAAAAGTCCCATGGCCTTTGCTCGCTGCAAAACCTGTGCTATGTCTTCTCTCGGACTTCCCGTGCTATCCAGCCACCCTCCGAGTGTTGACAGTTGAGTAGCCGTACTATTGATGCGTATAGCGACGTTTTCGAGAAATCGTTGAGCAAGTGTCCGCATAAAATCAACCCAACCACATTGGATGCAGTCCTGTGATTGGATTTGAATTTCGAATGCAAATCTTGAGCCAGCAGGATTGCTCCTTGTGACAAGAAACGCTCTACTTCGCTCCCCAATCGCATCCCTCAATTTTTTTGAGGAATATCTCAGCACGCCGCAAGACGATCCAAGCCCTGCGAAAATGATGACTGGGCTTGCGGTTGCAAACCTTATCATCAATTCTTCCCACTTATCTTTCCATTGCTCTTCCAGCGAATACGTAGTCAATACCCAAGTCTCCATATCAGAATCGGCACTACGGTGGAGATAGATAAGGTTTTTCTGGCCTAGTTGAGCATGGTTCTCTGGCCCACGAATATCTGCTATACCATTCTTGACTTGTAGCTCACTTATAGCGTGACTGAATGCCAAGTCATAATTAAGGGTTACGATATTGGATACTGCCCCCTCAACCATCAAAGCAATGGCAATTAGATGCCCTTCATTAGGCGAGGCATTTCTCATGGCTTCGTGAGGAAGTCGGATGGCAAGTTCCCGCTGTGAATTCGTTGTACGCATCACAACGTCTGCTAGGACAGATAGATCCTTTGGATCAGGACACGCCCCCTCTTCGATGATACCGTCGAGAACCAACTGTCGATGAGCCTCCTCCGAGCACCTTGATGCAACCGGAATCTCTGTTGGTGGCTCAACGGAGACTCCAGCGCCAGTTACAAGTACTATCTTGCCACCACTCGGATCACAAACTGCTCTTAGTAGCTCAGAGGGAATACTCACAATTTCACCAATCGTTATCCATCTCTATTGACCAACTATTTAATCCCACAGAACGGTTATCAGTTCATACTTTTGGCCTGCGTACTCGTCGCTGATGTACTTGATGAGCAAGAGTGAGAGCACATAGTCCTTGTACTGGCTAGCATCCATGCCGCCGCGAAGTTCGTCGCAGCTTTGCCGCAGAGATAAATAGAGTTCTGATTTCTTGAGGGCCATATCTGGTTATCCGTTACCTAGCTTTTTGCATTTCTGGGAGTTGCCATCGATCCACTGGTCGATCGTCTGCTTATGAAAACGCCAATGCTTCCCGATCTTGGTGCCCGGAATTCGACCAGCTTGTGCCATTTTGTAGAGTGAAGACTTTGACACCTTGAGGGACTCGGAAAGCTCATCAAGGGTGAGCAGCGTTTCGAGAGAGGTAGACATAGTTCGGCCCAGTTCCATTCGACGATACGCAGACGAAGTGACACGATTGGTCAAGCAGATTGTAACAGTTGCTAGCAATTGCTGGAGGAGGTGCTTCGGCAAATTCGGGTGGTCTTCTGCCCTAAACCGACTGGTTTCGCTTTCCCGCTAACCAGGACTTCCTGGCACTTCCTTTCGCTCTTTTGAAATGCTGAATCCCTCCGGAAACGGCTTGAACGCTGCCGAATCACCAAGTGGAGGCTCTGCATGGCTCTGGAACTGCCGAAGCTCAGTAAGGTCTAATTCGGTGGTGACGAAGTAGTCCTCTAGACCTCCTTTGACCCGAACCAAGTCACGTCGCCATTGCTTTTTGTAGGGCACTCTGACTCGACTGTCTCCGAAGCGTCGATTGTTGACAAGACTTACGAAGCAGTGCATGTCAAGGGAAGCAGAATCAACCAACGCAGCAAACGATTCGAGATCCTGGTTCCAACTGAGGATGAACAGACTATCGATGTTGCCCCGGAACTTCTCTCGGAATCGTATGTCAGTCAATTCACTGCAAATCAACAATCCAAAGCTGTGGCCAAAGTGATTTATTACCCGCTTTTCGCATTTCGCCAGGTCAAGCGGAGCCAGTTCAAGGCCAAATTTGTGCCGCAGTTCTTCTCGTTCGTGATGTGCAGGAATCCCCTTGCGTTGCTTCACAACGCATTGCTCTCGGTACCCAACTCGGTCGTCCATCAGGTACATGTAGGCTTCGTTGGTCACGTAAGTCTTCTGTGGAGTTCCGATAGGAATCCGCTCGTATTCGACCCCTGCAATCATCGATATCCCGGAAGACTTCAGTTTTCTTGAGACGCTGGGAAGCCACCTACGCGGAATCGAGAGTTCAGGGAAAAGCACGTAATCCGGCTTAACTGAGGACTTCAAAATCGCATTCGTTAGCTTCACTAGCGCCGTATAGCGTTCAGCACCTAGATTTGGGCTTCCGGCTGCCGCGCAGGACCAACTGGCGTCTGAAACTAAATGGCTTGTTAAAGCAATTCTTGGCTTTCCCAGTTTCTGGGTAATTCCTATTGTGAGTGGGGCAGAATTGTCCGAACTCTCTTCCAGATCGAGAGGCTTTAGCCAAGCTCCCCGTAATGCCCACGCGAAATCGTGCAACCTAACCATGTCGGTGACGCACTTTTGATCGACCTCTGTAATTTCTGATACCGAAAATGGTCGGGTCGGAAACAGCAATCGCAGCGCCCTGACGTCAATATCTTGGCTGGTGAATTCCCTAACGAATGATTGGATTGTCCGTAACCTTGAACTCTCGTTATCGCTAAGTTCCCCTTTCGATTTTTCAAACGGAAATGGTGGAAATTCACAAAGGCCAAGCATCGCGTCTTTGAATGGCAAACGACTCAAATCCGTCCAAAAGTACTTTTGGCTACGCAGACCAAACGACGGCAATTCATCGGGAATGTCGCGACCACCAAATCCGAGTGTCTCCTCGATTAATTTTCTACACTGCTTTTCATCGTCCTCCGTAGCGCTACTGATTGGAAAAGATGTTTCCACAGCTTGTTGAATGCTCATTGCCAGCAGATGTTTGAAGCAATTCCATTGCTTCTCATTATCAGCGAAAGTACGCGACTCAATGGATTGGAATGATCGCTTAACTTTTCTGACAAGACGCAATGCTCTACGCCAATCGCGGGATGCAACCGCAAGGGAAATAAGTGACGGAATATAGTTACTCAAATCGAAGATCTTCGGCGGTGAAAGAACGTGTCGTTCGGCAAAACGGAAAAAGCTATTTCGCTCCTTATTCCATTCCTTAGACGGCAAATCTCGTTGGAGCTGGTTGTAAAATCTCAACAGTATCGAGAAACTCAAACGGTTCAGTGATAACTCATCTGCCTTTCGCAATAAGTTCGCTTCCTCGCTTGGAATTCGACTTGACGATAGGACTTTTGCGGCTGGTGACTTTTCAAGCTCCTCAAGATCCGGCAGTAGCCTCCACTCGCTCGAAACTTCGTCGATGCGGTCTTTGATCGTATCGAGCAGGTCCTCCCCAACCTCGCCCTTCAGTAGGAAGATCCTTTGTTTCTTCGCCTGAAACTTAAGACAGCTTGATTTGGCGTATGGCAGGTCGAGCTTTATATCCGAACCATTGACCTTAACTTTTCCATCGAGAAACTTTTCAAGGCGCTTGAATACATCACTGCCCTTCTTGTACTTTCCTGAATCGCGCAGAACCAAGAATATGTCGTCAACATAACGCGAATAGTAGACGGGCTCTAGCTCTTCGACGATCGCACGGTCAAACTCTGCGAGTAGTGCGTTTGCAATTATTCTCGGCGCAGATGGGCCAACGGGAATTCCCACGGGTTTTGACTCGTCGAAATCCGGTTTGCTCTTGCTCCACGTTTCGAAGGATTTGATGAGTTGTTGTGTGAAGAGCTTCTCCTCATCAGTGAGTGACCGACCGTAGACCTCCCTGAATCGAATCCCCGATTTTAGGAACTCTTCGTTCAGTAAGAATGATGCGTCTATGTTGTGATAGAAACTCGTTAAGTCCATCGTAACCGCAACGACGCCTTTACCTACTGCGAGTTCCCTACGGATAGCACTCATGCCCTCGTCTCGCCATTTTTTGTATGCCGTGAAGTAAGGAGGGAATGTCCCCAATGACTCGATGTGATACTGGCTAACTCTTGAGCCAGGAATTGGTATCTTAAGCCTCCGCACGCGAGCGCCCGCAGCGTGTTCACTTAAGCAGCCATCAAAGAAGTGCCCAACGAGGTTAACCCATAGCGCCGACACTACGTACATTTCTACAGTGAACAACGCTACAGGTCGAAACTCAACACTTACAGTAAACTCACCCGAGTCGAGCTTACGTTCCCATGCTGTCTCAGGATCAGAAACGAAGAAATGCGGCTCCGTCGCATGAGCTTCACTTGTTGGATCAACAGGTGTCAGCTCGCAGGACTTTGGCACGCAGCCACACGATCCGATAAACGAAAGGTCGTTGAACCAGTTCGTTTCTGATTCCGTGAGTCGTTTTTGTAATCGTAAGAGGTTTGCGTGGAGGTCGGCTTCGAATTCAACAAAGGCACGAGCTCGTGGTTGATTCTTGTCGTTACACACATCCACCTTGGCCTTTCGGTAGGCGTGGTAGAGTGATTCCATGGTTACGTATGAAGAAGGTAGTTCCGACGGCGGGCTCATGATGCAGATCTTGCAATTAGTACGCGGGAAGAAAGAAGCCTCCCCCAGAGATATCAGGCAGATACCCACCGAGGCCTAGGTGAAACCTATTGTAATTACTTCCGCGATCGGGAATTCGTTTTTTTGCGTAGCGGTTTTACGGCTGGCAACCTGTGGTATTCGTCTTTTTTTGGGAAGAAATCATCACCGTATGAAAAAACAGTACCAGAGCTCGGAAACAGCAATATTGGGAATTTACCCCCCCAATCCAAGTCAGACCGAATCCTAGGTGCGGGGTAACGCTATATACCAGACACTCGGCACAGAGTGTATGTGAACCACCGGTTAGCGGCCACTCCATGAAGCGCTACGCCCGAAGGGCTGAAACAACAATAGGGGCGCACGGTGATGAAGGCTGTTTCAATCCATGTTGTGTCGGCCTTCCAGGCCTTTTGCATTCTTTTTTCAGGGCCGCCGGGGCCTTACGGACCCAGGCAGAGTTTGTGTCGGCCCTACAGGCCTGTAGGCAACTTGAGGTTGCAATCCTAACACGAGTACGAAAGCTATCGCAACGAAAAGGAATAGTAGGCATTCCTACCCACAAAGTTACCTGAAGAACCGATTTAGGATGTCGTTAGTACTTCGGAAAGATAGCCGGTGAGGGGAAACGTTCTTCGAGATCGTTAGCGTCTTCGAGGTACTCTTCGCGAGGTAGTTCGACAAGCTGCCAATGGATGGGGCGAATACGCACGATTCGAACCGGTCGGATGCCTTCGATGATCAGGTCGGTTTCAAACTTGATCTGAATCCCACTGCTACCTATGGGTGGCTCGCCAGGCAAGGGGCTTACTTCCAAGATCGACCCACGCGAGGCCATGTGAGCCGGCCCATAGGCTCCATGCGTATGCTTGAGGGTATTCTCCACCGAGTTCATCATCGCGGGTGCTCCCGATTTGAAATCCGCATAGAGCGTAGGATCCATTCCACCAAAAAGCGTCGCCGTGATCGTCGCGCGACCGAACTCGTGATACTCGACCGAGTCGATCCAAGCCGGCATCCAACGGCTACGGATGAACGCTCTATGCAACTCGGTTTGACTCCTGCTAGCTCGATCCAGGGCTTCTTGGTCAAGCCAAATATCAGAAACGTGAAACCGAGTGAATACACCTCCAGGGGTGGGTTTCCAAGTAATCCCAAGCCAAAGAGCTTGGTCGTCAAGCGATTTTTTCCCTTCCGTTGGCCAAATACCTTCGGCAATTAAGTCCTCGATGCTTAGGCACTCTTTGCCTCGCCAAATTCGGGTCGCAGCGTCAAATGTCATGTTCTCTTCACTGGATTTTTCGCCGGCATCCTTAATTGATTGCCGATAGGCAGTAAGACTTCCTTGACGGTTCTCGATTTGAATCTCTTTGACCCTCCAGTGCTTCCCCTCACGCTTGCAATAGCTAGGCTCGTCTTCAAGAAGCAGGACGTGGTTCTCGGCAGGGAATATCCCAGCACCACGGTTATGGTTGGCATCTTTGACTTTATTGTCCACTGGCAGAACCGGTACGCTCGAGAGTTTCGGATCTGGAGGGAGATACGCGCGTACATGCAGCATTGTCCCCAGCGGTATATCCTTCAAGTCCGCTGGTGCACCTCGGTAGCGGATGATTCCATAGGGAAGCATCGCGAAGGGATGCGGATCGTTGCGAAAGAACATTCCGGAGCCTTGCACTCGCAGACTCCCGCGTCGGTTGGCATGATCGACAAAAACCAACTCACCTCGGTAACTGTGCCCCTTGTCAAACGCAGGAAACTTGCCCGACTCGGGGCGATACGGCTCATCGGCTAGGATCGCCGATGCTGACGACACGAGCAACAAAACGGCTATCACGATCGTGGATTGGGTCATTGTTGGAGCCATGTGGGACAGAATCTATAATCTATAGGTCGATCGACTTGTTGCTATCACCGAATTGGTCGATTTCCACGCCCATACGCTGAGCCATGAGCAACAGCAGGTTGCTCATGTGCGCGTTGGTGTTTGCAGGACGACTGCACAAACTATAGTGCTCGTTAGGCTTATCGAGCTGGTAGCCATTGAAGTGACCTTGATTGAAATCCAAATGGCTTCCATGTTTGAGTCCAAGCTCCGAGCCTCCGGCCAGCACCAGTGGCAAGTTAGCATTCCCATGGCTATGACCGTAGCACATGCCGCTACCAAAAAGGGCCATGGTCGTACCCAGCAGAGGTTTGCCATTTAGATCTTTGGTCTCCGAGAGTCGTGTCAAGAAATAACCGAATTGTTCGATCGCGAACGTATCGTACTTGGTCAATTTCTCCATGTAACCTGGATCGCCGCCGTGGTGGCTCAATTGGTGCCGCGATTCGGTAATACCGATCTCGGGAATGGAGAATGCGTCACCTTCGCCACCTAGGCTGAAGGTTGCAACCCGAGTCACATCGGTTTGAAAAGCTAGAACGATCAGATCATAGACGGTTCGGAAATACTCGCCTGCCATGGTTGCGGCAATGTCGCGATTCGTTCGATTTCGATCAGCATCGGAAATAGTGGGTAAAGGGGTGTCTAGCCAAGCATCCGCGCGCCTGGTTCGGATCTCGGCTTCCCGAACCGAGGTGATGTACTGATCCAATCGACCTTTGTCGGTCGCTCCCATCGACTCCTGAAGCCGGCGGACCTCTTCAAGATTCGCATCCAGAACACTCCCTTTTTGGCGAAGCGCCTTGCGCTGCGCGGCCGTGCCTCCTTTAGGTTGCTGAAACAATGAGGCAAAGATCTCGCTGCAACGCCGCATCGCTGGCAATCGGACTCCATCGGCCGTCCAGGCCAGAGAGTCCTGTGTCAAGGCGATCTCCATCGAAGGATACCGAGTATGCTTAGCCGTCACCTCGGCCATCTTCTGATCGACCGAGATGGTGTTGCGATCCGAGGGACCGAGTTTCCCTCCGGTCAACCAAACGGAAATGCAATTGTGATGATGGCCTAATGCCCCCGGATGATGAAGTCCGCTGATGGGAGTGATCGATTGGCGATGTTGTTCCAACGGTTTGAGCGAACGCGAGAACTCGTAATCCTTTCCTGGTTGGGTGATCTGGTAGTTCAGCGAGTGAACACCGTTGGCTAAGTAGACAAACGCGCTGCGGCGAGGGGACTCGGTCGCTTCGGCTCCCCGCAAAGGAACCATGCACTCGAGCATCGGCAAGGCGATGCAACTACCTAGGCCCTTCAAGGCATGCCTGCGATCGAGCAACCAGGATTGGGAAAGAAAGTGACTCATGATTAGCCTCTGGAGCCTTTAAAAGACTTGGATCAACGCTTGTGAATAAGATCGGAAAGAGCCACCGCCCGAACGATATCTTTTAATCGGTATTCGGACTTTTTTGCCTCGTTGACGATCGCCTGGATATCCTCTTGGTCGTCGATGGTCAAAACTCGCCTCAGTGCGTAGGTGCATAGGTGCTGGACCAGGGCTTTTGCCAAACGATCACGATCCTCGAGCATTCGTTGCTTGAACTCGACGGAATCCTTGAATGCTCGGCCATCGGGTAAAACGCCCGAGGGATCGATCTGGGGATCTTGGCCAACCCCTTTTTCAACTCTTTCGGTCGTTCGCCATTGACCGATCGCATCGTAGTTTTCCCAAGCGATCCCGTAGTGATCGATTTGAGCGTGACAGGCAGCGCAATTAGGATTGCTTCGATGAGCCTGGATCTTCTGGCGAATGGTCGTTTTAGGACTCTCAGGAGGATTTGGTTCGATCGGATCGACGTTCGCCGGAGGAGAAGGTGGTGTCCGTCCAAACATCACTTCGCTCACCCAAACGCCACGATGGACGGGCCGATGCCTAGTGCCGTCGGATGTCAAACCTAGAATACTCCCCATCGAGAGCAATCCTCCACGATGATCCTCTGGCGCTAAGGCAACGCGCTGAAACCCCTCTTGGTCAGGTTCTTTTAAACTGTAAAATTCGCTCAATCGTGCGTTTGCGATCGTCCAATCCGAGTCGATGAAACTGTCGATGGAAAGGTTTTTAGAAAAAACCTCGCGAAAGAACTCGATCGGTTCCTTGCGGAGGCTCGTTTCGAGCCAGGCATCGTAGTTTGGGTAGAGCTTCTTGTCGGGCGGAAACATTCCCAATCGATGCAGTTGCAACCACTGCCTCGAAAAATCTTCGATGAAATGGCTCGACTTAGGATCATCGAGCATGCGATCGATCTGACCGACCAAGTTCTCTCTATCGAGTTGGCCTCGGTGCGCTGCATCCGAGAGGTGGTGGTCTGGCATCGAACTCCATAGGAAGTAAGAGAGTCGTGTGGCGAGTTCCCAAGGGCTAAGTTGTTGTCGGACTTGCGGATCGCCTTCGACGATGTAGATAAAGTTTCTCGATGTCAGGATGCCTTGAAGGGCAAGACGAACCGCGTCGGACAGAGACTCTCCTTCGTTACGGAGCGTTTGATAAGCGTCCAGATAGACTTTCAATTCGTCCTGTTGAACCTCTCGTCTCCAGGCGCGTCGGGCAAACTGTACCAAGTGGTCTTGCACCTGCTGGATCGAAGCGTCTGAGGGTGGGAGCAAGGAGCTGCGAAGTTCTTTTTCTGGTTCGCTGACCAATGGGCCTTCCCATTCGATCCAATCAAGGATGACCGTAGAGAAGATTCCATTCCCTTGATCATCGAACATCTGTGGGGCGTTTGGATTTAGCAGGATGGTGTCGCTGCTGTGTGTAAAGAGATAAGAACTTGGGCTGCTAAGAGCGTTACGAAAGGCTGCGCCCTGGCGACGGTCGACTTCATGGGTTGAGACCACGCACAGGCTTAGCGACATCGGCATTTCAAGAAACACATCGAATTCATAAACCTTGGGTTGGTCTTCAGGTGCTGTGATATCAAAGTCGATTATCCCTTCGACAGTTTCCTCTCCGGTGGGCTTTCCGATACTAAGGTGTGCTGGCTGTCCACCCGGAGGTCGGATTCCACTTGCTTGCAAACGGACTTTGTATAGACCGCTGTGCTCTGGCCCACATTTGCCGAACCAGTTTGGAGCAAGGGCTGTTTCGACACGGCCTGGGAAAATCAAGAATCGCAAGGGGCGATTGATGCCGAAGCGTTCCAATCGGGATTCCTGTTCTTTGCCACCTCGATAACGCAATTCGGCCGCCGATTTACGAACTAGGCGAGAGGTGACCGAGGTATCTGAGAGAGCTCGATCTAATACCAGTCCTGCTGCACGATAATAGCGATCGACGTGGGAGGGTGAGAGAGACAGTTCCGATCCGATCCTCTCGAATCCATGCCATAAGCTATCTTCGTTGAGCTCACCTGGTTTCGTTGGATCGTAGCGCACGCCGAGGAGATCATAGATGGTGTTTTGGTATTCTTTGCGGCTCAGTCTGTAATGAGCCACTGGAGGTCTTGCTGCCATCCGTGCTGCTCGACCTTCTTTAAGCAACGCATCGAGTTTGGAGACAAACTCACCGATCTCCTGCTGTGTGGGCCGCTCTTTTTCTTTCGGTGGCATCTGCCCACTGTTGACTTTTTCAAGGATCTCTCCCCAGCGATGTGAATCGCCCCCAGTCTTGAAATCCCTCGAGAGTTGATCGATCCGCACATCGCTCTTTTCGTTTTGCTCGCTGTGGCAGGCGATGCAGTGCTTCTGCAAAAAAGCTTCCAAGGCTTCGTTGCCATAGGTCGACTTTGAAACGGCTAAGCTCGATAGCAATGCGGTCATCAGGAACGTAGATCCGATACGCAATTGCGATAGGCTTGTCATGGTCCACCCTACGGTCCTGGGTTGCTTAAGCACACGGTTGTCAGGAAACCCCTCCATTAAACACTTGATTTTGGACAAATACAACAATCCAATGAGCCTGCAGTGGTTTTAACCGTCCCAACGGACAAATAAAAAAACCGCCCCTGGGGCGATTAGCATCCAGGGGCGGTTTTAAGGTTTAGAGCAAGTGGACGACCTTGTCGGTCAATCCCTTGTCCGAAAGCATGATGTTCATCTTGCCGTTCGAAGCGACTTTTTCAAGGACTTCGAGCTCTCGAAGGCGCATCAAGGTTGGGTTTTCCGCAAGCAACTTTGCCGTGTTGGCTTGGCTGCGCATAGCGGCTGTCTCTTCCCGGCGAGCGATCAAGTTGGCTTCGGCAGCCTTCTTGGCTTCGGTCACTCGGTTCATCAAGTCTTTGATTTCGCCTGGCAAGATCACGTCCTTGATCCCCACCGAACGAACTTCAAGACCCAATACAGCAGCCTTTTCTATTACGTACTTTCTCAACCCTTGCGTGACTTCGTCTTTTGCGGTCAAAAAGTTGTCGAGTTCCTGCTGTCCGATCACTTCTCGCAATCCGAACTGCACATCACGGTACAACGATTGGCGGACATCGACCGCAGCCGATACAGCCAACTTTGCATCCTTAACGACATAAGTAACCGATGCATTCATGCGCAAAGTCACCTTATCGAGTGTCATGAACTCTTGTCCGCTGACATCGATCTGCATTTCGCGCATGTCTTGACTAACGACTTTGGCTTCCGCCGCATCTTTCCAGAACGCATACAAGC
>Ga0315904_10006489_pt1 | contig 16005 bp, 16 predicted proteins | sample LakEriMetagenome_6_FD_203529 | JGI IMG/M metagenome (GOLD analysis project Ga0315904, IMG submission 203529) | Freshwater fungal communities from buoy surface, Lake Erie, Ohio, United States - Buoy 12 MA120 | ecosystem: Environmental > Aquatic > Freshwater > Lake | place: USA: Lake Erie, Ohio... | reverse complement strand
GCAGGTTCGAGTCCTGTTCCCGGCACTTGTTGGCAGATCCCCGCGACTAAGAAAGCCCACCTCCGACTTCATGAATTCCTCCAACGCGAAAATCCTGGTCACCGGTGGCGCGGGCTTCATCGGCCCGCCACATTGGTTAGAGAGGGCCGCCACCTTCGTCCAACCGGTTCTTCAATGCTTGGTTCGTTTCGCCCTCCCCTCGCACCAGGATGCATTCGTCTGGATCCGCCTCGAATCGCGCGCCTGCGGTTTCTCAGCGCCAAACGTCAACTGAAGGATGGACTCCTATAGCATCAAGCGGCTGGGACTCAGAATCAGCGCCGCCCCGCGCAGGGCTTGGCATTCGATGACGGGAAATGCCGGGCCGGACGCCTTGTTCATCTGGATCCCGAAAAGCGCGGGCACCAGCGTGTTCACCGCGCTGAGCGAGCTCGGCATGCGGAAATTCAAGTCCATCGACAAAACCCGTCATCTGTTCACCGGCCACGGCATGGCGACCTTTTCCCACCTGTCGGTTCCGATGCTGGTGCGGGCGGGAGCGGTTGACGCCGCCTATGTTTCGCGCGCCTTCAAATTCGCTTTCGTGCGCAATCCGTACGACCGCTGCGCCTCCCTTTACCGCTATTACATCAAAATGGGGCGGATCCCGGCGGATACCGGATTCCCCGCGTTTCTAACACAACTGGAGGAAGAGTTCCGGCACAAGGAAAGGCCGCATCCGGCTCCGGAAGCGATGTCCGCCAAGCTCCGCTATTATGGTGAGGAGTTCCACCACGGCCGTGGCGAAGTATGGCCGGTTGGTCTCTACAATTCACTCGAATGGTCGCAGTGCCGCCCGCAGTGCGACTGGTTGGACGGCTTCGCCCCTGGCAACGACATTCTCGTGGGCCGCGTCGAAACCCTCGATGCCGACTTCAAGACAGTGCTCGACCGACTCCACGCGATGGCGCCGCAACTGGATTTCTCCAAGCTCAAGGTGCCGCGCATGAACACCACTGAAAAGGCGGGAGACTCCGGCAAGGCCGGCTTTTTTGCCGATCCCGCGCACAGACGCATCGTTGAGTTCATCCATGCGGCAGACTTCGAGCGCTTCGGCTATTGATCCTCGCCGGACAAACGGAACTTTGTTGGCAATTCAACGGCTTGGCTGCGGTCCCGAAAAACCGCAGCGGTCCACGCCCCTGCGGTGCGTTGCATGCCGCCCGATGGATGGGGTCAGCGACGCTGGCAACCGAACGGTTTTGAACCATTCATAGGCGGAGTTCGGAGATCAGCGCGCCTTCGGGAAACGACTGTGCGAGCCTGTTCTTCAAGCGGCGGATGCGGCGGAGTTTGCTGCGGCGGTTGATGAAGGGAAACCACTCCTTGAGCGGCAGAGGATTGGCCGACCCGAGACCGTCGATCATCACCCAATGGTCGCCGTTTTCCGAATCGTGCGCGAAGACCAGATTCCGCCAGTGAAGATCCGACACGACCACCCGGCTTGCCAGAAGAAGATCGAGAAACACCACCAACGCGCGCTGCGCCACCTCATCGAAGCGGTTCTCCCTGCCCAGTCCGTCGATGGTTAGACCGGGTTTTCCGTCACGGCCACAAGCCGCCTCGACCACCAAGCCGAGTCCCAGATCGGTTTCCGTGAGGCCGATCACCTTCTGTAGAAACGGCAGGCACTCGGGTGCACAGCAATGAGCCGCAAGGAATTCGTCGATTTCACGGGAAAACTGCATGTATGGACCGAGCCTGCGCATTCCACGCAGCCACGCCGGGGATTTGCGTTCGCGGGCCTCCGCCACATCAGGCCGCATCACTTTCACCAGCCACCGGGGATTCTCCGGGTGGGTGAAAACCAACCTTACCCTGCCTTGGGCGAGAGGAGGCGTTTGCTGGAGTTGCAGAATCAAGAGATGGAGGGGATCACGGGTTCAACGGCTTCTGTCCGGGCATGATGCTGGCGATGTAGCGGCGCAACCGGCGAAAGCGGCGCTCCTTGCTGCGACGATTGATCCTTCGGCTGAGGAACTTGAATGGCAGGATGTTGCTGTTGCCGATGCCGTCGATGAGCACGAAGTGATCCCCGTGCCGCTCACTATGGGCATACACCAGATTGCCGGCATGCGGGTCGCTGGTGACCATGCCGCAAGCAAGCAGGCTGGCGATCACCTCGTCAAGGGCCCTGGAAACCTCCGATGTGAACTCTCCGGCTAGAACCAATTGGGCGAGCGAACGGGCAAGGCGTCCGTGACGGTCACGTGCCGCGACGACCACCAGGCCGAGTCCCAGGTCGGTTTCGGCGAAGCCGACGATCCGCTGGATGTAGTGAGGGCAGCATCCGTAAGCCTCCCAGCCGGCCACGAACTCCTGAACCTCCCTGACATACGAAATGTAGCGCCCGTAACGGCGGATACTCTTGTACCAGGGTCTTCCCTTCCCCCATCGTTCCTCCACCGCCTCCGGCCGGATCACCTTTACCAGCAATCCCGGATCGTCAGGATGTTCATACACCAGACGCATGCATCCGCGCGCCACCGGGGTCAGATTCTTCAACTCCAGGATGTGATTCGTCATCGGGCGTTGGCAGTGAATAATCCGGTGAACACTCCGGCCACTTCCGGCGGCGAATTCCTCCAGTTTGACTCGAAGATCCGTTGGTCGCGTACCCTTAGTTTCTCCCATTGTCCCATGGGAACGGAGAAAGACACTGCGTCCAGATCGACCAATGCCGGACGATCGCTCACATCCACAATCAGGTTGGTGGCTTTCAGATCCCCGTGGACAATCCGGCCGGATGCCATGATTCCGAAGATGTCCCTAAGCGTCTCGGCCATGGATCGCAGAGCCGCGACGTCCCCGTGCCTCGCCGCAACCCACTCGCTCAGGGTAATCCCCTCGGCGAGAGCGGTGGCGAGGAATCCGCGGTTCCACCAACAGCCAACGGTCCACTCGGCGAGCGCCAGGGGTGCGGGCGTCGGCAGCCCCGCATGCCGCATGCCAAGCGCTGCGATCCAACTACGGTGACAGCGCGATCCGCGCAGGCCGTATGTCAGTCGTTTCATCACTCCGGTGGGATGATAGTATTTGAGGATGATCTTGCGGTCGCTGCGAAGTTTGTAGGCTCCCACCAGTGATCTCGATCCGAACTTGCAGATCACCATGCCGGGAGGAGGGCGCCGCGCGAGTTCCGCCAACTCGTGAACTTCGTCCGCCGAAAGCAACCCGGCATCGGCCTGTCCTCCCGAGGTGCCGCAGCCGAACGGCCGCATCTGCGTGAGAGTCCGGGCACGCGCGGCGCGCAGGAACGAAGCCAGATCGGCGGTCAATGAAGTGCCGGTGTCCATGAAATCGTCAGTGTGCCCCACGCGCGGCCGCAGCCTGATAAATGGATGCCAGGGTATCCAGATGTTTTTCCTCGGAAAGCTCCGGACGCAGGGCCACACAGGCATCCCGCATCCGCGCGGCGGTCGCGGGATCGCACAAGCGGCGCATTGCGGCCGCCAGCGCGTCCGCGTCCTGCGGATCATCGAGGATCTCGCCGTGAATCCCATGACTCATGATTTCGCAGGCTCCGTTGAAACGTGTCGAAATCACCGGGAGACCGCACGCCAACGCTTCAAGCACCACAAGGCTGCATGAATCGCGTCCGGTGGGCAGCACGAGGAACGAAGCCCTTTGGTAAAACGGTCTCACATCCCGCTGCGCACCCTCGAAGCGCACCCGGTCGGAAACGCCCAGCCTCCTCGCCAGCGATTGATAGGGCCCCGGGCGGTCCCGTCCGACCACGGTGAGCGTGACCTCGGGAGCATCAGCCAGCGCCCGGATCGCCGTGGCCACGCCCTTGAGTTTGAACGATTGCGCCACCAGCAGGGCCTCGGCAGGGGGCGGCATCGGGCGGGTGGACGGCGGCTGGAAACGCTCCAGATCCACCGCATTGAACAGCGGCCGCAACCGATCCTGCGGGAAGGCAGGATACGACCGCACGAACTCGCGGCGCACCAGATCGGAAAGGCAGAGCACCACGGGCGGATTCGGACTTCCCAGCAGGTCGCGTTCGATCCGTGCGAAGAGCCTCCGCCGCGGGTTGAAGAATGTTTGCACCGGCTTGCCACGCAGGGCGTCCACCGCCAGGCCGGCATGCGGATGGTAAATGTCGCAACGCCGCATGGGGAGCATGGCATGGATCAAATCATGGGCATGCCCGGCCAGCCAGCGTTCCACCCCACGGCTGAAGCACTCGTATTTCGCCGAGCGCGTCGGCCCGTTTGCCGAAACCTCGACCCTTGTCAGCTTGCCTTCGACCGTTTCCCGCACGCTGGACATCCGCGCTCCGCCTGAGAGCAGGGTCACCTGATGGCCGCGGCAAGCCATCGCTTTCGCAAGCTCCACCGTGTAGCGTTCGGCCCCACCACGCGAGGGGTCGGCATTGAGGATGACGATGGCGAGTTTCACAAGTGGGTCGGCGAACGGGTCTGCGGAATCGGGGCGGGCGCAGACATCACACCGGCCATCATCTCCGGCGCGCCTTCGTGGTCAACCGATGAAATGGAACGGCGTGCGATCCGCCCGACCGGGCTGCTAGAGTCTGGCGCGGATCACGATTCCATCGCGCAGCATCGGGAACCGCCCGTGTGATATCCTCCTGCGGAGCGACGGGCGCGCTGTGGCACCGAACTCCACAAGGAAGAATTCCTCGGGTTGCAAGCCCGCCATCACACAGACCTTGGCCAGGGTGTAGGGAGTGAACCAATACCGATGATCGGAATTGATCCGCTCACGGCCGCGCAGCGCGTGTCTGCGATTGTGCCCGTAAAAGGCATTCGGCACCGAAATGATGATTTCGGCCACGCGTCCCAAAAGGTTCCGTCTTACGCTCGACAGGAAAGCCACCGGGTTGTCGATGTGCTCCAGCACTTCACCGGCGATGACCGCGTCAAAGTTCTGGCCATCCAGTTGGGAGGGCAAGGCTTTGGTTATGTCGCAACAGTAAACATCGGGAATCCCCAGTTTCTGCTGAAGCATCGTCACGGCTTCCTCATCAATGTCCAGACCCACGCATGTCGCGGACTTCGCCGCCAGTTTGCCGTGGAGCCAGCGGCCGTTCGCAATGGCCTTCTCGATGATTGGCAGGTGGTCGCAACACCCCAGATGAATGACGCGCTTTCCGGAGGCCATTTCACACAGGAAATCAATGCGCCCCAAACCGACAGGAGGATGGTCATGGCGTGAACCCGTTTGGAAAGTGTAGCCGTCGGCGAATTTGTCTCCCCTGAGATATTCCAAGGATTCGGATGAAATCTTCATTTTCCCGCGGATCGTGGAGACGCCGAAAAACGCCGTCAAGCGAATCAAAAGTCCTTGTTCTCACGATTCGCCGCCACGAGCGAGTTCAGCGACCCGCAGCGCAGGGCGGGGTCCGCAGGGGTCAAATCGCGTGTTCCTCGCCGGGAATCGGCACGATGACCTGCGAATCGGGCAAGCGTTTCGGGATTTCCGCCTTGAACCATGCCACCGCGTCGTCGTCGCCGTGGACGAGGAAGGTTTTCTTCGGGCGCACCCGCACGATGTAGTCGGCGATGGCCTCGCGGGTGGAGTGACCGGAGAAATCGAAGACCCGCATCTCGCAGCGGAGTTTCACCGGCGGATGGGCCGGATCTAACAAAACACTGTCACCCGGCGCGGCGGAGCGGATACGGCCGCCCGGGGTTTCCGGATCGGCATACCCGACGAAGAACAACCCGTGGCGTTTGTTTTCGAGTATCCCCTGGCGGGCGAAGATATTGGAGACGGTGTTTTCGGACATCATGCCGCTGGACAGCGCGTAGATGCAGCCGGAGCCGAAGGGAATCGGTCCCTTGCGCCGCTGGTTTCCGCCTTCGATCTCCATGTCCTTGAGAAACCGGAAACCCGGCAGATGGCGGCGCGAAACATCCGAGTGGCGGTCATACACGTGGGTCATCTTCGTGCCGAGCCCGCCGATGTAGACCGGCGTGTGGCGCGGGATGCGGTGCTCTTCCTTGAAGCGGTGGATCATGGCGAGCACCTCCTGCGTCTTGCCCATGGCGAAGACCGGGATGAGCACCGAGCCCTTGCGGTCGATGACATTGCGGATGGCATCGGCGAAGGTGTTCTCCTCATCAAAGCGGTTGTAACCCTCGCGGCGTTGGTGCGCGCCGCGGGTGGTTTCGACGATCAGCGCGTCCACCGGTTCCCCGGGAAACACCGCGCCCTTCTGGATGGTGCTGTGCTCGAAGTTGACATCGCCCGTGTACATCACCCGGCGTCCCGCGCCTTCGATGGTCACACCCACCGAGCCGAGGATGTGGCCGGCGTCATGAAAGGTCGCGCGCAGGCTGCCGGCGTGATCGAGATCGAAAGGACGCTCGACGCCGCGGGCCTCGAACACCTCGACGATGCGGTCCAGTTCCCGGTGATCGAAGAGCGGATATTCGACGATGCCGTGCTCGACACGCTTGGCCTGCATGACGTTCACCGAGTTATGCAACATCGCGGCGGCGAGATCCGCCGTTTCCGGCGTGAGGAAGACCTTGGCTTGCGGCTGGTCTTCAAGAAACACCGGCAGCGTGCCCACATGATCCAGGTGCGAGTGGGTGATGATGATCGAATCCACCGAGCCGCGATCGAGAAACTCGTAGTGTGGCACCGCTTCCATGCCCTCATGCTTCGGGTGCATGCCGGCATCCAGCACCACGCGGGCGTCACGGGTTTCGAGAAGATAGGAGTTCGCGCCGATTCCGGCGTGGCGGCAGAGACTTTTGAAAATCATGTAAAAGCGGAGCCCGGCTGGCCGCGCACCTTGGGTGCGAAGCATGGCGGTGTCAACCCGCGGGCATCTCATCCGGGTAGCTCACACGCCACAGCGTGAGCCCATGCGCCGGCGCGTTGATTCCGGGCGTGCGACCGGACGGGCTGGCGAGCAACGCTTCGAGCTCGGATAGAGTCGTCGTGCCACGACCGATCCGGACCATGGTGCCGGCGATGGCCCGGCACATTTTGTAGAGAAAACCATCGGCTTCGATCACCAGGGTGATGTCCGGCTTCTCCGCCATCACCTCAAGGTGCAGGATCGTTCTCACGGTGGATGCCGGCGTGCCATCGCGGCGCGAGGTGAAAGCGCGGAAGTCATGAGTGCCCAGCAGCACCGACGCCGCGGCACGCAACGCACCGACATCGAGCGGCTGAGGCACATGCCAGGCGTGTTTTTCAAGCAGCGGATTCATCACCGGCGCGTTCCAGATCCGGTATCGGTATTGCTTGGCCACCGCGCCGAAGCGCGCGTGGAAATCCGGAGCAACACATTCCGCCGCCATCACCCGGATATCGGCGGGCAGGCGGGCGTTGATGGCTGCTGCGATTCGGTCCGCCGCCATCATCCTGCGGCCTTCCGGCAGGTCGGCATGCGCCACAAGCCCCAGCGCATGCACCCCGGAATCCGTGCGGCTTGATGACACCAAATCCCCCGCCCCGGGGAAGACCGCGTTGAGCGCCTGCTGCACCCGGTCCGCCACGCCCGTGCCCGTGCGCCCCGCCTGCCAGCCGTGCCAGCGGCTGCCGTCGTAGGCGATGGTCAGGCGGATGCGGCTCATGCCGGCGGACCTTAGGAAACCCGACGCCGCCGGGCAAGATCGGCGCGGCGATGGGCATTGACGCCGCAAGGGCACCCGACAAGCATCGACGCCGATGATTGCGAGACTCCGCGGCAAGGTGATCGAGTCCTATCCGAACCGTCTGGTGGTGGATGTCCACGGCGTCGGCTACGAGGTGAACATCCCGATCTCCACCTACGACCGCCTGCACGCGGCGGTCGGCATCGAGGTGGACCTGCGCACGCACCTTCACATCCGCGAGACGGCCCACACGCTCTACGGCTTTGCCAGCGAGGAGGAACGCGACGTTTTCCTGATGCTCATCGACCGCGTCAGCGGCATCGGCCCGGCCATCGCCATGGCGGTGCTCAGTGGCATGCCGGTCTCGCGTTTCAAATCCTGCGTGGTCACCGGCAACACCGCCGAACTCTCCCGCATCAAGGGCCTCGGCAAGAAAACCGCCGAGCGCATCGTGCTTGAACTCAAGGACAAGGTCGGCGTCGCCGAAACCTGGCAGGACGCCGCCGCCGGCGAAGTCAGCGCCTCCGCCGCCGATGCCGAACTCGCCCTCATCGCGCTGGGCTACAAGCAGGTGGACGCCCGCAAGGCGGTGCGCAAGGTGCTCGACGCCGAGCCGGGCGCGCCGGTCGAGTCGCTCGTCCGCGGCGCGCTGCGGGCGCTGCAAGGCTGAAGCCGCGCCCGATTGTGCAACGCGGTGCGGGAAATTGGCACTTGCCCCACGAAGTTCTGCGGCCAAATCTCGGCCCATCGCCAAAGCCACGGCATTAACCGAAGAAACCCGTTCCAGAACCATGTCCTTTGCCTCCGCCAACGAAAAGATCGGTCGTTACCGCTGGACCATTTGCGCGCTCGTCTTCGCCGCGACCACCATCAACTATCTCGACCGTCAGGTGCTCGGCCTGCTCAAGCAGACCTTGTCCGATGACGGCGTCTTCGGCACGGACAAGGCCAGCCAGGAACTGAACTACTCGCGCGTGGTCATGTGTTTCCAGTTCGCCTACGCGGTGGGCATGCTGCTCGCGGGGCGGATCATTGACATGGTCGGCACCAAAAAGGGCTACGCCTACTCGCTCATCGGATGGAGCTTCGCCGCCATGGGCCATGCCTTCGGCCACCACACCTGGAGTTTCGGATTCTGGCGCGCCGCGCTTGGCATCACCGAGGCGGGAAATTTCCCAGCCGCCAACAAAACCATCGCCGAATGGTTCCCCAAAAAGGAGCGCGCGTTTGCCACCGGTCTCTATAACTCGGGCGCGAATGTCGGCGCCATCCTCGCTCCGCTCAGCGTGCCCTACATCGCCGACGCCCTGGGCTGGGAGTGGGCATTCATCATCACCGGTCTGGTCGGCCTGCTCTGGCTGTTCTTCTGGTATCGCATGTATGACTCCCCTGCCGCCAAACTCGCGAACGGCCAACTCAAGCAGGTCGAATACAATCACATCCACAGTGACGTGGACGAGCAGGAAGCCGAGAGCGCCGATACCGCGAAGGAGAAGGTCTCGTGGTTCAAGCTGCTAACCTTCCGCCAGACCTGGGCTTTCTTCGTCGGCAAGTTCATGACCGACCCGATCTGGTGGTTCTACATGTTCTGGCTCCCCGCCTTCCTTGCCGGTGAAAACGCCCGCAAGACCGAAGCCTTCATGGCCGCCAATCCGGGCCACCAGGGCGAGGTGCCGGGCATCATCAGTTGGCCGTTCGCCATTGCCGTCATCTACACCGTTTCCACCTTCGGCTCGATCTTCGGCGGCTGGCTGCCGAAGAAATTCATCGAAAGCGGAATGGACGCCAACAAGGCGCGCAAATTCGCCATGTTCATCTTCGCCTTGTTCCCGCTCAGCGTGCTGATGGCCTCCAAGCTCGGTGAAATCAATACCTGGCTTGCCGTCGGGGTGATCTCGATCGGTTGCGCCGCCCACGCCGCGTGGTCCGCCAACATTTTCACCACCGTTTCGGACATGTTCCCGAAAAAGGCCGTGGCCTCCGTCACCGGAATCGGCGGCATGGCCGGCGCCGCGGGCGGATTGCTCATCGCCTACGCCGCAGGCAAACTCCTCGCCCACTACACCCAGCTCAACAAGCTGGAGGTCGGCTACGGCATCCTCTTCATCGTCTGCGGCTCCGCCTACCTCACCGCATGGATCATCATGCATCTGCTGGTTCCGAAGTTCAGGAAGATCGTGCTCTGATTTCGCATGACGAAGCTTCCGCCGCTTTTCGGTTGCCTGGTCGCCCTGGCCTTCGGGCCGGTCGCGGCCGAACCGTCGTCGCCGCGGATCATCGACGATCTCCAGTTGATGCGGCAAATGCGCGCCGGTCTCGGTGAATTGGCCGACGCCAAAAAGGGCATGAACGCCAAACAGCTTCAGGAAGCCGTCCAAAAGGCTCCGGGATCCGTTTCCATCACCCTCAACGCCCCCTCCGCAACGAACCAGGACGCCCCCCACGACGACCTGATCGGTTCGGTGGCGGTGCTGAGTTCGGTTTACAAATGCGGCAAGTGCGACAAGTGGCACCTCGGCGGCAGCGCGACGGCCTGGTGTCTCACTGCCGACGGCATCTTCGTCACCAACCACCACGTGTTCGAAGCGGCGCGCGGCGACCTTTCCGGGATATGCACGGTCGATGGCCGGGTCGCGGCGGTGAAGGAGATTCTCGCCTCCGACCGCGCGGCGGATGTTTGCCTGTTCCGCGTCGATGGCGAGGGCTTCCGTCCCCTTCCGATGGGTGCGCCCACCCCGGTGGGCACCAAGGTGCGGGTCATCAGCCACCCGGAAGGCCGGTTTTTCTTCCAAACCTCCGGCGAGGTCGCTCGCTACCACCGCCGCCCGGCCCGCGCCAAACAAGCGCCCTCGACCTGGATGTCCATCACCGCCGATTTCGCCCGCGGGTCCTCCGGCGGCCCCGTGGTGGACTCCGCGGGCAGAGTGGTCGGCATGGTTTCCAGCACCCAGTCGATCTATTACGAATCAAGTGGCAAGGAACCGAAAGGTCCGCTGCAAATGGTGGTGAAAAACTGCGTGCCAGTCGCCGCGATCCGGAATCTGGTGAAAGCCGGAAAGCCGGAGGACCAACCGGAACCATCGTCTGTCGCAGAGTGATGGACACGCGGCATTCCGCACCATCATGGCCTTGATCCACAACTCCGCATGAAACCGAAGCGGATGGGATTCCAGCCGGTCGGAGCGAATGGCATCGGGATTCCCGACCGGATCCGAGCCCCTAAACTGCCCGCTGAGCTTTCGTGACAAATGCCCTCCCCTTTTCATGAAATCCGGTGTTTTTCGTGGTTAGGCCTCCGATTTTCCGCTTGAATGGCCGCCATGCCTCCACGCGTCAAAACCGTCGCCTCGATTACCAACGGGAAGTTCTTCGAAAACCATGCGGAGGCCCTCGGGCTGACGCTTCAGGGCGAACAGGTGGGCTTCGATCGTCCGATCAGCGAATCAGCGATGAACCGGCCGGGTCTGGCGCTCGCCGGATTCTTCTCCTACTTCGCGCCCAAGCGGGTGCAGGTGTTGGGCAACTCGGAGATGTCCTATCTGCGGAAACTGCCCGAGGCGATGCGCTTGGACCGCTTCCGCCGGATGTGCGACCGGGACATCCCTTGCATTGTCGTCGCCCGCGGCTCGGCGCTCGAACCGGCGCTGGTCGGGGTGGCCAACGAGCGCAAGGTGCCGGTGTTCAACACCTCGATGGTGACGATGAATTTCCTCAACACCGCGACGATCCGCCTCGAGCATGATTTCGCGCCGAGCGTCACACTTCACGGTTGCATGGTGGACATGCGCGGCGTGGGCGTGCTGATCATCGGCAAGAGCGGCTCGGGAAAGTCGGAAACCGCCATCGGCCTGCTGGAGCGCGGCGCGTCGCTCGTCGCCGACGACATGGTGCGCATCAAATACGTCGGTGGCGAGCTGGTGGCCAGCTCACCCGACCTCTCGCGCGGCTATCTCGAAATCCGCGGCATCGGCATCATCAACGTGGCCAACCTCTACGGCCTCGCCTCGATTCGGCCGGACAAGCGGCTGGACCTGGTGATCACGCTGCGTCCGCACATGGACCTCAACGAGGTGGACCGCCTCGGCATGCAGCAGAAATCCTATGAAATCCTCGGCCAGCATGTCGCCCACGTCGAAATCCCGGTGGCTCCGGGACGCGACACCGCGCGCATGGTGACCATCGCCGCGCTCAACCAGCAGCTCCGCCGCCTCGGTTTCAACATGGCCGATGAGTTCAACCAGCGGCTGCTGGACCACATGGGCAAGGACAAATGAAAACCGCCCGTGCGGCGTGCACACGGGCGGTTTCGGTTAACGGTTTGTGGAAGGTGCCGGCGGATTACTCCGCGGCTTCCTCAGCCTTGGCGGCTTTCTTCTTGGCAGCCTTCTTGGCCGGCTTTTCCTCGGCGGCCACTTCGACCACAGCCTCGGCGGCAGGGGTTTCGGCAGCGGCTTCCTCGTTGGCCGGACGGTCCACCCACTCGATGACAGCCATCGGAGCGGAGTCGGACATGCGGGCGCCAAGCTTGGTGATGCGGCAGTATCCGCCAGGGCGGTTCTTCGAAGCGGGTGCCACTTCGGCGAACAGCTTTTTGACGACGTCCTTCTGGTGAAGATAGGCGATCGCCAAACGGCGGGAGTGAAGGTCGTCGCGCTTGGCGAGGGTGACCAGCTTCTCGGCCACCGGACGCAGGGCCTTCGCCTTGCCGAGGGTGGTCTTGATGCGGCCGTGCTCGATCAGGCTGCACGCCAGGTTGGAAAGCAGCGCCTTGCGGTGCGAGGCGTTGCGTTTGAGTTTTACGGTTTTCTTGCGATGTCTCATCGGGTGCTTCCTTTTCTAAAACGGGGTTGATCAGTCGTCGAGGTTCTGGGCGATCAGGTCGGCGAGACCCACCGGAGCCTCGTCCTCGGCGCCAAGGCGCGGGCCGCGGCTGGCGGCGGACGGACCGGAGAGCAGCGAGGGCTCGAAGGACATGCCAAGGCCGAGGCCAAGCTCGACAAGCTTGTCCTTGATCTCGTTGAGCGACTTCTTGCCGAAGTTGCGGTACTTGAGCATCTCCGCCTCGGACTTCATGGCAAGCTGTCCGACGGTGGTGATGTTGGCGTTGTTGAGGCAGTTGGCGGCGCGGACCGAAAGCTCGATCTCGTTGACCGACATGTTGAGAAGTTTCTTCAGCGCGGCGTTTTCCTCGCTCGATTCGGCAGGAGCCTCTTCGAAGTCCACGGCGTTCTCGTCGTAGTTGACGAAGACGTCGAGGTGGTGGCGGAGGATGGCGGACGATTGCAGCAGCGCGTCCTGCGGGGTGATGCGGCCGTCAGTCCAGATGTCGAGCACAAGCTTGTCGTAATCGGTGAACTGGCCGACGCGCGCGGTTTCCACGGAGTACTTCACGCGGGTGACCGGAGAAAAGATCGAATCGATGGCAATGACGCCGATCGGCTGGTCCTTGCGCTTGTTTTCGTCACCGGTGGAGAAACCGCGGCCGACGCGGACCTCGAACTCGCAATCGAACTTCACTTTCTTGTCGAGGGTGCAGATGACCTGGTCCTTGTTGACCACGCTGTAGATGTGGTCCTCGACGATGTCGCCGGCGGTGACCACGCCTTCCTTCTCAGCCTTGATGGTGAGGATGCGCGGCTCCTTCTCGTTGTGGGCGAACTTCACCTTCTTCAGGTTGAGCACGATGTCGGTGACGTCCTCGACGACGCCCGGCAGGCTGGAGAACTCGTGCTGCACGCCGGCGATGCGGACCGAAGTGATGGCGGCACCCTCAAGCGACGAGAGGAGCACGCGGCGGAGCGAGTTGCCGATGGTGTGGCCGTATCCACGCTCGAAGGGCTCGGCGATGAACTGGGCGTAGGTATCGGTGGCGGTTTCCTCGTTGCGAACGAGGCGGTTGGGTAGCTCGAAACGAGCGAGTTTGACTGCTGACATGGGATGTATTCGTATGCCGGGTTACCCTCCAGCGGGCGGAATCGCCGTTTGATTTCCGGCGAAAGGAGGACCTACGGCGTGCTCTGGAAGCCCGCGGGCGGCGACTAAAAGGCGGCCCGCCCCGGCTTGCAAAGCATTTTTTGGCCTTCGGGGCCCAAAAAAATGACCAAATCGGCAATCCGGTCGAAAAAATCTCTCGATTTTCTATCAGAACGGGCGCAGAAGTGAAACGCACTCAAACCATTGCCCCCAAATGAAATCGAAGAAAAACCTCACCCGTTTCACCTACGAGAGCGCCGCCTTCGAAGGATGGCGTCTCTGCATCAGCCGGGCCGGAACCACCTTCACCCGGTATTTCCCGGACAAGAAATTCGGTGGTGGCAAGAAATCCCTCGCGGCGGCCGAGAAAGCGCTGGCCGAAGCCAAGGCCATCCTCGACGGAGCCAAGAAAGTGGATGGCAAGCTCACGCCGACCACCGTCCGCAAGGTCGAGAAAATGCTGGCCGAAGCGATCTGATCCCATAGGCCGGGGTTTTCGATGGCACATCGGGAACTTCGGCCTAGGCTGGCGCATCGCATGGCCAAAGCCACCCCCTCCGTCATCCATTGGTATCGGCGCGATCTCCGGATCGCCGACAACACGTCCCTCCTCAAGGCTGCCGCCCATGGTTTGCCGCTGGTGCCCGTTTACGTGGCAAGCACGTGGAAACGGTTGCACGCGTGGACCGGTCCCAACCGCCAGCAGTTCCTCTGCGGTGCGCTCGAATCGCTCGCCCGCAACCTTGAAACCATCGCCGGCAGGCTGATCGTCCGCAGCGGCGATGCCGTCGCGGAACTCCGCAGACTCGCTGCCGAATGCGGCGCGGTCGCCATCCATTTCAACCGCGACCCCGATCCCTTTGGCAAGGAAACCGAGATGCGACTCGCGGCGGTTTGCGCTGAACTCGGCATCGAGTGCCACGGCCACGACGACCACTGCCTGCACGGCCCGGACGAGGCGCTCACCCAGGGCGGGCAGCCCTACCGGGTTTACACGCCCTACAGCCGGAACTGGCTATCGCTCGGGAAACGTTCGCCCGCGGGAAAGCCCGGCGCTCTACACACTCCCCAAGCCATCAAGTCCGATCCCCTGCCTACCCTCGCCCACTGGAGACTTCCCGCCGTCACGGCGACGATTATCGAACCCGGCGAGCGCGCCGCACTCCAGCGCCTCAAGTCCGCGCTCGCCTCGCGCGTCGGCGACTACGCCGCCAAACGCGACTTCCCGGCGCTCTCCTGCACCTCGCGCCTCTCGCAGGATCTGCGCTACGGTTTGATCTCCATCCGCAAGGTCCATGCCGCAACCCAGCGCGCCATGGCCGATGCGCCGCCGTCCAAGCGCGGCGGATTCGAAGTCTTCATCAAGGAACTCGCATGGCGGGAGTTCTATTTCGCCATCCTCCATCATTTCCCCAACGTGCTCGACGAGGAGTTCAATCCCGACTGGCGCGGACTGCCATGGGACGAACCCGGCGAAAACTTCGACGCCTGGCGCGAGGGCCGCACCGGTTTCCCCATCGTCGATGCCGGCATGCGCGAACTGCTCGCCACCGGCTTCATGCACAACCGCGTGCGCATGATCACCGCCATGTTCCTGACCAAAGACCTCCACCACGATTGGAAACTCGGCGAATCCCACTTCATGCAACACCTCGTGGACGGCGAGATCGCATCCAACAACGGCGGCTGGCAATGGTCCGCCGGCACCGGCGCCGACGCCGCACCCTACTTCCGCATCCAAAACCCCTGGTCCCAAACCGCCCGTTACGATCCCGAGGGCCTTTACATCAAACGCTGGGTGCCGGAACTCGCCCACACCGATCCCAAACGCCTCCTCCAGCCCCCCGCCGACGGCCGCCCCATCGCCCCGGGTTATACGCTCCCCTGCGTCGATCACGACACCGAGCGCAAACGCACGCTGGAGATCTTCAAGAAACACCGCGCCGCAGGACGCTGAGCCGATGGAGCCGGCGCTTGAACCGCCATCCCGAGCATCCGCCCGCCGTAACCGTTACTCCCGGGTTGCAGGCGGGTTTGCTCAATGCATCAGGTGCTGGTTCTCCGGAAACCCATGCAACCAGCACACCAGCATGAGACAGACCATCGGCGGGACAAGTAGCCAAAGTCTTCGATAGCCGGGGGCGCGGAACAAACGAAACGCCGCGAACGCGGAAGTCACCACCAGCGACCAGCCAGCGACGAACATGCCGAGTTGGGGAGTGGAATTGAAACGGATGTTCATATTCGCCGCCAGCATCAACAGGCCGCTCAGCAAGCCGAGAAACACAAGCAGCGTCGCCGCGATGTAGCAGATCGCCTTGGATACGATGGTAGGGCTGGGAGCCCTTGAAACACCGCGTTGATCCATCTGATGACAGCTGATGACAGCTGATGACAGCTGATGACAGCTGAT
>Ga0315904_10006486_pt1 | contig 16007 bp, 19 predicted proteins | sample LakEriMetagenome_6_FD_203529 | JGI IMG/M metagenome (GOLD analysis project Ga0315904, IMG submission 203529) | Freshwater fungal communities from buoy surface, Lake Erie, Ohio, United States - Buoy 12 MA120 | ecosystem: Environmental > Aquatic > Freshwater > Lake | place: USA: Lake Erie, Ohio... | reverse complement strand
TTGAACCGATACCCTTAGCCCTTCCACTGTCCCCATCGTCTAGTGGCCTAGGACGTCGCCCTTTCACGGCGTTAACACGGGTTCAAATCCCGTTGGGGACGCAAGGTGAGTTGAGAGAAATTTCAATTTACTTTAAAGCTGGCCCAGTAGCGCAGTTGGTTAGCGCGCCGCCCTGTCACGGCGGAGGTCGCGGGTTCAAGTCCCGTCTGGGTCGCGATTTGTTTACTTTGTAAATCAAATTTATTAAGTTAACAAATTTTATTGGCTTGGTAGCTCAGTTGGTATGAGCGAACGACTGAAAATCGTTAGGTCGCCGGTTCGATCCCGGCCCAAGCCACAAAGCTTAAGAAAACTTAACAATGGGGATGTAAAATCTGCCTTGATTAGTAGTTTTCCTCTTGTGCTATTGAAGTTTTAAACCATTGCGCTTTAAGCCCTTTTTATTTAGCTCATTATTTCAACTGGTAAACAAGTCGGGTTTAATAAATTAATGGCTATCCCAAAGCATACCTTTAAGTTTTCTATTTTTAAGTTTATTTGATTTTGAAAGGCATAACTCCAAAATATGAATTAATCATCGGCTGTTCTAAAGAATCCAATAAAGAGTAAAAGCCAAAATAGAATTGAAAGCAAAACAAAATTTACTTCATATTGTTCACTGACTAACGAGATAATTACTGCAAATAAGCCAAAAATAATCGATAAAATCCATAGTGAGATAGCGGTTAATTTCCTAGAAATTCCAAGCCTAATCAACCTATGAGATAGGTGATCTTTTCCACCCTGAAGTGGCGAAATTCCTCTTCGAAGTCTTGAAAAAACCGCAACACACGTATCTAGTATTGGAATTGCAAGAAGCAAAATCGGTATTGCAAATGACGCAAATAAGGTTTGTGTATCTGGATTAAGCCTAATTGTTAAGGTTGCAAGCAATACTCCTAAAAATAGGGCCCCCGCATCACCCATGTAAATTCTTGCCGGGGTCTTGTTCCAGATGAGAAATCCCAAAGTCCCACCGGTGACTACAACTGATAGGGCAGCGATAAAAGATTGTCCATTACTTAATGCTAGGTAGGTTAGAAATATTGCAGATATTGCACCTGTCCCAGCTGCTCCACCATCTAAATTATCAAAGAAATTAATGGAGTTACATATTCCTACTACCCAAATCGCTGTGATTATCACATCGATATAAGTTGACCCTGTTGGATTTGCAACATTCTTACTTATAATAAGTAGCGCTGCTACAACTAACCCAGCAATAGATTGCCCAATAAGTCTGGGTAGGGGTGGCAAGTTCTTTATGTCATCCCATAATCCAACTAAACCCATTGCTACTGCTGGAGCTAATACAGATGTAGCTAGCCAAAAATTATTGCGCGTGAGTCCATTAAATATTAAAGCTGAGTATGAGACTAAAACTACGCCAATTAATATGGCAACTCCTCCTAAATAAGGAACTGCCTGAACATGTGATTTATGAGCTGATGTTGGTGTATCTAAAATTTGTTTTGAGATTGCAACTTTTCTCATTACAGGAGTGAGCAACCCAACTAATGAATAGGTAGTCACAAAGAGAGTGAAATACTGAATAGCAGAAATTTGCATTAGTAGTTATTAGCCAAATTAGGCAGAGCCAGCTTTTCTTCTATGCATCTTTGGTGCAGTTCCACCTGTTTGACCAGCCCCGATCTTTGACCCGCTTGCCGGTCCTGCATTCTTAGCCGTGGAGTTACCTTTTTGTTTTTTAGCAAGTGCTGCCAACATCTTTGCCTTTGCATCCTCTGCTGGATTTTTACCTGAAGTGTTTAACTCTTCATTCATATCTTGTTTTCACCAATCTGTTTTGTTGAACTAAGGGGCGCAGAATCACCTAACGTTGATTTAAGTAGAGCTCTCACCTCTGACTCCCGATACCTTCGATGCCCACCTAAGGTTTTAATTGAGGTAAGTTTTCCAGCCTTTGCCCACCTGGTTACAGTCTTTGGGTCAACCCTAAACAATGTTGCCACTTCAGATGGCGTTAACAACTTTTCTTGAGCAGAAACTGAAAGGTTTGATTGACTCATACTTTCTTTCTACTCCCCTGTTAAAACTTTCGACCAATAAGAATTATAGGTGTCCACTTTACCCCTTATGTCGCAAGAATCCTATTAAAATTTCGCTAGATTAATAGGTTAGATAATGAAATCATGTTGCTGACTCTACTGCAGCTACCTTACGCCACCTAGAGACTAATCGCTCATAACCACGGCTTGCAAGGGCTCCATCACCTGATGCCAATCCTGCGATAGATGATGCGACATCTTCAACTGAAGTATCTGACTCAAGCCCTACCTCACCACTTAAGAGTAGAAGATTATTTAAGTAGTTAGCAAGACCTCCATAATCTAACTCAACAATACTTCTAGCATTAAAAATTTCAAGCCACTTAATCAAGTCGCTAATCTCAGATTCAATAGGTCCGATGCCAAATGCGTCCAACACGGATTGATGGGTGAAGGTTGCTCTTTGTTTCGCGTTTGAAATTGTGGTCCGCAAAATTGTAAATACGCCATCTTGATTGCTTCCCCGTAATCGGTCCTCTGGTGAAAACAAGGCGAACCAGCGTGGTGGAATACTCCAAGTAGAGGTAATTATGTGTGAAACTTTATCTTCAATAATCTCACCTGATAATTTGATTGACTCCTCTAATTTTTGCGGAATAAAAAAGGGAATTAAACTAGAGGGTAATGACGATTTGAAATCATCTAGTGCAGCCCAACATCTTGTAGTTGTAGACCAAGGTGCAATATATCTTTTACCGTCAATCTCCAAAAGGTGGACTCCATCAGTTTTAAAGGTTGAAAGATCACTTCGGATCATTCGAGATAGGGATATATTTTGTTCATCTATCAGAGTTGGAGTCGTATCAGAAATTTTGGACCATCGCAATTGATCTTTAGTCTCAAATGAATCGATTGGTTCATAGACACGGAGAGAGGCTACGTAGGGTGTTGGTAGCATTTTAAATTAAATCATTTCTATGAAGGAGAATGGCTTGCAACTAGAATCCAGATTTTTCATATACACGTAATAACTTTTCTGCCATAACTTCAGGCGTAAAGTCAGCTAGTCTTATTGCGTAGTTCGACACAAGTTGTTTTGCAAGCGCATCTTCTAAAAGAACTTTTCTAATCAAACCACTAAGTTTTTCAACATTAGAGGTTTCAAACAATCCCGCATAATCCTTGCCGAGCACCTCTGGAATTGATGAATTATTTGTGGCTACTATTGGCTTATTAGCCTGCATGGCTTCAAGCAGTACTAGTCCAAAACCTTCATAAATACTTGGTAGGACAAATAAATCCAACTGCGATATGAATTCATTTACAAAGGGTGTGCGTCCTAGCCAATGAACTCTTTCATTTATTCCAAGCTCCAGTGTAAGTTCAATTAAATTTTCTTTCTCTACCCCCTCGCCCACAATGAATAATTCAGCGTCTATCCCCGAGTCAATAACCTGCCTCATTGCACTAAGTAAAGTTGGATAATCTTTTTGCCTAACTAACCTTCCTATGCTTCCAATCCGCAGAACACCAGGTTTAACTATAAGTTGATCCTTAATTTCCGCTAAAGCTTTAGCATCTAACTGTTCAATCTTTTCAAATCCATAATAAATCGTTTTTAAATCATATTCTTTACTCAACTCACCACGTTGAATGACATAATCTCTAACCGCATTAGAAATACAAACTCCAAATGCTGATCTCTTAGCAACAAATTTAGATAGCAAATTTGATAATATTTTTGGCGCTCCGGGCCAAAAGGGTTCTGAATTATGCCGCGTAAAAATAAACATACCTTTTGGGCAGGATAAGGAAGCAAGCAGCTCTGATTTGGGTAAATGCGCATGAACTGGTGTTTGGTCTTGGTTAAGTTTTTTCCTCAAGGTGATTATTTGTTGGATGAAACTCTTTTTTAATAAGATTTTATTCACGGTAGCTCCGCAATTTTCAAACTCATGTTTTAGCTCAGGTGCTCCCTTAAGATAGAAAATCTCCACACCTAAACCAAACTTTACTTGCTCTCGTACTAGAGTAAGCAGCTGCTTTTCTGCTCCCCCTCTTTCAATAGTTGTAATCAGGTGAATTATTTTTTTGCTTTTCATATTACAGATTTAAAGTAGTGCACGGTCTTTTCAATACCTTCTTTTAGTTGAATTTTAGGCTCCCACCCGAGTAATTCATTTGCTTTTGAGATATCAGGCCTTCGCTGCATTGGATCATCTTGAGGCAATGATTTATGTATTATTTCACTATTAGATCCAGTTATTTTTATAACCAATTTTGCTAATTCCGAAATAGTAAATTCGTTTGGATTTCCAAGATTTATAGGGGTTGCAATAGGTTTTGCTAGAGTTAGTAACTTGTAGATTCCATCTACTAAATCAGATACAAAACAAAATGACCTAGATTGATCGCCTTTTCCATAAATAGTAATCGGCTCATTTCTTAATGCTTGGACAATTAAATTACTAACAACTCGGCCATCGCTTTGTGACATATTTGGACCATAAGTATTAAAGATTCTTAAAACTCGTGTATCAAGACCGTGTTGTCGTTTGTAATCAAAACATAGAGTTTCAGCAGCTCTCTTGCCTTCGTCATAACAAGATCTAATTCCGATGGGATTTACATTTCCCCAATACTCTTCTTGTTGTGGTGACTCTTTGGGGTCTCCATAGATTTCACTTGTTGATGCCTGAATTACCATTGCGCCAGTTTCTTTAGCTAAATGTAATAAATTTATCATTCCTAGGAAATTGGTTTCGATCGTACGCACTGGATCTTTTTGGTAAGCAATAGGGGAGGCAGGGCAAGCAAAATTTAAAATTGCATTAACTTCAATATCATAAGGTTTCCTAACATCATGCTCTATAAAAGTAAAATTAGGATTAGATTTTAAATGTTCGATATTGCTTAGTGATCCCGTAGATAAATCATCTAAAACAGTAACATGATGGTTATTTTCAATAAGTTTATTGGAAATATGTGAACCTAAAAAACCTGCACCACCTGTTAAAAGAACTTTCATGTATTTATCTTTGCATAGTTTTTAGGAACAGAGTTACTAAAACCGTCTTGGGTTCTAAGTTGTTATCAGGATGACTGCTTACTTATACTTTGAGTAATCATCGTTTGCGTAAGGGTCATCATTTTCAGCACTTTTTTTGCCATCTACCTCACCATGCAACTCTTTAGCCAGTCTCTCTAAATCCATATCTGGATTTGAATACTTTAGATCCCTAGCTACTTTGGTCTCTTTTGCTTTTGATCGGCCGCGTCCCATGGGTGGACCTCCTTCACCGTCATTGATTCTGTAGTAGGGCAGAAGATTATCTAATCAACCCCATTTGACACCAAAAATTTCAGATTTCAGCCTGGTATTTAGCTGATACCTGTGTAAATAGATTAGATAAATCGCTAGCAAGCCCTGAAGCGCGGATCTGGCCTTGGCCAATTAGGCCTAACCAAGAACCAGGATTAATCGCCAGGTGAATCAGAATATCTGCGCTCATCTCAACCTGGTTTGCAGGTATACCCCGGCGATGGATTGCCCCCTTGCCGCACTGAATCGCACCATAGGGCGGCACTCGTAACTCAACTGCTTTACCTGGTGAGATCTCTTTTATCAATTTGAAGATTTTTGCAACCTCTAAAGCAACCTCTGGATCTTTCTTCATACTAAATCAGTGATTGCAGATCAACCTTTGTGATTTCACCCTTTGTAATCTGCTTGATCTCATCTGTTACTTCTCTTGTTTGTTCAATAGCGCTGCCAGCAAAGGCGGCTGGGTCATTAATTAAACTATTTAACTCATTAATTGATAATGGAAAATCTTTTTCACTAGCTAGTACATTAAAGAAATTACTAGCAGTAGTGGTTGTGGCATACTTTTTAATTAACTCATGGGCGATCTCTCTGCCCATACCTTTTTTAACTAGCTCAGTTAAGATCTGGGAGGTGGCTAAAAATGGTAGCTGCTCTGCTAGCTCGTTGTTGATATTTTCTTCATAGATGCCAAACTCAGTAAGAACAGTCATAAAGGTGTGAAGTAGGCCATCGATTGTGTAGAAGGCATCTGGGATTACTACTCTTCTAACTATAGAACAGGAGACATCCCCTTCATTCCATTGATCCCCAGCTAAATCAGCTGCCATAGTTGTATAGCCACGGAGTAAAACCATCATGCCATTTATTCGCTCAGAGGATCTGGCATTCATCTTATGTGGCATGGCAGATGAGCCAACCTGACCTGATTTAAAACCTTCACTTACTAAACCAAAGCCGGACATTAATCTAATTGTGGTTGCCATTGAGGATGGGGCGGAAGCAATCTGTAATAACTTAGCTACCACCTCAAAATCAATTGATCTTGGATAGATCTGGCCAACACTACTTAATGTGTTTTCAAAGCCATACTCTTTAGCTAATTTCTCCTCTAACTTATTTAAATCCTTAATTGAGCCAAGGGTGGCAATCTGATCTTGCCCTGTGCCAACTGGTCCCCTTAAGCCACGAAGAGGCAGGCGCGCTATTAACTCCTCCAGGGATGCAAGTGAAAATAATAATTCTTGAGCACATGTGGCAAATCTTTTACCCAAAGTAGTTACCTGGGCTGCCACATTATGGCTTCTACCCACCATATAGGTCTTTTCATACTTGGTAATACTTTTTTCAAGTAAGAATAATGTTTCAAGTGTTCTTCTTCTAACTAAGTTAAGTCCATCTTTGATAGCGATTAGCTCAATGTTCTCAGTTAGATCTCGGCTGGTAAGTCCAATATGAATCTTCTCTAGCCCTGCTAAAGAATTAAACTCCTCAATCCGAGCTTTAACATCATGTCTATTGGCTCGCTCACGTTTTTCAATTGAGGCTGGGTCTACTTTTTCTACTACCTTCTCATAGGATGCAATGTCACTATCGGTAATTGATAAGCCACCTGCTTTTTGTAATCTTAAGATAGTTATCCAAAACTTACGCTCTGCAATTATCTTATTTATTGGATCAAAGATTGCCACCATCTCCTTTGTGGCATATCGAGTCGCTAAAACATTAGGCGTCATACTCATTTGATTAAATCCCTAACCACAATAGTTTCATCTCGACCTGGGCCTACGCCGATGGCACTAATTGGAGCTCCTGACACCTTTTCTAAAAACTTTACGTACTCTTTAGCATTATTTGGTAGATCCTCTACTGATTTAGCTTTAGAAATGTTCTCTTTCCACCCAGGTAGGTACTCATAAATAGGTTTTGCATGGTGAAAATCAGTTTGGGATGCTGGTAGCTCCTCAACCCTTACCCCATCTACCTCATACGCAACACATACTGGAATCTTCTCCCAACCAGTTAAAACATCTAGCTTTGTTAAGAAGAAATCGGTTAAACCATTTACTCGCACCGCATACCTAGCAATTGGGGCATCAAACCAACCGCATCTTCTATTGCGCCCAGTTGTAACACCAACCTCACCACCAATTTTTCTAAGTGCATCCCCGTCGGCATCAAATAACTCAGTTGGAAATGGACCGCTGCCAACGCGAGTTGTGTAAGCCTTAAGGATGCCAATTACTCGGGTGATTTTTGTTGGACCAATTCCTGAGCCAGTTGAAGCTCCACCTGCAGTTGGATTAGATGAGGTAACAAATGGATATGTGCCATGGTCTACATCTAATAATGTTCCTTGGCTGCCCTCTAGTAAAACATTTTTGCCAGCCTTTAAAGCTTGATCTAATAGCAAAGCGGTATCAACTACATATGGTTTTAAAACTTGGGCATACCCTAAGTACTCATCTAATACCTCATCAACGGTAATTCCTTTACGATTAAAAACCTTGATCAGGATTTGATTTTTATCATGCAGGGCAGCCTCAATTTTTTGTCTTAAGATCGATGGATCAAATAGATCTTGGACTCTAATTCCAATTCGATTTATCTTGTCGGCATAAGCTGGTCCTATGCCACGACCAGTAGTGCCAATCTTTGATTTACCTAAAAATCTCTCACTCACCTTGTCAATTGTTCGATGGTATGGGGTAATTAAGTGAGCATTAGTTGAGATCTTAAGTTTTGAGGTATCAATGCCGCGCTCATTTAATCCTTTAATCTCAGTTAACAAGACAGCTGGATCTATCACCACACCATTGCCAATTACTGGAATTACATTTGGGGATAAAATCCCAGATGGCAGTAGGTGGAGTGCGTACTTTTGATCTCCAATAACTACTGTGTGCCCGGCGTTATTGCCACCTTGATATCGAACAACATAATCAACTCGATCTCCTAATAGATCGGTGGCTTTACCTTTACCCTCATCGCCCCATTGGGCGCCTAATAAAACTATCGCAGGCATGATGAGCTCTTTAAAATATTTTGGTTATCAGAATTTTTTATAAGGGTAACTACCTTGATACTGCTGATCATCTGCTCACACTCTGCAGAGTCAATCATCATCTTCTCCCATTTTTTAAGCCTTGGATTAATCAGCCACAACGCTGATGTAATCTATTCTCTTTTTTGCGGGATTACGGCTAATTAAACCACATTTTGGGCAAAGAAAAAAATCTTTGCCCAAAATAATCAACTTTAAGTAGTAAAAAATCTAGTAGAGCCCAAGGGTAGATAAGGCCTTTCTAAATATGGCAGCTAAGGCTGTAGTTAAGGTGCCAGAGGCCAATAGCCACTCTAAGATGATGGTTAAGGTAATTAAGGTGGTAGTTAACATTTTTTTATCACTTCCTTCTCTTTTTTAGATAATTGATTTTTTATTAGATTAAACAATTACAGCTTCATAACTTTTCCTCTTGTACTTACTTTCCTTTGTTTATTCATCTACCTTTGGGCAGCGGGTAAGGTACTAAATAGGTGATCGTAAATAATTATTTGCTTTGATCTAGTGGGGATAAGTAGGTAGGTGATAATCTCTGCCTACTATGAGTGAGCAAAACATTTCAGATTCATTAGAGAATCTCTCCTATGAGGATCGAACCTTTGCTCCAAGTAATAATTTTTCTGAGAGTGCAAATATAAAATCTGATATTTATGATCTGGCAGAGAAAGATCATCTAGCCTTTTGGGCCAAACAAGCAGAGCGATTAACTTGGGATAAAAAATGGGATCAAATTATTGATTGGCAAATACCCTTTGCTAAATGGTTTATTGGCGGAAGGCTTAATGCCACCTACAACTGCTTAGATCGGCATGTGGCAAATGGTTTAGCTAATCGAGTTGCCTTTCACTTTGAGGGTGAGCCCGGGGATACTAGAAAGATTACCTACGGACAATTACTAAAAGATGTTTGCAAAGCTACCAACGCACTAGTTGAATTAGGAGTTAAGCAAGGGGATCGAGTTGCGATCTATATGCCGATGATTCCAGAGGCAGCTATTGCCATGCTGGCATGTGCTCGCCTTGGCGCAATGCACTCGGTAGTTTTTGGCGGCTTTTCAGCAGATGCACTTTTATCTCGAATTCAAGATGCCGATGCCACATTAGTTATTACTGCAGATGGTGGCTATCGAAAAGGTGCTGCCTTTGGTTTAAAGGGCGCAGTTGATGAGGCGCTAAAGGGTCAAACAAATGTTAAAAATGTTTTAGTAGTTAAGCGAACTGGCCAAGATGTTAATTGGACGGAAAAAGATATTTGGTGGCATGAGATTGTTGATAAGCAAGCAGATACTCATAGCCCTGAGTTTTTTGACTCTGAAAATGGTTTATTTATTCTCTACACCTCAGGAACTACTGCAAAGCCAAAGGGTATTTATCACACCACTGGTGGCTACCTTACTCAAGCAGCCTTTACCCACCACGCTGTCTTTGATTTAAAGCCAGAAACAGATGTCTACTGGTGCACAGCAGATGTTGGTTGGATTACCGGGCACTCCTATGTGGTTTATGGGCCATTAATAAATGGTGCAACCCAGGTGATGTATGAAGGAACTCCTGATACCCCAACAAGGGGCAGGCTATTTGAATTAATTGAAAAGTATCAGGTAAGTATTTTATATACCGCACCTACCTTAATTAGAACTTGGATGAAGTGGGGGGATGAGTTTCCAAATAAATCTAATCTTTCTTCTTTGCGCCTCTTAGGTTCAGTTGGTGAGCCAATAAATCCAGAGGCGTGGATGTGGTATCGAGAGGTTATTGGTAGAAATAATTGTCCAATTGTGGACACCTGGTGGCAGACAGAAACTGGCGCAATCATGATCTCACCACTACCTGGAGTAACTGCAACCAAACCAGGTAGTGCTATGAAGGCACTCCCCGGAATTAGTGCTGCGGTCTTTGATGAAAGCGGCACGGCAGTTGCAAATGGACATGGTGGGTATTTAGTAATTGATAAACCATGGCCATCAATGATGCGTGGTATTTGGAAAGAACCTAAAAGATACCAAGAGACTTACTGGTCAAAGTATGAAGGTGTTTACTTTGTTGGCGATGGTGCTAAGTTAGATAAGGATGGTGCGATCTGGCTCTTAGGCCGAGTAGATGATGTGATGAATGTTTCAGGACACAGAATCTCAACCACAGAGGTTGAATCCGCACTTGTCTCTCATGAAGCAGTAGCAGAGGCAGCTGTAGTTGGCGCCAAAGATGAAATGACCGGCCAAGGCATTGTTGCCTTTGTGATTTTACGGGGTGGTATTGAAGCAGCTAAGGGGGATGAGTTAATAAAACAATTACGAGATCATGTGGCCAAACAAATTGGCGCAATAGCCAAACCTAGGCAGATTATGGTGGTAGCAGAGCTACCAAAGACTCGTAGCGGAAAGATTATGCGCAGATTATTAAAAGATGTTGCTGAAAATAGGGCGGTTGGGGATTCAACAACTTTGGCAGATCCTAATGTAATGAAATTAATCTCAGAAGGTTTAAACTCCGCTAAATCTGAGGATTAAATTAGCTTATCTACCTCCCCCTTTAAATCGGTAAATATCTTGGGTAGATGTTTATCTAGGTATGAATAAATAAAGGAATCCTTTATGTAATCAACTGGTTGCTTAAAGGTGTTAAATAAAAGTACGGTAGCAATTAGGTAGAAGATAATTAAATTTTTTAATAGTGCAAGTAAGGCACCTAGGAGTGAATCAAGTAATTTAACTGAGGCAAAAAGTAATCCCTTATGGATTAATGCACCGACTTTTGCCAAAATATACTCAAGTGATATAGCAGAAAGTAATATTAAAATTAAGGTTAGGGCTAACTTAATTGATTTTGATTCAAATTGCTCTAGGTAATTAAGTGCAAGGTATATACCAAGTAACCCGCCTAGAATATATCCGGCAGCCTTAAATAAGCTTTGTAGTAGGCCAAGGCGGTATCCGCTAACACCAGAGATAAGTAGAGTCAGAATTACTACTAGATCTAAAATATTTAGCGCACTCGGTATTGAAAAATTACTCAAAGCTTTACCCCAAATGCCTTTTCAACCTGGGTAAATAATTGATCACGGTCTGTGTAGGCGCCAATATGTTTGTTTACTACCTTGCCATCTTTATCAATAAACCAGGTCACTGGCGCTCCTGGTCCAAATAAAATCTTGGTTTTACCAGCTAAATCCGCTAAGTGTGGCCAGCTCATCCCATACGCCTTGATAAAGTTAATTCCAACCTGCCTACTACTTTCTTCAATATCTACTCCTAATAATTTAATCTCACCATTTTCAAATAACTTATTTTGGTATAGCTCAACAAAGTAAGGCATCTCCTGCCTACATCCCTCACACCACGATCCCCAAATATTTACCACTATTGGACCTTTAATTGAGTAGAAATTAACGGCTCCTGAGCCATCTAGGCAATCCAGCAATAACTCATTTGTAGAGATACCAGAGGTGTCAAGCCCCGCACAACTTGGCACAAATCCTTGATTAAATGGCAGATGTGAATTACTGCTACAAGATGTTAAAACAGTAGTTACAAAAAGTGAAGAGATAATTATTGAGAGATATCTTCTCATCTAAAATCTGCCTCAACCTTCACTAGCCTGCTAGCTTTAATCTTATCTACCTCACCTAAGCCATATGATGGACATAACTTCGCTAATACACACGCACCACATGCTGGCTTTCTTGAGTGGCAAACTCTTCTGCCATGCCAGATTAGACGTTGGGATAAATTTGTCCACTCTTTTTGAGTAATCAACTCACCCACCTCAAACTCAACCTTTACTGGATCTTTTTTATCACTCCAGCCAAATCTTCTAGATAACCTGCCAAAGTGAGTATCAACAGTTATCCCTGGAATATTAAAACCGTGTCCTAAAACCACATTAGCGGTCTTTCTGCCCACCCCAGGTAATGTTGTTAACTTCTCAAGCTTATCTGGCACCTGGCCATTAAAATCAGTGAGAATCTTTTGGCTCAAAGCTTTAATATTTTTTGCCTTCGCCCGAAAAAAACCAGTTGATTTCACAAGGTCCTGCAGCTCTTCAATATCAGCTGCTGCCATCTTTTTTATACTGCCATACCTTTTAAATAAGGCTGGGGTGGTTTGGTTTACCCGTTTATCGGTGCATTGCGCTGATAAGACAGTTGCAACCAGTAATTGATATGGGTTTTTATAATCTAACTCACATCGCACATTTGGATAAGTTTTAGTAAGAATTTTATAGATCGCTTTAGCCCTAAGCTTTTTTCTCACCATACTATCTATCACCTGCCATAGATTACGCTCAAAAATTAATCTCATTAGCAAGCCTTAAGGTTATAGATGTATTCTCAAGCCCATGGCCGCCAAAAATGAAGAGGAAGCAGTCCGCAAAGCACCGCTCTTTACTGCCCTAGATGAGGCCTCCGCTGCAACGCTTCGTGCTTCAATGACCGGGGTTAAGTTATCTCGTGGACAGGTTTTGTTTAAAGAGGGTGATGCCGGAGATCAGCTATTTGTAGTTGTGGATGGCAAATTAAAATTGGGAACTACCTCAAATGATGGCCGGGAAAATCTGCTTTCAATTCTAGGACCTGGGGATATGTTTGGTGAGCTCTCATTATTTGATCCAGGACCAAGAACGGCAACTGCAACTGCGGTAGTTGATTCAAAATTATTAGCTCTAGCAAATGATCAGGTAATTGGTTGGGTCAAAGAGCATCCACAGGTCTCATTGCAACTTTTAGGCAGATTAGCTCAGAGATTGCGCAAAGCAAATGATGTCTTAAGTGATTTAGTTTTTGCAGATGTGCCAGGAAGAGTGGCAAAGGCTATTATTGAGTTGGGTGAGAGATTTGGTACTAAAAAGGATGATGGGCTGCATGTTAATCATGAATTAACTCAAGAGGAGTTAGCTCAATTAGTTGGTGCATCCCGTGAGACAGTTAATAAGGCACTTGCTGATTTTGCATCTAGGGGTTGGGTAAAGCTAGAACCACGAGCTGTAATTGTTCTAGATTATGAAAGATTGGTTAAAAGAGGAAGGTAACTAACTAAAGCCAATCTAATTTCCATTTATCACTTAAATTATTGTGTTTTATAAAAGATTTTATTTCATTTAGTAATTCTTGACTGGTGGTTGAATGAATTTCCATAAGCAAATACTCGATATTGGTATAATTTACTCTAATTTTTGGCCAAATTAATTTTTCTGCTCCTTCAATGTCTATTTTTAAAATCTTCAACTTGAGATTTTCTAGAATCACTCCTAAATCCAAAATTAAAACGGGTTTAAAATCAGATACATCTATATTTTCTTTTTCTGCAATAATTGAGCTACTAATGGAAAATCCTAGGGGGTCTAGCTTTTTAGAATGATGAAAGAAAATTTTATCCACTTTTGTGGTCCCCGCCACTGCAGCATTTAGTGGAAAGAAATTTTCGTATTTATCCAACCTCTTTACCAATGAAATAAATGCATCTTTATCGGGTTCGAAGGCAATTACTAAGGCATTTTGACTAATTGCCCATTGTGAAAAATCTCCACGGTTAGCACCAAGATCTAAAACTAGCGATCCCTTCAGGCGTAGTCGTGAAATTTCACCAAATCTTTTTTTTACTTCAGACTCTATAAATATTAGATTTTTATGATTTCGAATCGGACGATAAAGCGGTCTAAGTAATCGAGCAATAACATTCAAAAAACTGTTTTTAAGAAAGATCATCGCTCGGTAGAGTTCTTTAACTGTGCTAATACTTCAACCTCAACTGGTGAATTCAGTGGCAGATCTGCAACTCCTATTGCAGTTCTAGCGTGCTTGCCATTTACCTCACCAAATAACTCAATAAATAACTCACTTGCACCATTAATAATTAGTGGAATAGCGGTAAAGCCCGGGATGCCATTTACAAAGCCGCCAACTCGGACAATCTTTTCAATCTGATCAATATCAGCAACCAAGGAGATTGCAGCTAAGGCATTTAATGCGCAAAGCTGGGCCAACTGTTTTGCTTCCTCCGGTGTTACCTCTTTTCCAACCTTGCCCTCTTTAACCATCTTGCCATCAACTAATGGCAGCTGCCCGGCCACAAAAACTAGATTGCCGGTTTTAACTGCTGGCACATATGCAGCCACTGGTAGCGCAGCTGTTGGTAGAGTCAAACCTAATTCTTGTAATTTATTTTTAATGCTCACTTTAACTCTCGCTTCATATAGGCAACTAATTGCTCACCTGTACCAGGTGCTGGAATGACTTGCACTAACTCCCAGCCATCACTGCCCCAGGTATCTAAGATCTGCTTAGTGGCATGCGAAAGTAGTGGAACTGTTGCGTACTCATACTTCATTTTTTTCTTCTTTCTTTTTTATTTGTTTTAAATTTTAAATTATTGAGCCAGCGCTGCCTTAACTAAACCAGAGACCACACCACCATCTGCCTTACCGGCAATCCTAGGTTGCAATACCTTCATTACCAGTCCCATACCAGCTGGCCCCTTTGCATCAGTCTCGGCAATAGCATCTGCAATAAGTTTTTTAATCTCACCCTCACTTAACTGCTCTGGCAGGTAATTAGCAATTACTGCCGCCTCTGCCTTTTCCTTACCTGCTAGATCATCGCGCTTTGCTTGGGTGTATGCCTCAACCGCTTCTCGCCTTTTTTTAGCCTCTCTAGATAAGACGGTAATAATCTCAGCATCAGTTAATACCTTCGCCGCCTTACCAGCCACCTCTTCATTGGTGATGGCAGCTAGCAGCATTCGCACTGTGCCACTTACCACCTCATTGCGGCTTCGAATCGCATCGGTTAAATCTGCCTGAAGTTTTTCTTTTAGTCCCATAGCGGTATCTTCTCATGCCTATGGCATACAAAGTACGCAAAAGTTCCCTTCCTCTGCTCCCAAAGGGATGCGGCGATATTCGTATTCTCCACTTTTCAGATCTTCACCTAACCCCAAAGCGAAAGCGGTTAGCTATAGATATTAAAAGCTGGGTTGATCTAAAGCCAGATCTAATAATCTCAACTGGGGATTTTATTGCCCATAAAGATGGCATTAAGCCATTGATTAGCGCATTGGGTGAGTTGCTAGATACACCTGGTTTATTTGTATTTGGCTCAAATGATTACTACGCGCCCAGATTTAAAAATCCTTTTTCCTATTTACTACCAGATAAGGGCGAGCGCAAATTAGGTGCAAAGTTAAACTCAACATTGTTAAGTAAACAATTAAGTATGGGAGCATGGCAGGATTTAAATCATAAAAAAGTAAAGATAAAGATAAAGGGTGTGGTTATTGAAGCACGTGGTACAGATGATGCGCACTTAGAGTTAGATAATTATCCACTTGTAAAAGGAATGGTAAGTAAAACAGCTGATATTTCACTTGGCATAACACACGCCCCATATGAGCGAGTACTTGCTGCGATGGCGCAAGATAAGTTAGATCTGGTTTTGGCAGGTCACACACATGGTGGCCAGGTTCGTCTGCCTTGGTTTGGTGGATCAAAAGCACTTACTACCAATTGTGATTTAGATAATTGGCGCGCATCTGGTTTAAGTAAGGTAAATGATGAGCCATGGCTTAATGTCTCAG
>Ga0315904_10006483_pt1 | contig 16009 bp, 15 predicted proteins | sample LakEriMetagenome_6_FD_203529 | JGI IMG/M metagenome (GOLD analysis project Ga0315904, IMG submission 203529) | Freshwater fungal communities from buoy surface, Lake Erie, Ohio, United States - Buoy 12 MA120 | ecosystem: Environmental > Aquatic > Freshwater > Lake | place: USA: Lake Erie, Ohio... | reverse complement strand
GAGCACCGCCACATCGAGCAGCGTTGCGTGACCTCGGCCGACGAGGCCGACGCCGAAAGCGGCGCTTTCCGCGAACGCTGCGACAACTGGTACGAAGCACACGTCGCCACACTCGAAGCGAGGCGCGCCCGGCCGCTGTCGATGCGCTGAACGGCAGGCGGCCGTGGCCTTTTCCCGGCCGGGCCGCCGCCCCTCGCTCCGCGGCGCGCGCCCGGTAGAATGGTCGCGCAGCCGCGGCACCCGCCGCCGCATCACCGGAGGTCGGGATGGAAATCAGCGGAATACTCAGCCTGGGCTTCGTGGCACTGGTCATCGTCACGCTCTACAAGGGCGCGAAGATGGTTCCCCAGGGTTACGAATGGACCGTCGAACGCTTCGGCCGCTACCGCACGACGCTGCGTCCCGGCCTCGGCATCATCGTGCCCTACGTCGACAACATCGGGCGCCGCATCAACATGATGGAGCAGGTGCTCGAGGTTCCCTCCCAGGAGGTCATCACCCGCGACAACGCGGTCGTGCGGGTCGACGGTGTCGTGTTCTACCAGGTGCTGGACGCGGTGCGGGCCGCCTACGAGGTCAACCATCTCGAGAACGCGGTGCTGAATCTCGTGATGACGAACATCCGCACCGTGCTCGGCTCGATGGACCTCGACGAATCGCTGTCCAAGCGCGACGTCATCAATTCCCAGCTGCTCGCGGTCGTCGACGAGGCCACGCATCCCTGGGGCATCAAGGTCACCCGCATCGAGATCAAGGACATCTCGCCGCCGACCGACCTGGTCGACGCGATGGCGCGGCAGATGAAGGCCGAGCGGGAAAAGCGCGCCGCGATCCTCGAGGCCGAGGGCCTGCGCCAGGCGGCGATCCTCAAGGCCGAGGGTGAGAAACAGGCCGCCGTGCTCGAGGCCGAGGGCCGGCGCGAAGCCTCGTTCAAGGACGCCGAAGCGCGCGAGCGCCTCGCCGAGGCCGAAGCGAAGGCGACGAGGATGGTCTCGGAAGCGATCAGCTCCGGCAGCGTGCAGGCGGTGAATTACTTCGTGGCGCTGAAGTACGTCGAGGCGCTGCAGACGATCGGCGCGGCGCCGAACCAGAAGCTCGTGTTCATGCCGATGGAGACCGCGGGCGTGCTCGGGGCGCTGGGCGGCATCGGCGAAATCGCGAAAGAGGCCCTGGGCGCGGCGGCCCAGGCGCGCAAGGCGCCGTGAGCGGACTCCTGACGGCGCTGACCCCGTGGCACTGGCTGCTCGCGGCGGTGGCCCTGATGATCGCCGAGGCCCTCATGCCCGGCATCTTCCTGCTGTGGTTCGGGGGCGGCGCCGCGGCGACCGGTGCGCTGCTCTGGCTGTGGCCCGGCATGAGCTGGCAGCTGCAGTGGGTGTTCTTCGCGCTGGTTTCCATCCTGAGCATCGTCGTCGTCCGCCGCTACCGCGACGGCCACCCCGAACAGACCAGCCACCCGACGCTGAACCAGCGCGGCATGAGCTACGTGGGGCGCCGCTACACGCTGGTCGAACCCATCGTCGACGGTTATGGCAAGCTGCACGTCGACGACACCTCGTGGAAAATCAGCGGGGAGAACCTGCCGGCGGGCACGCACGTGAAGATCATCGGGGTCGAGGGCACGGTGCTGCGGGTGGCGCGCGACGACGCGGCCTGACGCGGCGTCCTCGCGGCCGCCGCCAAACACGACTATATAAACAGACAACGAGAGGGGGAGAGGCATGGATCTGGGACTCAAGGGCAAGGGCGTCATCGTCACGGGCGCGAGCAAGGGCATCGGTCGCGCCATCGCACTCGGCTTCGCCCGCGAGGGCGCGAACGTCGCCATCTGCGCGCGCGGCGCAGATGCGCTGGAAGAGGTGCGCCAGGCCATCGCAGGGCTCGGGGTTAAGGTGTTCGCGGCCAGCTGCGACGTCGGCAAGGCCGACGCGCTGAAGTCTTTCCTCGAGGCGGCGCATGCCGCGCTCGGTCGCGTCGACGTCCTCGTCAACAATCCATCGGGTTTCGGCGTCACCGACGACGAGGCGGGCTGGCAGGCCAGTTTCGACGTCGACATCATGGCCGCCGTGCGCGCGACCTGGACGGTCACGCCGTGGATGGCGCAAGCCGGCGGCGGCTCGGTGATCAACATCTCGTCGATCTCCGGCCTCGAGGCCAGCCTGCCCGGCGTCGCCGCCTATGCCGCCGCGAAGGCGGCGCTGATCAGCCACTCGAAGAGCATGGCGATGGAACTCGCGCCGCAAGGCATCCGCGTGAACTGCGTGGCGCCCGGCTCGATCGATTTCCCGGACGGTTTCTGGGACAACATCCACAAGAACAACAAGGCGTTCTACGACATGGTCGTCAGCACCATTCCGTTCGGCCGCATGGGCCGGCCGGAGGAAGTCGCCAACGCCGTGGTGTTCCTCGGCTCGGGCCAGGCCAGCTGGGTCTCGGGCGTGATGCTGCCGGTCGACGGTGTTCAGCACAAAGGCAATCTCTAGCCTGACGCCGGGCAGCCGGTGGCGCACCCGATGAACGTCTTCGTCACGGGTGCCACGGGTTTCATCGGCCGGGCCCTGGTGCGCACCCTGCGCGCGCGGGGCTGGCAGGTCACTGCGCTGGTGCGCCGGCCCGACAGCGCGGAGGCGCGCGCGGTGGCGGCACTCGGTGCGACGCTCGCCGTCGGTGACGTCACCGATCGCGAATCGATGCGCGTGCCGATGACCGGCGCCGACGCCGTGATCCACAACGCCGGCGTCTACGAGATGGGCGTCAACGCGGCGGGCCGCGCGCGCATGGTCGCGGTCAACGTCGACGGCACGCGCAACACCCTGACGCTCGCGCAGGAACTCGCGATCCCGAGGCTGGTGTACGTGTCGACGGCCTTCGCCTTCGGCGACAGTGCAGGCGCCGTGCGCGACGAAACCTGGGAGCGCCAGTCGGCGCCCCTGTCCCCCTACGAAGAAAGCAAGACCATCGCGCACGGCATCGCGCGCGAGCTGCAGGGCAAGGGCTGTCCGCTGGTCATCGCCTGTCCGGTCGGCGTGGTCGGCGAGGGCGACCACGCGAGTCTCGGCCATTTCGCCCGGCTCTACGTGCGCGGCCTGATGCCGCCCATCGTGTTCGGCGACGGCCGGGTCTCGTTCGTGCACGTCGAGGATGTCGCCGAGGCGCTCGCGCGCTGCGTCGAGCGCGGCCGCCCGGGCGAAACCTACCTGCTGTCGGGCGGCGTGAAGCCGGTGCGCGAGCTCTTCGCGCTGTGGCGGTCGACCCCGGGCGGCATGAAGCACATCTGGTGGTGGATGCCGAAATGGCTCGCCGTGGCCTGGTGCGCGCTGGTCGAACCGCTGCAGCGGCTGCTCGGGCTGCCGGTCGTGTTCAGCGCCGATCTGGCGCGGGCGAGCTTCATGGATCTGCAGTTCAGCGGCGCCAAGGCCGAGCGGGAACTCGGCATGCGCTTCCGCGATCCGGATCGCGCATGGCTCGATACGCTGGCGGCCGAACGTGCGCGCCGCGCCGGACAGACCTGAGCCGGGCAACCACCGTGGCCGCCGTATTCCGGTCTCGCTGCTGCACTCGCACACTTTTCAGGCGTCAAGTGGTTTACACTGCCCGCCCGCAATGTCCCCCCGGCCGCCCGGCCAGAGTCCATCATGTCTGATTCGATTATCCGCTTCGCCGATCTCGGCCTGCCGCCGACCATGCTCCAGGCGCTGGAAACGCTCGGCTATGAAACCCCGTCACCGATCCAGGCGGCCGCCATTCCAGCGCTGCTCGCAGGCCACGACATCATCGGCCAGGCCCAGACCGGCACCGGCAAGACAGCGGCCTTCGCGCTGCCGCTGCTCGCCCGTCTCGAACCGAACCGGGCGGGTCCGCAGGTGCTGGTGCTGACGCCGACCCGTGAACTCGCCATCCAGGTCGCCGAAGCCTTCCAGCGCTACGCGCACGGCATCCCGGGCTTCCACGTCGTGCCGATCTACGGCGGCCAGGCCATGGGCCAGCAACTGCACCAGCTGCGGCGCGGCGTGCACGTGGTCGTCGGTACGCCGGGGCGGGTCATGGATCACCTGAGCCGCGAAAGCCTGTCGCTTGCGAACCTGTCGGCCCTGGTGCTCGACGAGGCCGACGAGATGCTGCGCATGGGCTTCATCGAGGACGTCGAATGGATCCTCGAGCACACGCCGGCGACGCGGCAGACCGCGCTGTTCTCGGCGACGATGCCGGATGTCATCCGCGCCGTCGCGCAGCGGCACCTGAAAGAGCCGCGCGAGATCAAGATCAAGGCGAAGACCAGCACCGTCGAGGCCGTGCGCCAGCGCTACTGGCCGGTCGGCGGCCTGCACAAGCTCGATGCGCTGACGCGGATCCTCGAGGTCGAGGAAATCGACGCGGCGATCATCTTCGTGCGGACCAAGACCGCCACGGTCGAGCTCGCCGAGAAACTCGAAGCCCGCGGCTATGCGTGCTCGCCGCTGAACGGCGACATGAACCAGGCGCAGCGCGAGAAGGCGGTCGAGCAGCTGAAGAACGAGCAGCTCGATATCCTGATCGCGACTGACGTCGCTGCCCGCGGCCTCGACGTGCCGCGCATCAGCCACGTCATCAACTACGACATCCCGTACGACATCGAGAGCTATGTCCACCGCATCGGCCGCACCGGGCGTGCGGGCCGCACGGGCGAGGCGATCCTGTTCGTCGCGCCGCGCGAGGTCCGCATGCTGCGCGCGATCGAGCGCGCGACCCGCCAGCCGATCGAACCGATGCGCGCGCCGTCACTGAACGCGATCGCCGGTCGTCGCGTCGTGCAGTTCAAGCAGGCGGTCGTCGAGAACCTCGGGCTCGAGGACCTCGACTTCTTCGAGACGCTCGTGCGTGAAATCGCCGAGGAGAACGACAGCAATCCCGAGCGGGTTGCCGCGGCGCTCGCGTGGATGGTCCAGCGCAACCGCCCGCTGCGCTTCGAGGCAGGCGGTCCCCCGCCGCGCCCGGCACCGGAGGGCGCAGCCGCCGAACGTGGCGCCCGGGCCCCGCGCCAGGCGCCGACCTGGGGCGCCGCGCAGGACGAGCGGCCCGCCCGCGCTGCCGAGCGCCCGCCCTTGGCGCGCGAAGACCACGGCGAACGGCCGCAGCCGGCACGTGAAGAACACGGGGAACGCCCGCCGCGACGGCCGCCGTCCTTCGAGCCCCGCCATGACGCGCAGCCTCACGAGGGCCGCGAAGAGCGGGTCCACGAAACCGCGCCGGCGCCCGTCCGCGAATCCGTGCCGCCGATCGACACGCGCGCGACGCCGCTCAAGGACCACCCTGACATCCAGATGGTCCGGTATCGCATCGACGTGGGCCAGAGCCAGGGCGCGACGCCCAAGCACATCGTGGGCGCCATCGCCAACGAGGCGGGCATCGAAAGCCGCTTCATCGGGCGCATCGATATCTACGACGACTTCAGCACCGTCGACCTGCCGTCGGGCATGCCGAAAGACCTGCTGCAGCATCTCAAGAAGGTGCGGCTCGGCAAGTTCCGCTTCAACCTGAGCGCGCTCGGCGAGGATGCGCGGGAAGAACGCCGCCCGCCCGCCCCCCGCGCGCCGCGCGAGGCAAGCCACCCGGCACGCGCGGACACCCGACCGCGTGACGGCGCCCGATCCGGGCCGCGCAAGGAGGGGAGCCGTCCGCCGCGACGTTGAAATCCCCGCCCTGCGCCGCATCGCCTGAAATTCCTCAGGCGATAATCAAGATTATTTCCTTTTTTATGAAGGCTTATTTCTCAGGTCGACCCGCGCCTTCCACCCTGTCACCAGCGTCTTTTTCAACTCGAATCGCTCGAAACCTGCAGCGCTGACGTGACCGGCGTCTAAAGCCTGCCATCCGGCGCGCGATACACGGCACGGGACGAAACGCTGTCGCGGCGCACGCCGGCGGTCCCCGCCCGCGCGGCCGTGCCCGCGGCGCGAACGCAATCCAGTTGCCGGGGAGTCGCCACATGCTTGCGGAGGGTCTGAGGGTGTCGGGGGTTCGGTCCGGTGGCGACACCTTCGGGCCTGTGCTCGCCTGGCGGGCCGACCCCGCAACGCTCACGGTCGCGGCGGCGACGCTGGTCTGGGTCGTCTTGTCCGGACTCTCCCTGCTGTCGGTGCTGGAATACGCCGAGTTGATACCCTGGCTGGGCTTCGACACGCCGATCCTGCCCGCCGTCGCCTGGTTGTGCTGGCGCGCCGGCCGGCTGTCCGCGCTGAAGCCGCGCCAGCGGCGCGGCTGGCGGGCGCTCGCCCTGGCGTTCGGTTTCTACTTCTGCGGCAGCGGACTGTGGGACGTCTACGAGGGCATTCTCGGGATCGAACCGTTTCCTTCGCTGGCGGACGCGTTTTTCCTGGCGTTCTATCCGGTCGCCATCTACGGCATTTTCTGCCTGACCGAACGCCTGCCCAGGATCAGGGAGCGGCTCAAGTTCGCGCTCGACTGCGCGCTGGCGACCGCGGCCTGCACCGGCCTGCTGTGGTATTTCCTGTTGCACAGGCTGACGCTCGACAGCGAGCACGGCATCCTCGGTGTGGTCGTGAGCGGCGCCTATCCGATGATGGACCTGATGCTGATGCTCGCCGTGCTGTCGGCCATCCTCAAGCGCCAGACGGCGCGTTTCGCGCTGCCGTTGACGCTGATTGCCGCGAGCGGATTGGCGATGATGGCCGGGGACCTGATCTTTCTCGTCTCGGCACTCGAAAGCACCTATGTCAGCGGCGGTCTTGCCGACCTCGCCTTCCTCGCGAGTTTCGGGCTGATGGCCCTGGCGGCGCTGACGCAGGTCACCGCCGCCGTCGAGGCGGACGCTGCGGGCGCTGCGGACGCCGGTCCCGCGCGCGACTATCCCTCGCACATCCTGCCGTACTTCACCGTCGCCGCCGTCTACGTGGTGTTGCTCTGGGAGGTGCGCTCGAACCTCACCTCCCAGCACGGTTCGGTCGCCTTGACGGCCCTGGTGACCACGGCGCTCGTCGTGCTGCGCCAGTTCGTCGCGTTCCGCGAGAATGCCGAGCTGTCCGCGCTGAACGCGCTGTCCGTGGCGGAGGCGCGCTACAAATCGCTGGTCAGGAAGTCCTCCGATCTCGTGCTGGTCGTGGACGACCGCGCGCGCCTGGGTTTCGTGACGCCGTCCGTCGAGCGCCTGCTCGGCCTGTCCGACGAAGGGCTCGCTGGCAGGCCGCTGGCGGAAATCATGCACCCGGGCGACGTGCTCGACGCCCGCCGCTTCTGTCGGGATCTCGCCGAGGACCCGTCCCTGACCGGCCCCGTGGAATGGCGCCTGCGCGACGCGCGGGGCGAATACGTGTGCTTCGAGGTGGTCGGCTCCAACCTGCTGGAAGACGCGAGCGTGCGCGGGCTCGTGCTGAATGCGCGCGACATCACCGACCGCAAGCGCCTGGAGGACGAGCTCAAGCAGCTCGCGTTCACCGACCCGCTGACGCTGCTCGCGAATCGCCACCTGTTCAATGAACGGCTCACGGCCGCCCTCGGGCATGCGGACGCGGATGGCCACTATCCTTCGCTGATTTTCATCGACCTCGACAATTTCAAGAAAATCAACGACAGCCTCGGACACGAGGCAGGCGACCAGCTGCTGGTCGTGGCGGCCCGCAGGCTCGTGCGCGCGACCCGCGACGAGGACATGGTCGCGCGTCTTGGCGGTGACGAGTTCGCCCTGATGGTGTCCGGCGGCACCAGCGACGAACAGGTGCGGGCGCTGGCCGCGCGGCTCGTCGACGTGCTGTCCGCGCCCTACGACATCGAAGGCCGGCAGCTGACCCTGTCGGCCAGCCTCGGCATCGCGCGCGCCGAGGCCGGTGTCACCGCCCAGGAACTCATGCGCAATGCCGACCTCGCGATGTACCGCGCCAAGTACGCCGGCAAGCGCGGTTTCAGGGTCTTCAAGTCCTCGATGTACACCGATGCGAAACAGAGCGTGGATCTCGAAATGGAGATGGCGGCTGCGCTCGAACGCGACGAGTTCATGCCGTTCTTCCAGCCCATCGTCGATTTGCGCAGCGCGGAACTCGTCGGTTTCGAGGCGCTCGTGCGCTGGCGCCATCCCGTGCGGGGCTGGGTCCCACCGGGGGAGTTCATCGCCATCGCCGAAGACAGCACCCTGATCGAGAAACTCGGCCGGACCATGCTCGAACAGACCTGCCGGCACGTCGCGGAATGGTTGCGCTGGTCGAAGCCGTCCCTGCTGCGTCACGTCGCCGTGAACGTCTCGGGGCGGCAGATCGAGCATACGGACATGGTCGAAACGGTGCGGCAGGTGCTCGATGAAAGCGGCGTGCCGCCCGGCATCCTGGTGCTCGAAATCACGGAAAGCCTGCTCATGCGCAACGTGCCGGTCGCGATCGATCGGCTGACCCGCCTCAAGCAGCTGGGCGTGCGGATCGCGCTCGACGATTTCGGCACCGGCTATTCGTCGCTGAGCCACGTGCACCGGTTCCCGATCGACATTCTCAAGATCGACCGTTCGTTCGTGGACGGGATGTGCAATGCCGCTGGCGCCACCGATGGTTCGGAACTCGTGCGCGCGATCGTGGGGCTCTCGCAGGCGCTCGGGCTCGAGGTCGTCGCGGAGGGGATCGAGCGCGCCGATCAGTTCAGTGAGCTGCAGCGGCTGGGCTGCGCTTACGGCCAGGGCTACTACTTCGCCCGGCCGGAGCCCGCGGCGAGCATGTGCCAGCTGCTGCGGATCGGCGGCCGCCTGCCCCGTCGCGGGCTGGTCGGCATCGACGCCGACCAGCGCAGCGTCGCGAGTCTCTGAGTCAGCCCTCGGCCACGCGCCGGACGGCGGCCGCGGCGCGCTGGACCAGGGACGGCGCCATGACGGCAGGCCGGATCTGCGCTTCGCGTTCGCTCGGGGTTTCCCAGTGCTGGCCGCCCGCCATCGCCACCTGGTCGCGGATGCGGCAGGGACCGAGCAGCAGGCGCAGCGGCTCGGGATAGAAGTCCCAGAAATCGTCGCCCTCCCAGTCCTCCCGTTCCGCCGGCACCACCAGCGGGCGCAGGCCTGTCGCTTCCAGCAGACCCGTGAACGCCGGCAGGAAGACGTCGCGCGTGAACGCCCGTTCCGACTCTTCCTGCAGCACGAAGGTCTCGAAGAGGATTGCGTGGTGCAGGAACAGCGACACGAAGGCGGCGTAATAGTCGCGCGCCGAGCCGCCGTGGCGGGCGAACCACGCCGAGCCGTCGAACAGCGCGTCGGGCCCGAGTTCCGGGCATTCGGCCGCCAGCAGGCGGTGATGGAAATCGAGCAGGGGTTCGCCGTCCGCCGTGACGATCTCGCGGAAGCTTCGCCCGTTCATTGCGACCACGTCGAAGATTCGCACGTATTCGAGGCGTCGCCCGCCGTTGCGCCCGATGCCGCCGTAGAAACCCAGCTTGCCCAGGGCGTGCTTGTCGCTGTTCTGCACGACGAAGCGGTCGTCGTGATACTCCCAGATGACCAGCCGCAGTCCGTGCTGCGCGCAAAGCCTGGCCACCCGGCGCGTCTCGTAGTTGGGCGTGCCGACCTGGCGGAACAGGACGCCGACCGGACGCTCGCAGGCGAGCACCTGCGGCACCGTCGCCCCGATCGAGGTCTGCATCGTCGCGTGGCGGGGACGGCGCTTGCGCAAGGTTTCCACCGCGGCTTCCAGAGGCGTGTACACATAGTCGCCGAAGCGGGCCCGGTCCTCGACGAGGCTCGCGTGCTCGTTGCCCATTCCCGGTGTCATGCCAGCACCTCCCACAGCGCGGTGAATTGACGCCAGGCCGCCGCGGCGACCTGCCCGATCACCGACGCGACGCAGATCCAGTAGAGATTGGAGACGAGGACCGCGGCGCCGAAGAGGCTCCAGTCGCGGCGGGTGAGCCGCTCGAAGTTGCCGTGCTTGAACCAGGCGGTCGCCATGAACGGGTCCTGGAAGACGCATAGCAGGGTGAACAGCAGGGCCGGATGCCCGTTGCCCGCCCAGACCATCAGGTCTTCGAGCCGCGAGCGTTGCGGCTTGCGCCTGAGCTCGGCAAGCCAGCCGCTGCCCACCCAGTCGATGCGCATCCGTTGGTAGACGAGGAGCGTCACCGCGCACTGGGCGCAGGAGAGGGCTGTCATCAACGCGCCGCCGGTGACCATGCCCAGCGTGAAGACCACGTAGACGTAGAGGACGTTGTCGAAGCACCAGTTGAAGGCCGCGTACAGCGCGTGGCCGGTGCCGATATGGGTCAGCCGCCGCCACGGCGGCGCGGGCAGCGTGCGCGGGTCGGCGGCCGCGGGCGCGAAGCCGGTGAACGTGTCGCCGAAGGCGAGGGCCTCCAGCGGCTGCCGATCGGTCGCGGTCGCGGGCGTCGTCGGGGGCATCGTTGTTGTCCGCTCGGGCGCGGGAAGGACCCGGCGCCTCGGTTGCCTGAAGGTGGCCGCTCTGTGGCGTTTCCAGCGACTTTAGAGCGAGCGGTGCAGGACCCCGGATACCGTCGATCGACTAATCCAATTGAATCAGGTTGTGACTCCTGTTCGAGGCGGGAAAAAGGGAGGGTCCTGCGTCGGCAAGGCGCAGGACCGGTCGAGCGCTCAGCCGGGGCCGGGTATCCAGCCGCGGCGATGGCCGGGCAGCTTGAGGGCCGCCGCGTATTTCAGCTGGGCGGTGGCCGCGGCGGACGGCACGTGCTGGCTGGGGAAGCCGTCGACGTGTTCGGGGCGCGCGCGCAGCAGCTGTTTCGCGAGCGTGACCTTGTGCACCTCCGTCGGGCCATCGGCGAGGCCCAGCGCGTGGGCCCACAGCAGCCATTCGCCGAACAGCACCTCGTTCGACACGCCGAGCGCACCGTGCAGGTGGATGGCCTTGCTCGCCGCCTCGATCATCACCCGCTCGCTCAGGACTTTTGCCGCGGCGATGTCGCCGCGCACCTTGTTGTAGTCCTGGTAGCGATCGATCTTCCACGCGGTCTGCAGCACGAGCAGCCGGAACTGCTCGATCGACAGCCACAGTTCGGCGATCGCGTCCTGCACCATCTGCTTCTCGGCGAGCAGGCTGCCCTGCGTGCGCCGGCTCTGCACGCGCTCGCAGATGGCCTCGAAGGCCCGGCGCGCGAGGCCCACCGTGCGCATCGCATGGTGCACGCGGCCGCCGCCGAGGCGGGTCTGGGCGATCTTGAAAGCCTCGCCGGGTTTGCCCAGCAGGTCGCTGTCGCCCAGTCTGACGTCCTCGAAACGCAGGTAGCCGTGCGCGCCGTGCTCGGGGTGTTCGAAGGACATGCCGGAATTGCGCAGGAAGCGCACACCCGGCGTGTTCGTCGGCACGACGAACATCGAGGCGCCGCGATGGATCGGCACGTTCGCGTCGGTGACCGCCATCACGATCAGGAACTCGGCCCAGCGCGCGTTCGACGAGAACCACTTCTCCCCGCGCAGCACCCAGCCGTCGCCTTCGCGGTCCGCGCGGCAGGTGAAGACGTTGGGGTCCGCACCGCCCTGCGGTTCGGTCATCGAGAAGCAGGACACGATGTCGCCGTCGAGCAGGGGCTGGAGGTAGCGCGCCTTCTGCGCGGGCGTGCCGAAGTGCGCGAGGATCTCGGCGTTGCCGGTATCGGGCGCGGCGGTGCCGAAGATCGTCGGTGCGAAGAACGAACGGCCCAGGATCTCGTTCATCAGCGCGAGCTGCAGCTGGCCCCAGCCGCCGCCACCGAGCGCGGGCGTCAGGTGGCAGGCCCACAGGCCCTGCTTTTTCACCTCCTGCTTGAGCGGCGCCATGATTGTCATCAGCGCCTCGTTCTTCGTGTTGTAGGTCTCGTCCTTCGGGAAGAGGTAGTCGAGGGGTTCGATTTCCTCGCGCACGAACCGGTCTATCCAGTCGAGCTTGTGCTGGAAATCCGGGTCGGTCTCAAAATTCCACATGGTCCGGGGCTCCCCGTTGGGTTGTTGGTTGTGCGTGCGTGTCCGTCACTGCCAGCCGACGACGTCGTGGCCTCGGTCGCGCAGGCAGCGCTCGACGTAGCCGCGATACGCCGGGTTGGGGGCCGGCTCGTTGAAAAGATTGCGTATCAGGTTGACCGTCGCGCCGGTCGCGGCGCCGATGGCCGCGCCTTCGCCCGCATTGCCGGCGATCGCGCCGCCAACCGCACCGGTGGCCGCGCCGACCGCGGCACCTTCCGCCGTGCGCCTGACGGTGGTGCCGGTGGCGCCGCCCGGCCGCGCGCCGGCCTGTTCGGCCAGCCGGCTGCACTCCGCGATGGCGGCGTCGACATTGCCGCTGGCGGCGCCATCGGCCTGGTAGACGACCGGCTGGTTGCTCGCGCAGGCGCCGAGCAGCGTTGCGGCAAGCAGCAAGGGCAGGATCCGATTCATGGCTGTGGGCTTTCTCCGTCCGGTGTCGATCGAGGGTCCGTCACTTTAGCGTGTCGCCGACGCGCGGGTCGATGCGGTCGATGCGATCATGACGGGCGTCGGGACGGCCGGCCCTGCCTGCTGCGGTGGCGTGTCGCCCCCACCTCAGGTAGCCTCCCCGCTCCCCGAACACTGTGTCAGCCCATGACCCATCCGCACCGCAAAGCGCGGGCCCGCCGCGCCCGGCGGCAGCCATGATCGACAGGTATGCCACCCGTCATTGGCCTGTCCGGCTGGGGCTCGCCTGCGGCGTCGCCGCCCCCCTCGTGTGGCTGGGCGTGATCGCGCTGGCCGGCGCACTGACGCCAGGCTACGAACACCTCCAGGACCGCATCGCTGAGCTGGCCGCGCGCCAGAGCCCGACCGAACTCCTGATGCGTTACGCGGGCTATGTCCTCAGCGGCGTGCTGCACGTCGCCTTCGCACTCGCGCTCGCCTGGCGTTCGAAGTTCGACTGGCCCGCACTGGCCGGTGCGGCGCTGCTGGCGCTCGCCGGTGTCGCGCGCGTGCTGGCCGGCGTGCACGCCTGCGACGCGGACTGCGCGCCTTTCAGCCCCTCGGTCGACCAGCTGCGCCACCAGTTCGCGTCAGGCGCGACGCTCGGCCTGCTGACCGTCAGCGCGATCTACTGGGGTGTCGTCAGCAACCGGTATGCGGCGCTCAAGCGTCTTTCCGCGGCCGGCATCGGCGCGGGCACCTGGACGCTGGTGTTCCTCGTGATGTCGGTGGCGTGGGGAAGCCACGCCGGCGCGTGGGAACGGCTGGCGACGGCGACCTTGTCACTGTGGACGTTCACCCTCGCGCTTGCCGTGTACCGCGCCGGTGTCGCCGATGCGCCGCTGGAACCCCTGTCGACAAACCGCGAGGCTGCGACATGAATGCCCTGAACCGGACCTGTCCCAACTGCGGGAAGCCGACCATCCCGGTGCTCAAGCTGATGTTCTGGCGCGTGCGCTGCGCCCACTGCGCCGCGCAGGTCGGGACCTCGCCCGCCTGGCGACTGCCGATCCTGTCGGTCGAGACCGTGGTCTGGCTGCTTGCGATGAACTGGCTGTACCGGGATTACGGCCGCGAGGGGCTCCTCGCGTCGTTCGCAATCTGGTTCCTCGTCGATCTCGTTGCCGACTGGTACACGCCGCTCGTCGCCCGGCGACGCTGAACCGATGTCCGACACGCCGGTCACCGTCGACCCAGCCGCGCCCTTTGCGACGCTGACACCCGACCGCGTGCTCGATTGCGTCGAGGCGCTGGGCCTCCGCGGCAACGGTCGCCTGCTCGCGCTGAACAGCTACGAGAACCGCGTCTATCGCGTGGGGCTCGAGGACGGCGGCGCGGTGATTGCGAAGTTCTACCGCGCGGGGCGCTGGTCGGACGCCGCCATACTCGAGGAGCACGCGTTCGCGCAGGAGCTCGCCGACGCCGAGATCCCCGTCGTGCCGCCGCTGGCCTGTGCGGGCCGCACCCTGCATGTCGATGCGGACTGCCGGTTCGCCCTGTTCCCTAACCGCCCCGGCCGCACGCCGGAGCTCGATCGCGACGACACCCTGCGCTGGGTCGGGCGTTTCCTCGGCCGCATCCACGCCCGCGGCGCGACGGCGCGCTTCCGGCATCGCCAGTCCCTGAGCATCGCCCACTTCGGCCGCGCGTCCGTCGATTTCCTGCTGGGGACCGACTTCATCCCCGGCGATTTGCGCCCGGCTTACGCCGCCGCCGCCGAAGCCGCGGTGGCGCAGGTCGCGGCGATCTTCGACATGGTCGGGCCTGTGCGCCAGATCCGGCTGCATGGTGACTGCCACGTCGGCAACATCCTGTGGACCGAGGCCGGCCCCCATTTCGTCGATCTCGACGACTGCATGATGGGACCCGCGGTGCAGGACCTGTGGATGCTGCTGGCGGGCGACGCGGACGAACGTGCCCACCAGCTCGGCGTCGTGCTCGACGGCTACGAAGACTTCTGCGATTTCGATCGCGGCCAGATCGCGCTGATCGAGGCGCTGCGCACGCTGCGCATCCTCCACTATGCCGCGTGGCTCGCGCGCCGCTGGGGCGACCCCGCTTTTCCGATGCACTTCCCGTGGTTCAACGGACAGCGCTACTGGCAGGAGCACGTGCTGACCTTGCGCGAGCAACTCGCGGCCATGGACGAGTACCCCTTGTCGCCAGGCTGACGCGGGCGGCCGGCGCTGCCGCGAGAGGACTTCCCGAGCGCCCTGGCTCGATACTCCCACGGCGCGCCGGTCCCTCCCGCCGGCAACGATCACCGCCAGCCATCGGGCCGCCGCACATGACATCGCAGCAGACCACCGATTCCACCCGAACCCCCGCCACGGCTTGCGTCGCGCGACGCCGCGCATGCGCCTGAGCCTGTTGCCAGCGCTCCTGCCGTCCTGGCGCTTCTTCGATGCGATAGGACCCGCGCCGCGGGTCGACTACGCGCTGCTCACCGGGCGCGAGGAGCCCGGTGACGCCGTCTGGCGCGAATTCAGGCCGCGCCCGCCGCGCGTGGCGCCCGCGCGGATGTTCGCGCGACTGTTCTGGAACCCGGTCGGCAACGAAACGCTCTACGTGGTGCGTTGCGCCGAGCGACTGCTCGAGGGGGAGCGAGGCTTCGTCGAGTCGGAGCTGCGTCGCCGTCTCGCGCGCGCCGCCCGCCGCGGGGAACTGGGACCTGCAGGCCAGGCGCCGGCCTGCCGCCTGGCGTTCCGGGTGCGGGCCGTCGTCCGCCGCGAGGAAGGTCTGGTGGAGGAAATCGTCCATGTCGCCGATCCGGCGCCGCTGTCGTGGGACGACCCGGCATGATCTTCAGCGAGGCGCTGCGCCTGACCGAACTGCTGGGCGGCTGCGCGCTGCTGCAGCAGAGTCTGGAACACTGCGCCGGGCCATCCGCGGAGCGACGGCTGTTCGCGGTCCGGGCCCTGCTCGCGATCGCGTTGGCCGCCGGGCTCTTTCCCGGGCCCGTGGCGGTGCTGCTGCTCGCACTGGGGGCGCTGTGCCTGCGGCGCTTCGACGGTCCCTACAACGGCGGTGCGGACCGCATGAGCCTGCTGCTGCTGTTCTGCGTCGCCGGCGCGCATCTCGCGCCGGCAGGGTTGCTCGCGGAGGCGAGCCTCGCCTATCTCGCCGCGCAACTCGTCATCTGCTACTCCATGGCCGGCTGGGTGAAACTGGTCAACCCGGACTGGCGCAGCGGACAGGCCCTGGCCGACGTCTTCGCCTTTTCGGCCTACCCGGTGTCGGCGCAGTTGCGGGCACTCTCCCGGCGGCCGCGCCTGATGCGCGCGGCGGCCCGCGCGATCGTCGGCTTCGAACTGCTCTTTCCGCTGGCGCTGCTGGATCGCGCGGCGCTGGGCGTCGCGTGCGTCCTCGCCGCGCTTTTCCACACCGCGAACGCCTGCCTGTTCGGGCTCAATCGCTTCCTGTGGATCTGGCTCGCCGCCTGGCCCTCGCTGTGGTGGCTGCAGTCGCGACTGGGGGGTGGCTGACGCGCTTGCGGGGGCCGCCTGCAGCGCAAGCCCGGGAAGATTTCTCATCAAGACCGGCGACTCGGCGCCGTTAAGTGACGCAGATCGCAGACCCCCGTGGGCCTGTTTGCCGACTGACCTCGCCAGAGAGCCGAACCGTGGAAAACATCGC